>Ga0134125_10000767_pt1 | contig 42101 bp, 36 predicted proteins | sample KB31751_FD_96464 | JGI IMG/M metagenome (GOLD analysis project Ga0134125, IMG submission 96464) | Terrestrial soil microbial communities with excess Nitrogen fertilizer from Kellogg Biological Station, Michigan, USA - KB3-175-1 | ecosystem: Environmental > Terrestrial > Soil > Unclassified ...
CAAAATCTCATCTGCGCTATAGTGTTTCTTCCTCTTCACAAGATCGCGTTCTCTCTTGGGGTTTGCCGGGAGCGCAGCAGACCGAGTTTATCTGTACAACCCCGGGCGAACCGGAAAGCGGCTGAACGTTGGCGTGTTCCGCGCGGAACAGCGCGCAGGCGCGATCGCGCGCCAGGTTTTCGATCTGATCGGTGAATTCCTGGCCGTCATAGTAGCGACGGCCGGGATAGCCTTCCGAATATTTGTTGGTCAGCACGGAGCCAAGCGCGGCCAGCACTTCGGGATAGGTGTAGTTCTCCGCCGGAATCATCTCCACGCCGTCGACCTGCCGTTTTTCCTCGGCCGCTAGGCGGCGGCGATCTCCGGATCGAAATTTTGAAGCTGGCGGCGATGGGCATTCATGGAGGATCACCGGGCCGAATTGCAGCGAAACCCGCGCGCGTGCCCACGGGGCAAGTCATTCCCATACTGCAGGCACGATATGCGGGGCGCGCGAAACGGCTCATCGATGGAATGCGATTGGTTCCAGTCAACGCAACTGACATAGGTGCGGACGAACGCATCGTGTGCATTCCCAAGTTTTGCCTCGTCCGTGTCGCTCGCGCTAGCAAGTGCCGCCTGACGGCAGACCGCATTCGGCCATTGGGCGCTGGCGTACGCGTCGCGTTCTGTCTGCTCGGACGCGCAGCCCGACAGGACGACAAGCGCAAAAAGGGTCAGCAGCCTGGACATCAGCGGGACGGTTGCAGCAAGCGGAGTTTACGCGCCGCGCCCAAGGGTGGCGGCGCTGCGACTTGCGACAGCGGTACCGTCGGTTCGTTCTTGACGACATGGCTCGAGAAAGCGGATCGAACCGAGCGGACGCCATGCGCCTTCATGACAATGTTGGTCACGAAGCTTTGCAGTTCCGTCAGGTTCTTGGCGATACATTTGAGCAGGAAATCCGTCTCACCACTCAGCGAGTAGCATTCGCGCACCGCCGGCCACAATTGGACCGATTGTTCGAACGCCTTGACGTCGCGATTCGATTGCGAGGCGAGGCCGACAAAGACGAAGGCGAGCACTTCGAAGCCGAGCTTCTTGGCATCGAGTTCGGCGCGGTAGCCTCGAATGATGCCTTTGTCCTCCAGCGTTCGTGTGCGACGCAATGTTGGCGGCGCGGTGATCTGCGCGATTTGGGCGATGTCGATGTTGGACATCCGGCCATCTCGCTGCAGCGCGGTCAGGATGCGCAAATCGATCTCATCGAACTCGTGCGTTGGCATGACGAGCTGGTGTTTGGTAGATACGCTTGTGGATGGCGCGCTAGACATGGGGACCTTTCGTGCGCTTGGGCCAGATGGTGTTTGGTCCCGCCGCGCGCAGGATAAAACCCGCTTTCTCCAAACGCGCGCGGATCTCGTACGCGTGCCCCGCGTCGCGGGCCTCGATGGTCACGCCGAGAGCAGCGGACTTGGCCGGACGATCGGTGGCCATGCGATTGTGGGAGACTTCGAGAATATTCCCGCCTGCTTCGCTGATGATGTTGGCGATCTTGGCCAGCAGTCCCGGCCGGTCTTCGATCTCGATCAGCAGCGACTGAATCCGGCCCTCGCGGCTAAGCTCGCGCATGATGACATTGGAGAGCAGGCGCATCGATGTTGCCGCCCGAGAGGATGATGCCGACCTTTTTGCCGGCAAACCGCGAGCCGTTGGTCATGATGGCCGCCCAGGCCGCCGCGGCGGCGCCTTCGACAACAATCTTTTCGACTTCGATAAGCTGGGCGAGCGCCGATTCGATCTGGTGCTCTTCGACCAGCAGAATGTCCTTCACAAGAGCACGAATGATCTGGCGCGTCAGCAATCCCGGTCGCTTGACGGCAATGCCTTCGGCGATGGTGTTGCCACCACATCCGGTCTGCCCGCCAAAAACAGTTTCCGCCATACTGGGAAAGAGCGCGGTCTGCACCCCATAGATCTCGATGTCGGGCTTGAGGGCCTTGGCGGCGACGGCGATCCCCGAAATCAGTCCACCGCCACCGACCGGCACGACCAGCGCATCGAGATACGGCCACTCGGTCATCAGTTCGAGCGCGACCGTGCCTTGTCCCGCGATGATGAAGGGGTCGTCATAGGGATGAACGAATATCATCCCTTCGCTGACGGCAATTTCAACGGCCTTGGTCTGGGCCTCGGAGAGGGTTTCGCCCTCGGTGATGACCGTCGCGCCAAAATCGCGCGTGTGTTTGATTTTGTTGAAGGGCGTGTTCTGCGGCATGACGATGGTGGCGCGGATGCCGAGCAAGCCTGCGTGATAGGCGACCGCCTGGGCATGATTGCCGGCGCTCATGGCCACGACCCCTTTGGTGCGTTCTTCCAAGGTCAGCGAAAGGAGCTTGTTGAGAGCACCGCGTTCCTTGAACGAGGCCGTGAACTGGAAGTTCTCGAATTTGAGAACGATGTCTGCTCCCGAAATCGTAGAGAGTGTGGAAGCATAGCGGGCGGGAGTCCGTTGAATGCCCAGCTTGATCGCCTCGGCTGCCTGGCGCACGTCGTCGATGGTGATCGCCAGCTTCTTGCCGTTGCCCAATGCTGCCCTCAGTGGCCAAAGCCCAAGACGAGCTGACCCGCAGTCCTCGATGCCCCACGCAAAATCGAGGCCGTTGCGGCAAGCGCAACGGCCCCCAGTTGAGGGAGTTCTGGGAGCCTCGACCGGCGGACTAGTTCCAATCGAACACTCACCCTCATAAGACGAAGGACGGGGGTATTTCCCTACCGGAGGGGGAGGTGAGGAATTGTCAGAAGGCCGCCGATGTTGAACGGCATGTTCGATGGAGCGCGTAGGGACTTTTGGCCGTCAGCCGTCTTACAAAGAGGCCTTCGTCGTTCGGGCGAACCAAAGCGGATCAAGGAAAGCGATGACCACGGCGAAATCACAACGCCGGTTACGTGCTCGCCGCCGAGCCGATGATAAGGCTCGGCGCTCCCGCTTGCGTTGCGCCTGGAGGTTTGGTGAAAGCCGAAGTGGTGCTTTTGGCTTTGCGCTCCCGACCGCTTCGGCACGCTTTTTATCCGTGGTAATGAGTCGCGCTGTCGTTCTGACATCAACGCGCGTGACGGCCTCCAGCGCACGAATTATTCCACTCATCGTTCTGCGCTGACCGGAAGCTCTTGCCATGTCCGGACCAGCGCAAAGTTTGCGCCTGCAAATACTATTGGAGTCGGCAGCTCTCTCGAGAGTACTCGACAGGCTCTGCGTGTTGGGGATCGTGCCTCGTGTGCTGACCTTACGCAGAGACGAAACAGGACGCGGAGAGCTTCGTGTCGAGCTTGATCTTCTGTCGCCGCAGCTAAGCGAAAGCCTGATCGCGCGGCTGGGCCAGATTCCCGCGGTCGTGTCCGTTGCGCTCGACGATGACGAGCCGGGCCTGAAGCTGCAGAAAGATGCGAATGACAGTCTTTGACCCCAGACAATCGTCCATTCGAAGGAAGAATGACCCACAAGACGTTTGGACGATGAAATCCCTCCGACTTTTGAACGAAATTTCTTAGACGAGAAACCTGAGCGCGCCGTGTTAAATTGCGCTGCAGCCCTCGGTTTTTGGCGATGTCGGCAGACGGAAAACCAAGAGACTCCAAGGAATTGTTGGGCTCGCTCGACGCGCGCTTTCGGGCGCCGCTGATGGCCTATTTTCTGCGTCGGATCGGTAACCGCGGTGAAGCGGAGGATCTGACCCAGGAGACCTTCGTTCGACTGATCGGCTCGCATTCCTTTGAACAGGTCGAGCAAGCCAATGCCTTTGTCTTCCAGGTGGCGAGCAATTTGTTGCGCGACCGGGCGCGCACAGCGGCGCGCTGGCGTAAACACCCCCATTCTCCCCTCGATCCGCTTGTGATTGCAGAGCTTGCCCATGAGGCTGCGGAGGATCGCGGCCCCGAACGCGTCTTGATAGGCAGGGAGAGTTTGGCCGAAGTGCTCAACTGTCTCGATGAACTTGGTGTACGCACCAAGAATATTTTCATCCTGTTCCGGCTCGAGGGCATGAAACAAAAGGACATTGCAGAACTCTATGGCATCGGACTCTCGACCGTGGAAAAGCGCGTCATGATGGCGGTGCTGCATCTTGCCAAACGCTTCGGGCCGAGAGCGCCATCAGCAAGCTGGGTCATACGTCTATCGTCTCGAACGCGCGGCTGGCTGAAGCTGCAGCGTGGCGTGTGTACTTGACCGAAGCCGGGACCGCGACCGCGCCAGAGTTCGAGTTGTGGCTGGCAGAACCTGGCAGTGCGGATGCTTGGCTGCAGGTGGCACACTCTTGGGATTATCTCGGTGAGCAGGCAAGCTCACCCGAACTGATTGCCGCGCGCCGAGCAGCACTGGGCGATGCCAAGCGCGCAAGCGCGCGCCGCCAGGCACCGCGCAATTGGCGGCGTGTCGCTGGCGCGATGGCGGCAACGCTCGTCATCGCCATGTCGCTCTGGTCTGGCGCGCGCTGGTTGCAAAGTCCAGACGACTATTCGACCGATCTGGGTGAGCGCCGCGTGCTGACTCTGGCTGACGGTTCGCGCGTCTCGCTCGACTCCAACAGCGAAGTGACAGTGCGCTATTCGAAGAACGCCCGCGAACTACAGCTCTTGCGTGGCCAGGCTCGATTCGACGTTGCCCATGATGTCGAAAGACCGTTTTCGGTTCTGGCAGGGGACCAAAAGGTCATCGCGACAGGCACGGCGTTCAACATCGATGTCGGCGGACCAAAAGTTATCGTAACTTTGATCGAGGGTCACGTCGTGGTTGTCGACGTGGACAAACCTTCTGGGATTGTCACTTCGTTGCAGATGCCGCCACCGCGCCGTTTCTCAGTTGAGCTGAAAGCTGGTCAACAACTAGCGGCGCTCCCGCAGAGGCAGCCCGAAATCGCGCTGGCGAATATCCAGCGTGTCACGGCTTGGACCAGCGGTCAGCTGATGTTTGACGATGAGCCAATGTCAGCCGTGGTGGCGCGCGTCAACCGCTACAGCCACACGCAGATCATGATCGACGATCCCGAGGTCGCCGCTCTACGCATTAGCGGTGTGTTTAATACCGGTGACGTCAGCGGTTTTGTGGATGTTGTTACCCACTATTTGCCGGTGCGTGCTGTGACGCAAGATTCCGGCGCTATCGCGCTTAAGACAAAGCGTTAGTCGTTTGATATCAAATTTGAGGAGGGTTTCGAAAGTCTGAACGTCTTTCCTCCTGACGGACTTTGCGAGGGGCAAAATTTGTTCGTCGCGAGGGGGTCGAATGTTGAAAGTGAACGCACGCCGGTCGCTCCTGCACAGCACTGCTTTGGTCGGGAGTCTTTATGCCACCCTGTGGGGTGGGGCTGCGCTCGCGCAGGCGCAAACGTACTCCTTCGACATTCCGTCAGAACCGCTTTCCGCCGCGCTTCGCGACTACGCCCGCGTGTCCGGTCAGCAGATCATTTTCACCGACGATCTCGTGGCTGGGAAGCGTGCTGCAGCGCTGCACGGCACCTATTCCGCCGACGATGCCCTGGCGCATCTTCTGACCGGTACGACGCTCGTGGTCGACCGCGCGTCCAATGGCGCAATCATGGTCCGATCAAAAAACGCCGAAGCCGCCTCAAATGAAGGGGCGGCAAGTCCAGACATTGAGACTGTGACTGTTACAGGTTCACGTATTCCCCTGACCACCAAGCAGGGTGCGCAGGAAGTTAGAACCTATACGCGACAACGGATAGAAAAAAGCGGGCAAGGAACGGTCGCAGATTTCCTCAGCACACTGCCCGAAGTTTCCGTCTCGAGTATCGACTCTTCGATCGGTAACTACGCAGATCAGACAACTGTTCAACTCCATGGCTTGCCGATGGGGACCACGCTGGTGTTGCTCAATGGTCGGCGTGTCGAAATCAACAACTACGGATTCTTCGATCTCAACAACGTTCCAGTCGCAGCACTGGAGCGCGTCGAGGTGCTACCGGTCGGGTCGTCTGCGATCTACGGCGCTGATGCTTTAGCAGGCGCAGTCAATTTCGTGCTGAGGAAGGATTTTACGGGGCTAGAAGCCACCGCGCGTTACGGCCATGCCCAAGGCACAGATGAGACCGATTTCAATCTCTCAGGAGGCTATAGCTGGGATCGTGCTTCGGTCTCACTTGTGGCGTCGTATCAAACTCGCAGTGAGCTCCTCGGGACAGAGCGGGCGATCACGCGTGATCCCGACAACTTGGCCGCAGCCTTCGGCGAGGGCGACGTTTGCAATCCTGGAACCGTCTACTCGCTGAACGGCGGAAATCTGCCCGGGCTTTCTTCACCTGTCGCGGGTATCCCTGCTGGCCTTTCTGGTAAGCCCTCGATATCGGATTTCAGCGCAACCGCGGGTAAAGTCAATCGATGCAGCGTACTGACCGGTAGCGATCTGCTGCCACCGCTAGAGCGGGAAGGTGCTCTCTTAACTGGTGAAATCAAGCTTGCCGATTGGGCAATTCTGTTTACTGAAGTTCTTGTTTCGCACGAGCAGATTCGCTCGCGGGTCGGCAATCTTTTGTCCTTCTTTGGTGTCTTTGGCTCGACGTTGCCAGCGAGCAACGCATTCAATCCCTTCGGACAAGATGTTGGAATCAGTTACACGTATTCCGGTATTCCTTTCGATTACGACAGGACATCTACGTTTCTCCGCCCGCTCGTTGGTTTGCGTGGCAATCTCGGCGATGGCTGGGACTACGAGGTAACCGGCTTTCTCTCTTATGACGCGTCTCATGTTTCCCAAAACGGCAACTACGACTTTGCCGCCCAGCAACAGGCTCTGGCTTCGTCCGATCCCGCGACCGCTCTGAATTTATTTACGCAAGGAGCACCCGGCTCGGCCGCGCTACTGGCCTCGCTTTTTGGTCCGCCGCAAGTCCTAAAATTCTACAGCCAGAACTACACGACGGAAGCTGTCGCACGAGGCCCCCTCTTTGAACTAGAGTCAGGGCCCGTTCAGGCGGCATTCGGTGCCGAATACGACCACAGCAGACTTTTTACCTATCAACAGGATGCGGTGATCAGCAGCGCGGCGAACGTCGCCAGGCGCGATGCCTACTCGCTCTTCGGCGAAGTGCGTGCCCCGCTGTGGGCCAATCACGAAAATCCGGCCGCCGGCGACCGTCTGGCCGTTGGTCTTGCTGGCCGCTTCGATCACTCGGATGACTATGGCAGCAACTCGACGGGTCAGATGAACGTGGAGTGGCGCCCGGTTGACTCGCTGCTTGTGCGCGGTGGCTATGCGATGTCCTATCAAGCTCCGCAACTGACTCAGCTCGCAGGAGCCAGCGGATCATTCAACTCGAGCGGCTATATCGATCCACTTCGCGGCAACGCGCCAGTCAATAACGTCGAGCAGTTCTTTGGACCCAATCCTAATCTGAAACCTGAGACCGGCGAATCGCGCCAATTCGGCTTCGTGTATTCAAGCGAATCCGTCCCAGGTCTGCTGCTTTCAGCGACGCGCTGGGATATTCGCATTGACAACTACATAGGAACACCCAACACGCAAGACCTGATCGATTTTCCCAACCTTTTCCCGGGTGCCGTCACGCGTGGGCAACCATCGGCCCAAGACATTCAAAATGGATTCCCCGGTCCCATCATCGCCATCCACGATATCTTCTACAATTTCGGGAAAGTGCATGTCTCAGGGGTCGACCTCGATCTCAACTACACTCTTGATACCGACTTGGGCCAGCTGACGCCCTCTCTGTCTTTCACCGAAACGGACGAGTTCACGAGTTCAATTTCACCGGCATTGCCGCCAACCTCATCGTTGGGCAAGGCGACCATGTCGGTCGGGTTTGCACCGCACTGGAAAGGAACGGCCGCTGTTGGCTGGTCCTCTGGGCCATATGCGCTTCAGTTAGATGGGCGCTATATCGGCTCCTATCTTGATTATCAGGCCTTAATCCCGAACACCACCAAGCTGGGCGACTTCTGGCTGGCCGATGCCAACTTCCGGTACAATATCGGCGACGAATGGGCGCCTGATCGTCGATGGGTCTCCGGCACCTATCTTGAACTCGGCGCTGTGAATCTTTTTGATGCCGCGCCGCAGAAATCTCATACCTTCTACAACTTCGACTCCGCTGAAGCCGACATCCGGGGTCGCTTCGTCTATGTGCAGTTGGGCATCAAAATCTGACGCGGAGCATTTCATGCGTTGGTCGAGTTGTGCCTTAACTGCCGCTTTGCTGATCTTGGGGTGCGCTGCTGCGGAGGCTGGTGAGCGCGCCACCTTCCGTGTGGCCGACGCCATCGAGATGGCGACGTTTGTGGACCCCTTCCCTAGTCGGCAACTCTGGCCACCGAGCGAAGACTTCAAGTTCTCGCCTGACGGTCGTTACGTGGCGATTGTCACCCAGCGAGGCTTGCTGGCGACAAATCAAGGTGAGTCCACGCTCTGGCTCTTCGATGTCATGGCGATCAAACGCTTTGCAGCAATGCAAACTGCGAACGCTCCATCGCCACGCGCCCTTGTCCACATGACGGCTCCTTTTGCCCCCAACATGGAGGATAGCCCGACCATCACCGAGTTGCGGTGGCTGCCGGACGGCAGGCTCGCGTTCTTGGGTCAGGACAGGTCGCTCAAACGACATTTGTATGTCGTAGATGTTAAGACCAACACCGTTCACCGACTAACGCCCAATCTGCAGGACGTCGGCCAATACGATATTGTCGGCGATGCCGTGGCCTACACTGTCATGGTAGATAGCGCCGAAAGCGTCTCGAACCCCATGCCGGCGGTTGTCGCCAGCGGGCATTCCCTATTTTCGTTGGAATTTGCAAACGAGGAAGGTAGCGACGTCGAGAAATTTATCGAGATCTGGACTCTTCGGTCGGGCAAAAGCACGCCCGTCGTCGACAAGAAATCAGGGCGTCGGTTGCGTCTACCCGAAAGCGCATCCGCCCTGTTCGGTTCCAATGTTCTCGCCCTATCGCCATCCCTTCGTTTCGTCGTACTGACGGTCCATCCCAAACGGATTCCGAAGGGGTGGGAAGCGTACGAGCCTTTCCCGAGCAGTTCCGCCACAAGGTTCAAGGCAACACCCCCCGGTCTTGAAGAGGACGACAACGCCCGCTATGCGCAAGAATATACTTTGGTTGACCTGAGCACGGGGCAATTCGCGCCACTCTTCGATGCGCCGCTAGGCTTGCATCTCTCTTATTTATGCGCCAGCGCGCGCACATTGGTCAGGAGACGGAACCAAAATTCTCTTGGTCAATACGCTGCTTCCCCTTGCAGGCTTGAGCGCGATGGAGAGGCGAAGGCGCATCGAGGGTCCATGCGTTGTGGTGTACGAATTCGCAAGTCGGTCGACCGCCTGCGTCGGGCCCGTCAAACAAAGCGAAGAGGACACTCGCAACTATCAAAAAGGGGGAAATTTCTACTCGCTGATTGACGCAAGATGGGGCGCGGACGACCGCACGATCGCTTTTGTCTATTGCTCGTTTGCCAATGGCGACGACGAGAATTTCCGACGTCCTCCAGACGTATACCGATTATCGGACGGTCGCTGGGAGGAAGTGCCCTCCACTAGCGCACCTGCGCGCGAGGCGATGGCGCGGCTCGAACCGCCAGTCGCACTCGCAATTCGTGAAGATCTCAACACACCAGAGATGCTCTATGTCAATCATTCGGGTTTGCCCAAGCGCATGTGGAATCCAAACCCAAAAATCGACGGACTCGATCTTGGCCGAGCATCTGTCTTTCGCTGGACAGACAAATCTGGCCGCGAATGGGTCGGCGGGCTCCTACTTCCTCCGGGCTACAAGGAACGGCGTCGCTACCCCTTGGTAGTTCAGACGCACGGTTTCAATCGCAGACGATTCCTGGCTATGGGTGCTTTTACCTCAGCAAGTGCAGCACGCCCACTTGCTGCCAAGGGCATGATCGTCTTGCAGGTGCCAGATTCGCTCGACGGCTACCTCACCGCAAAAGAGCCGCTCGTACATCTTCAAGGGTTCGAAGGCGCTATCGACCAACTAAACCGCGAAGGGCTCATTGATCCCAATCGAGTCGGCCTCATCGGCTTCAGCAGAACCTGCCTCTACACATTTGTGGCGCTTGAGAAGGCGCCCAATCTGTTTGCAGCGGCCACAGCCGCCGATGGCCGCATCTACGGCTACATGCAGTATCTCGTATTGGCCGACAATCCTGGAGACACGATCAAGCAACAGGTAGCCAACATCATTGGCGCTCAGCCGTTTGCCAAGGGACTACGGGTGTGGATCCACAATTCGCCAGGATTCAATCTCGATAAGGTTATGGTGCCGCTTCGCATTGAAGCCTATGGCCCTTCGTCTCTGGTCTTCAACTGGGACGGTTACGCTGGCCTTCGCATGCAAGACAAACCAGTTGACCTAATTTATTTTCCAGCCGCGCCGCACGTGCTCTCCAAACCCCAGGAACGTCTCGCGTCCGAACAGGGCAATGTCGATTGGTTCGACTTCTGGCTAAATGGCCGCGAGGACCCTGACCCCTCAAAGCGGGCGCAATACCGACGTTGGGAACAACTCTGTGACCTGCAGCGGGCTCAGAATCGTCATCAATCAGCGTTCTGTGTTCCCAGTCACATCCATTGATACAAATGAAGAAGAGCCGGCTTTTTGCCGGCTCCAGTCTATTCTGCGGCTTTCTCCTGCGGTTCTATCTGTCCGTGCTTGACCGGAGTCTGAAAGACGTCGGGAAGCCATTGCGTCGATCTGACCAGACTCTCGGCCTGTGCTGCCATCTCGGACTTCTTGAGGCCCTCAAGCGTTCTGGCGCTGTCGGCGGAACATGCGACTGAAACGACTTCCACGATTTGCGCCTTGGTGAGCCGGTCGAAGAAATTCTCTTTCGTCGGTTTCCACCATGCCGCCATGTCGAGACCAAGTGCGGCAGCGATCCGGTCCGTGCTGTCCGGACGGTCATAGCGTGTCCCCCTTCTGTGCCCAGCGTCGAGGGTCGTCGCAACACAGTACGCAAGCAGGTCGAGCTTGTCGCGCCGGTTGAGAGCTGAGACCCAGCTCCACAGACCGTCCTGCTCCGGAAGTCGTTCGTGCCATCGCGCATTGCGCTTTTCGAGAGCAAGCTTGGCCTTGGTCTCGCCGACGGACGGTGGGAGCAACACCTTCGCCGGCTCGATTGCGATGCAATCATCGTCGACATGGCTGTCGAAGAAGACGCGAAGCGTCAGCACGTGGAGCAGGGCCACGAGCGCGACGTCGGGACGGCGGGCCAGCGATTCCTGCAATGCTGCCGTCCGTTGCGCTGCAAGATCGACGAGCAGGTACTCCGCGTAACCACTGCAGAAGGTGTTGGTTACGTCTGCAGACAAGTTGCATTTCGGAGCTGCCAGCTTTTTGCAATCCTCAGGTTTCACCAGACCGCGCACGATCTTTACGCAACCCGTATAGTCGAGACTGACGATGGCGCCGGCGCGGTTCTTCTCGTCTTCCGGCCAGGCTTCGCGCTTGTCCTGCAGCGCGTCGAGTTCGGCAGTGACACGGTCGAGTTCGTCTGAAGCTTGGGAGTCTGCCTCGTCTTCGTCCAGCTGCGACACGAGCGTGTCGTAACGTTCGGAAAGCGTCTTCAGATGATCCTCGTCTTCAGCGGGTAGGGCAGTTTCGACCATACGGATGCGGCCGAAGCGGGAGAGATCGACGTAAGCATTGTCCGATCTCACCTCGACCCAGCCCCAGCCCTCCTTACGGACGGGCTCGGCGTCTCGGTCGAGCTTTTCGCGGACCAGCTGATCGAGCAGCTCGATGTCGGCGAAGTAGCCTTCCCCTTCCTCATCGAAGAGATCGCAGACGATGTGACCGCCAGCCTTCGTGTACGCCTTGGCGCCAACATAAAGCGCGCGCCGATCCGAGCCCGCCACATGCGACTGCGTCAGAACATGACGAATAGTCTGTGGCGAAGGCTCCCGGTCGGCGAGCTCCGCCCAGACCTGCTCCTGCCGGGCTCGGTCGTCCGTGATGGTGAACGCCATTATATGCTCGAGCGTCAGACCGCCCTTGCGGTACGCTGTCATCAGTTTGGGCGCGACGGCGGCGAGCTTGAGGCGTTGACGCACGACCGTCACGCTCATCCCGAAGCGGGCGGCGATGTCCTCGATCGGAAGACCTTCATTCTGGAGTCTGGCGAAGGCGTCGAACTGGTCGGCGGGATGGACCGGCGCGTGCAGTATGTTCTCGGCCAGAGAGACCTCGACGATGTCGGCGGTTTCGCCGCTCATGAGGATCAGGCAGGTCACGGGAAAGTCGTCCGGCACCGTCTTCTTCTTCGCGAGGAGCTTGAGCGCTGCCAACCTCCTTGCGCCGGCGATGACCTCGTACGAGGCGTCGCCGTTAGGACGGACAACGAGATTTTCGAGTAGGCCTTGGCTGGCGATGCTCGCGGCCAGCTGTTCGATATCAGCGCGGCGGCCGGTTTTGCGGATGTTGAGCTTCGAGCGCGTGAGCGCGCAAAGCGGAATCGACACGAGCGTGTTGCTCATGGGTGGTACTCCTTGGTTGGGGTGGGGGCGCCCCGACTCAGGGCGCTGGTTGCGGATCTTCAATGAGCGGATCCAAATCAAGCTTCCCGCGCGCTGCTCAAAACGGCAATGCCAGCGAAACCGTCCGTGCGTACATTGACAAGAGCACAAGGTGCGACGACCGAGCCGTGACAGCTAAGCGCTCAGTCGCCTGACGCGTGGAGGATGGTGTCGGCGCTGAACGGGATGCTCGGTACGCCATCGACCATCAGCCGCAGATAGATCGAATGGTTCGGCAGATTTACCAGATCGAGCGCTTCAAATTTGGGTCGGAACAGGCGCGACAGCAATGGTGCATCCTCCGGTCCCACGCGAAAGGCGATCACGGAGCCTGCATTGCCCAGCACGCTGTGACGGATCTCGGGCTCGAGCTGGTGCTGAAACTGATGTGCCAGAACGAGACCCACGCCGTATTTGCGCAGCTCGCTCATCATGTTGGCGAGCATCAGCGTGGTAAAGTTGTGGAATTCGTCGAGGTAGACAACGTAGGAAGGCCGCACGCCGGTGACCTCGGCGCGGCTGAAGGCCGCAAGACCCAACGTCGAGACGATGAGGCTGCCCAAGACAAGCGAGGACTCCGCACCGAGCTGGCCCTTGGCAACGTTGACCAGCAGCACCGCACCGTCGTCCATCAGCCGGCGCAGGTGGAGATCGATTTCTGGTTCGACCAGGATGCGATACAGCGTAGGGTCGGAAAGCAACGCGCCCAGCTTATTTTGGATCGGAGCGCAGGCTTCGGCTCGCAGGCGAAAGGGGTAGTTCTCGAACTCGTCTTCCCAGAACGTCCGAACCACGTCGTTGCGGATGCCCTTCACAATCTCCTTGCGGAAGTCTTCGTCATTGAACAGCAGCAGAATGTCGGGCAAGCGCGAGCCGTCGCGATCGAGCAGAGCATAGAGGCTGTTACGCAGGACGTGTTCCATGCGCACGCCCCAGGCTTCGGGCCAGAGTTTCTTGAGGCTCTCCAGCAGGCCCGACACGGCGAGTGGAATTTTGTCGCTGCGCACGCGTCGCAGCGGGTTGTATCCGAAGGGCATCTTGGGATCGGTCGCATCGAGATAGACAAACTTCTTAGCCCTTGCCGCGCGCAGGCGGAGTGCGAGCCGCTCGACCAGATCGCCGTGCGGGTCTATCAGGGCAAAGCCGCGGCCGGCTTCGAAATCCTGCAAGGCCAGCGTCTCGAGCAATGTCGACTTGCCGGTGCCGGTCTGGCCGATGACGTACATGTGCATCAACCGATCCGGTTGCTTGATACCGAACAATACGTCCGCATTGCGGTGATTGGTGCACGCAAAATACGACACGCCGCGCGACGGCATTGCACCATCCTCCCGCGGAATTGTACTCGCGCCTATGCCAGAACGATTCGATCGCCTTTACGGTCTGTCGTGAGCGCTGCTTCGAGCCGAATTGGACTCCATCCCGCTCGTACAATTGACGTCCATGGCCAGAGTTCGCTGAGCGCTTGAGGGATCCTGAATACTGATTGAACACCAGGGTATATACTTTCCTCTTATGAGCCCTCAGGACCAATACGTTGACGCAATCGTCCGACAACGGGCACCAGCGACAATACAGGTCGGCGCTCTAGCTGGACTCGTCAGCGCTGTTCAACAGTGGGCCAACCAATACCTGCTCGAAATCAAGCCGTCCGGCTCATATGCGAAAGGCACCGCTGTGGCTGGGTCCGCGGATATCGATCTCCTGGTATCGTTGCGAACTGATGTGCTCTCTGGGAACACACCCACTCTATCGACGCTATATCACTCGCTCAACAACCGCTTGGTGAGTCTCGGCTATTCGACTCGTCTCCAAAACGTATCCATTAGCGTCATTCTCCCGGACATAAAGGTGGACCTCGTCCCAGCCGTCAAGCAGCCGGGCAACACCAACGATCATAGTGTGTTCAAGCGCAAGGCGAATTCCTGGAGAAAAACGAACGTCGACACGCACATCAATTTGGTCAAGAACTCCGGACGGACGTTCGATATAAAAGCGATCAAAATCTGGAGAAATCTGCACGCGCTGGATATCTCGTCGTTCTATCTGGAACTTGCCGTGCTCAAAGCTCTCAGCGGCAAATCGTTGGTGAATCCTGCCCTGAATTTCATGCATGTGCTGGACTACCTAGGATCCTCTTTTGTGAACCGAAACTTTCTCGATCCCGCCAACGCAAGCAATCTGGTATCCGATGAACTCACTGCTGCCGAGAAGCAGACTCTTGCTCGGCAGGCGTCGGCTAGCAGGCGTCAACCACACTGGGGTCAAATCATTTGGTAATAAAAAAACTCAAGCTCAAGGAATTGATGGTGGGCCTGCAAGCGCAAATGGACGCCAAGCTCTCCTTGAGCCGCCGCACGCTTTCGCACCCCGGTACGGTGGGGGATTTCTCAGAGTTGGAGTGGTTAGCTTTGTTGAGCGAGTACCTGCCCAAGCGCCATAGCGTCGACAAGGGTTTTGTTGTCGACGCGACAGGCAACGTGAGTAATCAGATCGACATCATTGTTTACGACCGTCACTTTACGCCCTTCGTGTTCCATCAGAACGGAGCCAAATACATACCGGCGGAAGCAGCTTACGCAGTCTTCGAATGCAAACAGGACATCAGTCTCGCGAACATTCGCTACGCGGCGAAGAAGGCAAGATCGGTGCGACGGTTGAAACGAACAAGCATATCGATCGTTCATGCCGGTGGAACGAACGAACCAAAGAAATTGCATGCGATCTTAGCAGGATTGATTTGTGTGGGAGGTCATCTCTCCTCAAATGCCAAGAGGACCCTTCAAACGTCCACGCCGTCCGAGATATTGAATCTCGTATGCAGCCTGAGCAGGACATTTGCTTCATTGCCCGACTTTGACGTGTGGAAGAAGAACCTTGCACCCCACAAAGTGACGAATCGTCGAGGACAAGCTGAGCTTGGTCCGCTTTGTGATGACGTTGATCAGTGATCTGCAGAAAATTGGAACTGTTCCTGCGATCGACGTTGCACATTACCTACCCAAAAGTTGAGTTCCGCGAGGAGATCACGCCTAGCTTGTGTGTTCTCTCCCACCAGCCGTGCCCTTCCGTATGCCAGGGGCCTTTAAGGTACGCCCCTGTCTCGGAAGGGCAGGCTGGGGACGTAGAGACATGGGGATGGGCTGTAGACCATGCTCCGGCTATTGGCGTGCAATCGCCGGCACTGTCTTTTCTGCTATGTACGCCTCGAGATCCTTCTTCAGGAACCGCACGCTGCCACCGATCTTGGTGAACGGTATGTAGCGCGCCTGTTGCAAACGGCGCATCGTTGGCACGGAGATGGTGAGAAACTTCGCGGCTTGCAGAATATCCAAGAGGTCGTTCGCCACTAGTTTCGGGCCGGTGTCTGACACAGGGTCGTTGCATACGATCTCCCAGTTCAAATGTTTGTCATGCGTCATAGACTGTGAAGTCTAGTTGGAACAGTTCAGCTGCCTATGCCAGATAACATCGCTGCTAGCGGTGTGCCGGTCCAAAAACGCAAAACCACCCTTGCCAGGTGGCTTGCGCAACTTTTATCAATGCGCTTCACGTCGTTCCTTAACTTGATAAGTCCTGCAGACAACTGAATTTCTCATTGCCCGCCGATTGCCAACGCGGTGATAAAAGTCCATCGAGTCTGATCACAAGTGACGAGAAGTGCGCAGCGCAATTTTTGATAAATGCGGCGCAGCTACGCCGTCAATCGCGCAAGTGCTCGCTTACTTCGAATTGCGAAGAATGCAACCCTGAGGTTTCGAATCCCTCCCTCTCCGCACGATTTAGGCCCGAATTTGCTGGTTTTTTTTGCGAGGCCGCCGGTTCCATTGCCTGCCCGTTGCCTAACCCTGTCGACTGCGGGGACGCGGGGCCGAGTGTCCGGATTGCGGCGCGCAAGTTTCCCGGCGCCACGTGTGAATAGCGCATCGTCATGGTTATGGTCGAATGCCCGAGCAATTCCTGGACGACACGCAAGGGGACGCCGTTGACCGCCAGTTGCGAGGCGAAGGTGTGACGTAGCGTGTGCCAGCCGAAGTCTCTCAAGCCTGCGGCGTGTTGAATGCGTTTCAGGTGCGTGAGCAGCACCTGCCCGCTGAACGGTCGACCGCGGCTGTCCTGGAACACGTAGCCTGCACTTTGCCGCCTCGCCGCGAGCAACGGATATACCTCGTCGGCGAGTGGCACGTAGCGCTCGCGATTGCTCTTGGGTGTCGTCAGTTGGTTGCCGTAATCGCAGAGTGAATGACGAACCGCGAGAATGCGGTTCTCCCAGTCAATGGACTCCCACTGCAAGCCGCGGATTTCGCCTTGCCGCATGCCCGTGCGAAGCGCCAACAGGATCATCTCGAACACCACTCCCTCGGCGTGCGCCAGAAGTCTTTCGCACTCGTCCATGGTGAGAAAGTCGGTCTTGGCGGGTGCGAATTTGAGGGGCTTCATCTTCGGCGGGGCGCCATGCAGCCCGTGCCATTCCCAAGCCGAGGCAAGGCACTTCCTGAGAACGGCAAGCTTGTTGTTGATTGTCTTATTGCTAGTGCCTCTGCGGCTCTCTCTGAGCTTGTAGCGCTCTACATCATTGGCCGAAATGCGGTCTAGCGACGTGCGCCCGAAGAACGGTACCAGCGAGCGGGTAAGGATATAACTCTTCGCCTTCTGCTCCGAGGGCTTGTTGTTCGGTACCACATAGTCTTCGAACCATTTTTCAGCGAAGGTGCGAAACTCCAGCTCTGCGGCTGTGACGTGCCTGGCCTCGATGTTCTCGCCGCGTGCAAGGCGTCCGCGAAGCAGCAATTCATAGGCGTTTGCGCCTACACGGGAATTTTCTGGGCTCTTTTTTCGATATCGCACCTGGTCGAACGAAAAATCGATCCACCACGAACCGCCAAACTTTCGTGCTGACATAGTAGTTGTATTAGCCGGCGGACTCGACCCGATGCTTCGTCTCAGAAGCTCGGGGCGGGTCCTCCGGTTGGATGTCAAGGAACGCCGTGGAAACGGCGTTCGAGATTCTACCATTTTGGCGCGAACCGCGCATCAGTCGGTCCGACCTAGAGATCGTCACGACCGGTTGCGGAAACCAGGGCCTCAAGCGTGTCGCTCATCCGCAAGACGTCGCGCATAACCGTTCCGAACATCTCTTCGGTCTCCTTGTGGTAACCCTGGATGAGTCTGTCGATCAGTGGCACCAGAACCTGCTCGCACAGCGCACGAAATTCTTTTTGTGTCATAGAGTCTTGATGATGCGCGAGCGCCACCTTCGCGCCTATGCCAGGAAATATCGCCGGCAGCGATGGCATGCGCTCAGGCTCGTCCCCACATCCCCACATCCCCAAGCCTGGCATAGGCAAATCAGGTAGCCGCTGGCACCCTTTCGACATGGAAACCTCTTCTGCACCGAAGCCTACGCCCACCGTATCCCGCGTTCACGGCGATACCATCATCGAGCTTGTCTACGATTCACGCGCGCGGACCACGAACCTCATTGTCAGCCGCAATGGCAAGTGGACGCGCGAAGACACCGTCGAACTTCCGGGCGGCGAAGCCTTGGTACCGTATTCGCCGGACAACAATCTCATCCGCCACCATTGCGTTCTCCTGCCATCCGAACCGGTCGAGAGTGGATCCAAGCAACAACTGCTTGCTGACATCGAGGCCTATTTGCATCGGTACGTGGATTTCTCGCCACTGTTCGAGCGCCTAGCTGCGCATTACGTCTTGCTCTCCTGGGTGTTCGACGCGTTCGGCGAGGTGCCGTATCTGCGGCTCAAAGGTGACTTCGGCACCGGCAAGACACGAGCGCTGATGGCCTTAGGTTCGGTGGTGTACAAGGGCTTCTTTGCGTCGGCCGCCTCGACGGTCTCGCCGATCTTTCATACGCTCGATCGCTTCGGCGGCACGCTGATCTTCGACGAAGCGGATCTGAGATTCTCGGACAAAACCGCCGACTTGGTGAAGATCCTGAACAACGGCACCGTGCGTGGGCTTCCGGTGCTGCGCACGCTGCAGAACGCGCAGAAGGAGTTCAATCCGGCTGCATTCACAGTCTACGGGCCCAAGATCGTGGCGATGCGGGGGACCTTCCGTGACGAGGCGCTCGAGAGCCGGTTCATCACCGAAGACATGGGAACGCGGCCTTTGCGCAACGACATTCCCATCCGCCTGCCCAAATCGCTTCGCGCGGACGCGCTCGCGCTACGCAACCGGCTGCTGCACTTTCGGCTGACGCACCTCTCGGAGATTATGAGTGACCAGACTCCTCTCGTCGACGGTATCGATCCGCGTCTCAACCAGACTGTGATCTCGCTGTTGTCGATGATCGACGACGAGACCTTGCGTGAAGCATTTGTTGCGCAAGTGCGCGCCTGGAACGTTCGCTTGACCGCCGATCGCGCCGCAACCCTCGAAGCGCGAACGCTGACCGTGCTCGAAGCGCTCGCCGAACGCGACGCCCCCTTCATTCCGCTGAGCGAGATCACCGCGCGTGTGAACAGCGACGAGCTTGGCGCGGTTGCCACCGCACGCGACATCGGCCACGTGCTCAGGGCCCGTTCCTTGCCGCTTTACAAGAGCAATGGTAGGGTTGGCCTGCCAAAAAGCGCCCTTCGCGCACCGGCAAATCCACGAAACACAGATCCCCGAGGGCCAACAACGGCGCCGCTCGCACGCACGGCGCCTGGGGGAAACTGACGTCCGACATCGCTGGCAGCGATGTTTTCGGGCATTGGCGGCGGGGCGTCCCACCTGAGACCATGGCCACGCAGCGTATGCCAAGGCCACTTAGCCGCGTCCGCGAATACCGCAAATCCTCGCTGCTCGCGCAACGCGAGCTAGCGGCGCTGATCGGCTTTGCTACGCAGCAAGCTTGCTCTGAACTGGAGACGGGGGCCAAGCGCCCAGGTCTTGAGGTCGCTTTTGCGTGCGCAGTCGTGCTTGGCGCGCCGCTGGAAGATCTCTTCCCGCATCTCGCCCTGCGCATCGAGCGTGAGCTGCTCGCGCGCGCCCATGCGCTCTTAGACGCGCTGGGCTCCGATGCCGGGCGCAGCGAAGCGGCACCCTATGTGTCTGCCCTGATCCAACGTTTGACAAACCATCTCGAACTATGACGCCGCCAGTCTTTGTGCTGGGCCTTCATCCCTCGGCGCGCGGATTGGGTTGGGTTCTGTTCGAAGGTGCCGACGCCCTCTTCGACTGTGGCTCGGTGGAGATTCATGGCTCCGATAAGAATGGCAAGGCGCTGGCGCGCGTCGAAAGGCTGTTGGACAAGTACCGCCCCGCTGTTCTGGTACTCGAGGACTCCGATGGCAAAGCTTCCAGGCGGAAGCCGCGCCTGAGGCGTCTGTACCGCTCCCTGATCACGCGCGCGCAACGTCACGGCGTCGCTGTGCATCTCTATGCGCGAGGCGAGATCACAGACGCGCTCGGCCTCGCAGACGGCGGCCGCCGCCACGATGTCGCCGCCGTGGTCGCAGAGCGCGTCGAGGCCCTGCGGCCACGGCTACCACGTCCCCAGAAGATCTGGCTCGGCGAGAGCCATCACATGGGCCTGTTCTGCGCCGCCGCCTGCGTATTGACCCACTACGCCCGCGAAGTGGCGAGCGCCGAGTAGCTGCTTCCCGTGCAGCCGGGAGCGCCCCGAAATCGTTCGGACGCTCCTCATGCACAGGAGGACTTCATGTCAACACCCGTTCGGGCCAAGCCCGGCCCCGACCTTTACCAAACCGTTACCGACAAAATCGTTGCCGCGATCGAAGCCGGCGCCAACACCTTCGCCATGCCGTGGCGCGCAGCCGGAAAACCGATCGCCATTCCCTCCAACGCCACCACTTACGCCGCTTATCGCGGCGTCAACGTGCTCTCGCTCTGGATCGCCGCTCTCGTGAAGAACTATCCGACCGGAGAGTGGGCAAGTTACAAGCAATGGCAGTCGATCGACGCCCAAGTGCGTCAAGGGGAGCAGGGCACACTCATTGTTTTCTACAAGCAGATCGAGAAGTCCGCGCTCGACGAGACCGATCCCGACCAGAGCATCGTGCGCCGCTACTATGCAAAGCCGTCCTGGGTCTTCAATGCCGCGCAATGCGATGGTTATGAGCAGCGAGAGCCGGAACATACTAACACACTCGAGCGCATCGAGGTCGCGGAGGCGTTCGTCGAGTCGATCGGAGCCAAGATCGAGCACGGTCACCCGATGGCGTGTTACCGGCGCACGAGCGACGTGATCGAGATGCCGAGGTGGGACTGGTTCATCGCAAGCGCGACGAGCACGGCCGCCGAGGGTTACTACGCCGTGCTGCTGCACGAACTCACGCACTGGACGGGGGCTGAACACCGGCTCAACCGCGACTACGGCAAACGCTTCGGCGACGAGGGGTATGCGATGGAAGAGTTGGTGGCGGAGATCGGGTCGGCGTTTCTGTGCGCATGGCTCGGAATCGTGCCAGAGCCACGCCCCGATCATGCCGGCTATGTCGCGAGCTGGCTCAAGGTGCTGAAGAACGACTCAAAAGCGATCTTCGCCGCCGCGAGCGCAGCGCAGGAAGCGCACGAATATCTCATTGGCAGGGCGGAAATGAACGCAGCGCCGGACGATGACGAATGGGGACCAGCTTCCGCCGGAGAATCCCGCTCACCTCGCTTATGAGGCGAACGCCTGTAAGACCCATTGTCCCGACTTCGGTCGGGACTTTTTTTGCGTGGGTGCGAATAAAGTTTCGACCGAAGCCGCCTGGGTCGAAACGAGAGAAAAGTTCAGAGCGCAACACAACCGATCCCAAACTCGACGAGAGAATGTTCAATCGTTAGTTTTGAATCGCCCGCAGGTGCGGATTTTGCAACCGGGGCGTCGACGCTCCCTTTCTCAGGGAGATGTTCGATGAATCGGTACTCTAAGCAAATCGTGTCTAAGAAGGAGCTGAAGACGATCCTCGGCATACCATATTGTCCACAACACATAGCGCGTCTCGAAGCCGCCGGTCGCTTTCCCAAGCGGATCACGCTCGGCCAAAACCGGGTCGCGTGGCTGTTGTCAGAAGTGGAGGCTTGGATCGACGAGCGCATCGCCAAACGCGATGCGAACGGAAGTACCAACACTTCCTTTTGAAGGGCGGGGACCGGTTCGCTACCGGTCCCCATTTTTTGATGCCGAGCAGGGCCCAAGACATTTCAAATGAGCGCCGATGCAGAGGGCGATAGAGAAGGCGATGCACAAGGCGATACTGCGTCCCCATCGCTCCACCGTCGGGCAAGCGAAAAACGATTATCGAACAACATCTTCCCGCCCGGATCTGACGCGGTCGCTCAGCGACTTAAGGTGAAATTCAACCCAATTCGCTTCCAGAACTAACGACGGCGCGCTCTGCGCGCAACTCTGACGAGATACATGGGGGACGAATGCAATTGCGGATCCAGAGATCACAACGCGAAGGTGGTCTTGCAGGTAACATCATCATCTTCTGCGTCGACGTGCGTGCCGACTATTCCCCCGAGGAACGGTCAAACATCAACCGCTACAAGATCGGAAGGCAAATCATCTATAATTCGCAGGCAGCCCTCAAGCATCTTAACAAGGCGGACGAACATCTCGCCCAAGGAGGCACGGGACTTATCAAAGGCATTGCCTCGATCGCCATGGCAAAACTCAACGTCAACATCTCCATTGCCAGCTTAAGCCGCGGTCATCACATCGAATGCAAAGACCTCGAAGAACTGCTGGCTGCCGAAGAAACAATCATGGCGGCGGCAAAAACGGTCGTTGCTTACCTCGCCGCAGCGGCAACCTTCAACGGGTCTGAAATCCTCATTACCTACGAGAATGGCCAGGAACAGATCCATACCTCCCAGAACGCGCAGCGCCTGATTGAGATCGCTCCACCCGTGCCGATGCCCGGGACGGTTAGCGTCGATTACAGCGCTGCGCCCGATGGGAGCGCACCACTCATCGACCACCTCATGCATTGGCTGGAAAATCCACTCCATATTCTGTACGCCAGCATCGGACTGATCCTACTGGCCTGCTTTGTGTTGGTCGTGCACTTCCAGTGACTGACGAGTTCACACCATCCGTCTTCACACCGTTTCTCCGCCGCTTCACGGATGAACGCGCCGCCGACCTTAACCAAACGCGCCAGCTCTATGCCGAAGTGAAAGCACTCCACGAGCGCTCTGACATCTCTCTGCACGATTTGGGATCACCCATCTACGCGGATTATCAAACACTTCCGGATGATCTGCTCAATCCGATTTGCTGGCTGCTGAGCGCTCTTACCGAACAAGAGCGTGTCATATTCAACTTTCCCGTCCTCAATCTCGATATCGCCCATCTCTCGCTCAAGGAACAAGTCGACCTACGTCGTTTTCTGCGCGCCAAAGAATACTTCCACCACAATCAACGCAAGGTCGTTCCGCTCCTGCGCGAGGGGTTGCAGCGCATCTTTGATGTTTTGACGTGTGGCTTGCCCAAAACACTCGGGCCATCCCCTTTTGTCGTCCCGCTCGGCAACGCGCTGAATGATCCGCGGCTCTTGATTGACCGGATCTATGAGATTGTTTGCGATCAGCGTTATGTCGACAACGGCTTATTTGTTGAAGTGCGCGAAACGATGTACGCCAATCTTTGCCGCGCCTCCAACGTCATTCCCCCGCATAAGAAGCCGCTCAAACATGCGATGGATTTAGATAAACCGCTCAACGAACTCTATGACACCTATCTCGCCAACACGCCATTCGCCGTCTATCTCGGCTACCCAATTCCACTGAAGCTGACCCACGAGGTCCGCTTCGGTCACATGCACGTCTTGGGCGGCAGCGGCGCCGGCAAGACCCAGCTCTTGCAAAACCTCATTTTGCACGATCTGCTCTCTGAAAATCCGCCAGCCCTTGTCATCATCGATAGCCAAACCGATCTCATCAGCAAGCTGTCGCAGCTGGAACTGTTCAACCCTAACTGCGGCAAACTCGCGGAGCGTCTGATCCACATTTCTCCCCGCGATATTCGCCATCCCCCCGCGCTCAACATCTTCGACGTAAACCGCGAGCGGCTCGGCACCTATGACGAGGCGACCAAGGAACAGGTGATCGCAGGTGTCATTCAGACCTTCGACTACCTCTTCAATGGCCTTCTGGGCGCCGATCTGACGGCCAAGCAGGGGGTGTTCTTCCGCTTTGTGGCACGGCTGATGTTGGCTCTGCCGGAGACGTTGGGCCGCAACGCGACCATTTTGGATCTCATCGATCTGATGGACGATGTGACGCCTTATCAACCGGCGATTGAGCGGCTGCCAACGATCCAACGTCAATTTTTCCAGCGAGATTTCTCCAGCAAGACGTTTGCGCAGACGCGCGAGCAAATCCGCTATCGCCTCAACGCCATCCTCGAAAACCCTACTCTGGCGCGGCTCTTCACATCACCTCGGACAAAGATCGACCTGTTCACGGCGCTCAACAACAACGCCATCATCCTGGTGGATACCGCCAAGGACTTTCTCAAAGGCGCGTCTGGTCATTTCGGCCGCATCTTCATCTCGCTCGTGCTTCAGGCGGTTCTCGAACGCGCGGCGATACCGGAGGACAGGCGAAAATCTGCCTTTCTGATCGTGGACGAGGCGGCTGCGTATTTTGACAGCAATATCGACGACCTCCTGACCCAGGCCCGCAAATACAAGCTGGGCTGTGTGTTCGCTCACCAGTTCCTCGATCAGTGCACCAGCGCCCTTAAAGCATCGCTCGCTGCCAACACGTCGATCAAGATGGCGGCCGGCATCTCGATGGCTGACGCGCGTTCGCTCGCGCCGGATCTCAGGACAACCACGGAATTCATACTGAACCAACCAAAGTTGCACTTTGCAGCGCACATCCGGAACGTGACTCCCCAGGCAGTCAGCGTCCCGGTTCCGATCGGTCTATTGGAGAGCCAGCCGAAGCTCACGCCCGAAGCGTTCGAAATGCTCCGCGCGCGCAATCGACAACGCGTGAGCCTTCCGCCGGAGAGCTTGCTAGAGACCCCCCAAAGGTTAGACGCTCCAAAGACACAATCCGAAACGCCTCTTGCAGTCACAAGTGCGGGGCAGGGGACCGCAGCGTCACCGACTTCGCTTGGCGAACCAAAGACAGAAGATCCATCGGGCCTACCGAACACAGCTCCGTCGTCTGATTGGTGATGGCAAGATGTGATCTTTGCACGTCGCGGGTCATAGATGAGCGGCGCTATTCTTTGCAGAACTTATTGAACGTGCCCAATCACGGCTGGATTTGCTATGCGCGAGCATGGGCACGCCTAAGCGTCGATCTCGCATGCATCGCACTCGGACGGGGCGACGTATTCTGTTGACGTCTCGCGACGTCGAGATCTTCCGCCAACTATCGCGCTATCAATTTTTGCGCTCCAATTTTCTGTACGCGTTCGCGGGAGGAGATTCGGAGACGCGCTTCAAGGAACGCCTTGGCAATCTGTACCATGAGGGCTTCATCGATCGTCCGGCCCGACAGTGGGAACTCGCCAATTGCCGGTATGTGCCCACCATTTACGAACTTGGTACCGGAGGACGGCGTGCGCTTCAGGAACAAGGCGTTGCGGACATTCAGCCGATAACGTTTTTGGCTCAGGGTGCACAGAGGCAGTTTTCGCATGCTGCTATGATTTGCGACATACTGGCTTCTGTAGAACTGGCGGCGCGAGGAAGCGTAGTTCGTTTCATCCCCTGGCCCGAAATCCTCGCCAAGGCACCAGAGACGACGCGCAAGTCAGAACGGCCATATGAAATCCCCTTCACGTCTGGACGGAGTGTCCCTCAAGGGGGGCCAATGTCGGCCATTGTGCCGGATGGTCTGTTCGGACTTCAATATAGCCAGACCAATCCCGTGAGCTATCGATTTTTCGCCTTGGAGGCAGATCGCGCGACCATGCCGGTCACCAGGAGTGATCCATCGCAAAGCTCCATCTTGCGCAAAATCGCCGCTTACCACGACATCATGCGCGCGGGACTGCACAAGCAGCGCTGGAAGATTCCGAATCTTGTCGTCCTGACCGTCACGACCAATGCGCAGAACCTCGCAAAGATGATTTCGGCGACTAGTTTGGCGCTGGGTGCGCGCTCCGCATTTTTGTTTTCTTTAAGCGAGGCTCATGGCTGGCCACCTAAAACAATCAAGCCAAACCCAGGGTTCTTGCAGGAACCCTGGGAAAGAGAAGGTCTGTCATCTCTATGCATTGCCGAGGCATCATCGATCTGATTGTTTGTTACGGCGTGTCTGGTGCGCAACGTGAGAGCCAATGTGCGGAACTCGACATGCGGTGTCGGTGACCCCCGGGAGGCCTGGGTGTGACAAGACGTATGAGCGCGACATTTCCCCAGTAGCCTGGTGCGAAACTTCTGCGAGCGCCGCTCTGGGTTTTTCGCTTATGTTGGAGGCGGGCAGCGCATTGGGCAGCAGCTATGGCGGATATTCCGTCTGACAGGGGATTCTGGGGTGACCTGCTGCGGCGCGTCGCGTTCCACACGCGCGGCCAAAACGACGCCGAAGATTTGCTTCACGCGGCTTATGTCAGGCTAGCGCGCTACAGCGCCGAGCATGTAGTTGAAAATCCGGCTGCGTTCCTTGTTCGAACGGCCGTCAATATCAGCGTAGATGAGCATCGTCACGCCAGTCTGATGCAAAACTCGGCTCAATTAGGCGACTTCGAAATTCAATGTGACGCGCCATTGCAGGATGAGGTATTGGCCTCCCGCGCTCGTCTAGGACGGGTGAAGGCGGGGCTCCTGCAGCTCACGCCACGGACCCGCGAAGTATTCTTGATGCATCGACTTGAAGGTTTAAAATATCGACAGATCGCAGCTCGTCTTGGAATCAGCGAAAGCGCGGTCGAAAAGCACATAGGTAAAGCCGCCCTTTTTCTCGCGGAATGGACAGAGGGCTGGTGATGGCAGCCGTTCATGTCACATCGGAAGTTCGTGCTGAGGCCGCAGCCTGGCTAGCTCGGTTGCGCGCCGATGATAGGTCGGCAGCAGATGAAAAAGGCTTCCAAGCCTGGCTCGCCGAAGATCCCGTCCATGTTGCGGCATTTGAAATAGTGAACGCGGTCTGGGAAGCGGCTGGAACTCTGCCGCGTGAACTGTTGGAGCAGGACTTGTCCCGACCAACACGCGTCGGCCGGCGCTCAGTCCTTGCGGGCTTGGGCACCGTGATCGCGGTCGGAGGCACTATTACCTTCTGGCGCGCGGCTTATGCCGGTGTTTACGAGACCGACGTTGGCGAGCAGAAGCACCTCGCGCTGGACGATGGCACCCAGGTGTTTCTCGACACCGATACGCGCATCAAGGTCGATTTCACGGACATATTGCGCCGAGTCGATTTGCAAAGAGGACGGGTGAATTTTCGGGTAGCGCCAGATGCCAAACGTCCATTTCTCGTCAAAGCGGCCCAGCGCGAAATCGTAGCCACCCAGACAACTTTCGACGTTCGTCGAGACGGCGACAGTGTGTCCGTTGTGTTAATCCGAGGACAAGCGATCATAAAACCAGCCTCGGATGTTGGTCATCAGCGCGCCCAGCTACTCAGCGCGGGCGAACGCATGGTTGCCGCGCCGGGAACCGGCGCAAAGACGGATAAACCAAATCTGGTCCCCTTGCTGGCATGGCAAACCGGCCAAGCCATCTTCGAAAACGAGACTCTGTCCCAAGCCGTCGAAGAAATGAACCGCTATAGCAGTGTCAAGCTTGAGATCGCGGATCCCACGATTGCTCACCTGCGCCTGAGTGGGGTGTATCGTGTCGGTGACAACACGGCCTTCGCGCATTCGGTCGCAACGCTTCTCCCAGTCGTCATCACTCCGGCCGGTGATCGCCTCGAGTTTGCTGCCGACGTTTTGCGCATGCCGCAGGGGTGAGGAAACGCTGTCGTTCATACGTCCTTCATAGAGCGACCAAGGGGCGGTCGCGAAACTACGAGGGGGCGTATCAATGAAATCTCTGCTCCAGAAGGTTCGCGGCCGATTGGTGATTGGCGCAGCGGCGATCGCGCTCACTGCAGGAATGGGATATGCCCAGACTGCGAATGTTTCCACCCCTGAACAACCGCTCGCAGCGTCGCTTAGACAAATCGCTCAACAAACTGGAGAAAACATCCTCTTCACTCCCGGTTCTGTTGCAGGGATTCAGGCCCATGCGATTTCAGGTCAGATGACAGCCCAACGGGCAGTCGAAATGTTGCTTGTGGGCACGAACCTAGAAGTAGCGTCTGACGGAAACGGGGGCTTGGTGGTCCGACCAAAAAACGTCCAAGCCGCCTCAAATGAGGCGGCGGCCTCCCACACGGGTTCGCCCGAGATTGTAATTGTTACTGGGTCCCGTTTGCCCCAAGTAGGTGAAGGGGCTCAGGATGTAAAAGTATTTGACAGGGGGAAAATCGAGCAGAGCGGCCAAACGACAGTAGAAGATTTTCTAAGCACGCTTCCGGATGTTTCAAAGGCGTTCAATGAAAGCGGACAGCAATCCACGGGAGGCATCACCGGAATACAACTTCATGGTCTTCCGATTGGAACGACGCTCGTTCTATTGAATGGCAGAAGGGTTGAGAATTCTGGAGCCGCCGGTGATAACGGACTCGACATCCTGGACCTGAATACAATCCCCTTGGCGGCTGTTGAACGAATCGAGGTGCTGTCCGAGGGGGCGTCGGCAGTCTATGGTTCAGATGCCATCGCCGGCGTGGTCAACATCATCTTCAGAAAAGATTTCGATGGAATCAATGCGACCGCCAGATACGGTGGCGCAGACGGAATGGACGAGACCGACCTGAGTTTCGGTTGGGGCAGACGTTGGAACAAACTTTCGCTGTCAATTGTCGGTACGTTCCAAACGCGAAGTGAGTTAGCAGGTTCCGAACGCGCAATAACGGCTAATCAAGATTACACGCGTTTTGGTGGTTCCGACTCTCGTGCCTCTTGGTGCAATCCTGGGAACGTATTTACGTTGGACGGGAGCAACCTTCCGGGATTGACATCTTCATTTGCGGCAATTGGACCTACGGCGTCCGGGAATCCAAAGGTGACTGGGTTCTCTGGGACCCCAGGTACCTTAAATCTCTGCAGCACAGGAGCCGATAGTTCGCTGATTCCATCTACGCAACGCGAGGGTGTGTTTGCGCAAGCGAGCTATGAACTAACACCATCTATTCAAGTGTTTGCGGAGTTACTAGCTTCCCACGTCAGAGAGTTGTCCGAGGCTTCGCCTCCAGCGCTCTTTGGCTTTCCGCAGTTCGACTTTGCGTTGTTCACTGTTCCAGCCTCAAACCCCTTCAATCCGTTCGGAGAAACTGTTGGTATCTCCACATCGCTTACTGGGTTGGGCCGAACTGCGAGCCCGTTGGTCACAACGTTCTTCCGACCGCTTGTTGGAATCAGAGGCACGATTTGGGATGACTGGGAATGGGAAGTTTCTGCGTGGTATTCTCGTGATGATTCAACAGCGCGCTCAACTAACTTTCCTGACAACGTTGCGATACAGGATGCCCTCAATTCCCCTGATATTTCGACGGCGTTGAATCCATTTGTTGCCGGCAACGCCGCGCCTGTCCAACTGCTGAAGTCTCTCGTATTCAATACGAAAGAAACCTTCGATGGCGAGACAATAGCTGGCGACGGTTTTGTGCGTGGCCCGGTGTTCGATCTGCCCGCTGGACCGCTCACTGTCGTCGTGGGGGCGGAGTACGATCGAGACAAATTGGGCTCGAACAATATAAATTATCCGTTCGCCGCGCTCGGATTCTCATCGCATTCACGGACCAATTACGCCGTGTTTGGCGAAGCACGGATTCCAATTTTCAAAGATGACAATATCTCAAAAATACACGAAGTCATTGCAGCGACAGTCGCGGCTCGCTACGACAACTACGGAGAGTTCGGCAGCAGGGTTACGCCGCAGTACGGGATTGAGGTTCATCCATCCGACATTCTTCTGTTCCGCGCAACATATGGTCAAGCGTTTAAGGCGCCGAGCCTCTTCAATCTGTTTACACCGACTACCAGTCAACTTACGCTAATTGCTGATCCAAAGAATGGTAACGCGATTGAGTCTGTGACGGGAATTTTCGGCGGCAATCTTGATCTTCGGCCCGAGACTGGCATATCGCGGACCTTAGGCGTGGTTTATACGAGCGATTGGATTCCAGGGCTCCGAGTCGCCGTAACCAAATGGGGTATCGACGAGGCGAACAGTATTCAGTTTTTTGGATGGACCGCAGTCGTTCAAAACGAGGATCGATTTCCCGGTCTGGTCGAGCGGGCGCCGCCACAGAATGGCCATCCCGGGCCCATTACTAGCGTCAAGGCGACTTACGTTAACTTCGGCAGCGTTAGTACCGCTGGTGTCGACTACGCAATCGATTTTGCGTTCGAAACAGGTCTCGGCACGTTTACCCCATCGATTGCGGCTACGCAGGCCTATCGCTTTCGCGAAGCACTAGTTCCGAATACGCGTCCCGTAAGCGTGCTTGGCAAGGCGCAGGATGCTGGTTTTTGGGCCCCGCAATGGAAGGGCACGGCTACGATCAATTGGAACCAGGGCCCCTACAGCTTTCACCTCGACGGGCGCTACGTCGGATCGTACCAAGATTACGACAGTGCACGACATATTGGCGATTTTTGGTTATTCGATGCGAATTTTCGATTTCAGCCGGGACAAGATTGGGGGGATGCGGTCCCTTGGCTAAACGGCGCTTATGTCGAACTAGGTGGCGTCAATATCTTTAATTCGCTGCCGCAGTTTTCCAATGCTGGCTTTGGCACGTTTGGCTACGACGCATCTCAGGCGGATATTCGCGGTCGTTTTCTTTACGCACAGATTGGCGTGAAGCTCTGACCGGAGTGGCCGGATGCCTAGACATCGTATCAAAAACTTGGCGATATCGGTTGCGCTGTGTGCGGCCCCTATCCAGAGCCGGAGCGCTGCGGCCGATCGATTGATTACCGTCGCCGACACGATCGGCATGACGACGCTCGCGGACCCCTCTTACTACGATGGAGGTGTTGCGCAGGAAGTAGCAATTTACTCACCTGACAAGACAAAGTTCGTTGTCGTCACGCGTAGAGCCGACTTATCGCGAAATCAAAACGAATTCTCGGTACTAATGTGGTACACGAAGCGCTTGTTTCAAACACCAGTATATAAAAATCTATTTGGATTGGCATCTTCGTCCAACGAACCTGCAATCGATAACTTGCAGTGGATTGGCAACGAAAAACTCCTTTTTCTGGGAAAGCCCAATGGAAGAACCAGGAACATCTATGAATTTGACATAGTTCACCACCGTCTGAATCGGATAACGAACGCGCCGACTGATGTTAGCAAGTATACAGTGACTGAAGATGGTCGAAACCTTGCTTACATAGTAGCACCATCCGCTGTTCCACTCTGGAATTCGACGACGAGCCGAACTGGCTTAGTTGTAGGATCACTGACATTTTCCGAGCTCTTCGGTGGCTTACGAAAGAATGGCGAGACGGAATTTCAGCTATTTCTGAGGATTCGAAATGGGCGGATCATTGCGCTGCCCGTTCAGAGCCAGCCGGACGGAAGAGCACTCTCTATATCCCCCGACGGGCATTATCTCGTTTTTTCAAGTGCCGTGCACGACGTCCCAGGGAGTTGGGCCTCCTATTCGGATGCCGTTGTTGCGAAATTCGCTGGGAAACATCTCGATCAGTCTCGGATCCGAAGATACGTATTGGTTAACCTACGTACTCGACAGGCGCACTTACTACTGGATGCGCCACTTTCCGAGGACGAAAACGCTCTAACCACAATCTGGAAATTGGTTTGGTTGCCCGATCAAGAATCGATCGTAATTTCAGGCACGCATTTACCACTGCTAGGTATTGGTGCTGCCACGCGAAAGGAAAGGCAGCGTTCAACCTATATAGCGCGCGTTAATGTCCAAACCGAGACGTATGAAGAAGTCCTGAACGAAGGGGAAACCCATCTGCAGCTCTTCAGGTATGATTTCCTGCTGAAGCTTCTTCTCTTCACAAAGGGAGTGTTGGGTCCCGTAACAGACCACGACCGCATCTTTGCATACCAGCGCCATGATGGGCGTTGGGAAGCAGTCGATTATTCGCATCGTTCCGGCACTCAAGTCCCGAACATCTTTATCGAAGAAAATATCAGTCAGCCTCCGAGGCTCTTCGCCGAAGATTTGCAGTCCAGAAAGCGTGCGCTACTGCTCGACTTCAATCCGTGGCTAAACAAAACCCGATTAAGCACCATAGAGAATCTGACGATCAAGCCGTCCAATGATCGAGCCTATGGCGCCGGCCTGTACTATCCTGTCGATTTTGTATCTGGGAAAAAATATCCGCTGGTCATCCAAACGCATGATTGGCACCCAGATTGGCACCGCTTTTCGGTGAATGGATTTTCCACAACCGCAAATGTTGCCGGGCCGTTGGCGGCGCGCGGAATTCTGGTACTGCAACTCAACGATATTGATGAACGTGTGATGGATACACCAGTCGAAGCCGACAGGGCAATTGAGCGGTACAAAGCTGCGATCAATTTTCTTCAGAAGCGACGTTCGGTTGATCTGAATCGAATTGGCATAATCGGATTCAGTCGGACCTGCTATTATGTTGAGTATGCTCTTGCAAGGTCGAACCTGAGCTTTGCCGCGGCAAGCGTCACCGATGGCTTTGATGCAGGCTATTTTAGCTATGTTGGATTTTCAGGCGACTATCCAAGCTATCTTCACGATGAGGAAGCCATAAACGGCGGAGCTCCATTCGGTCCTGGAATCTCGTTCTGGACGAAAAGAGCGCCAGTGTTTGCAGCACCAAACGTAAGGACACCGCTCCTGATATCTTCACTTAACCGAGAATCACTCTTCCTCGGTTGGGAGTGGTACGCCAGCTTGCGTCGACTAGGGAAGCCGGTGGAGATGAGGTACATCCGGGATGGTTCTCACGAGTTAGAAAAGCCGTGGGACCGCTTAACCTCTCTTGAAGCCAATTTCGATTGGTTTCGTTTCTGGCTCCAAGGTTACGAAGACGCCGATTCAGCAAAGCGTGACCAATACGAGCGCTGGGAAAAGTTGTGCGATCTACAACGGGCCGAAAAGACAAGCCCGCCCACGTCCTGCGTTCCGACCAAGCACTAAGCTATTCAGCCGGATACTGGTTAGCCCGCGGGATAACGCGTGACAACTTCGAAGCGCTTAGACAAGCGTGCAAGAGGTTTACAATTTCAGCCGTCGGGCGAGCGTCAGGTATGTCGCGAAAGGAGATCGCCCGAATATTGGCGGGAAAGGTAGTGCGAACAACTAAAACGTGGACGGCGCTGATGAAGGCTGTTGCGTCGTTTAATTGGACGCGCATGATTGCGCATCAACTCAGTGCTTCGCGCTTCTCGGCTTGCCGCTCGACGTCGTCAGCGGCGCGGTTCAGTTGTGCCGCATAACCAGACAGAACGGCTTCGCGGGCGCGTTGACGAAGCTTATTTGCTAGTGCTCTGAGATCTTGGGCTTCGGATACTGGCCGCTTTTCCACGTGAGAGACTTTGAAATTGAGCCGCCAGTTCGACCGACAGCGGCTCAAGTTAGGGCTGTAACGCAAAGCACCGAGGGATCGGACTTTCCGTTCTTAATAGAACGCACGCGCTTGGCGAATCCTCAATATGTCTAATCCATCCTTGTTCCGTTAGGCCTGTCAGCTAGACTCGCAGTACCGGATTTCTGGAAGCTGTGCGTCGTAGTTCAAATAGGGTGAAGCGTTACGTCTCATTAGTGGGGGCTGATGCAGAAGCGCGATCTTGACCATTGGTTTGTCAGTAAGGTACTTCCGCTGGAGCCTCTTCTAGTGCGATTTCTGCGTCGAAATTGGCGTGATGTCTCGGAAATCTCGGACCTTCGTCAAGAAGTCTACGCACGCACGTATGAGTCGGCAGTCGGCGGTATACCCGCGCAGGTTAAGCCCTTCATTTTCAAGATTGCGCGCAATTTGATGATCGACCATCTGCGTCGTCGACAGGTTGTCTCCATCGACAGTATTGCGGATTTAGAGGCACTAAACGTCCCAACAGAGGAAGTCGATGTCGAACGTCAGGTTTCCGCACGCGAGGAACTAAGAATGTTGCAACAGGCCCTCAATAACGTTCCGTCACGTGCCCGCGACGTCATTGTCTTGCGAAAGGTTGAAGGCCTGTCGCAGCGCGAAGTAGCAGAACGCATGGGCATCACGGAAGATACGGTTGAACGCCAATTGAGCAATGGAATCCGGTTTCTGGCCGAAGCCCTACTCGACACCGACATCGCGACCGGACGTGCGGGAATAGCAATTCGTGCACGAAAGAAGGCAGAGGAAGAGTGACCGACGATATTGAAAATCGGGCTGCGCAGTGGATCGCACGCGAAGATAGGTCGTCGTGGTCGGCTGCCGACCAGGCTGTGCTTGACGCGTGGTTAGAGGAGTCAACCCTTCATCGAGTCGCCTATCTCCGTCTAAGTTCGACTTGGAAGCGCGCGGACAGACTTGCTGCGCTCAGGCTGGCGACCCTTGCAGTGGGGGAACGGCCGCGTCGACGTTCGTTTCTAACCGCTGCTTGTCTTGTCGCTGCAGCAATAATTGGGACCTCGACACTTTATGCGCTGTGGCCGCGTGACGTTTACGAGACCGCGATTGGTGGCCACAGGACTGTCGACCTCGCGGACGGATCGACCATTGAGCTCAATACTGACACCCGCGTGCGCACCCTGGTCACGGATACGGAACGAAAAGTCGTCTTGGAGCAGGGTGAAGCCTATTTTCAAGTCAAGCACGACGCGTTCAGACCTTTCGTCGTTCTGGCAGGCAACCGCCGAATCACCGACTTGGGGACAAAATTTTCAGTCCGGCGGGACGGAGATCGCGTCGAAGTTACTGTGAGCGAGGGTCGGGTACGTGTGGACAACATCGATCGACCCAATGCTGCTCCGCCGGTGCTGGCGCGAAAGGACGTGCAGGTGCTTGCATCTGCGAACTCCACGCTCGTCACCGAAAGAACGCCAACCCAGATTGGAGACGCGCTGGGATGGCGAAAGGGGATTCTGATCTTCCACCAGGAGCCGTTGAGTGAAGCGGTTGCCGAGTTCAACCGGTATAACGCAAAGAAGCTTGTCGTTGTCGGCGCATCGCTATCGCAAACTCGTATCGGTGGTAGTTTTGAGGTTTCAAACGTGGAAGCGTTTGCAAGGCTCTTGCGCGACGGCTTTGGATTCAAAATCGAAGAAACTGACAGCGAAATCAGGATTTCGGAATAGCTGTACCGGAATGTGACGTTTGCTTCGTCTGACTGTCATGCAGTCGTCATGGCTGCATGAGGGGGTTGCATGCGTCTTTTGCCAGGACTGAAGTCTGTTTTTCTAGGCACCGTATGCGCGATCACGGTGGCGACCGCTGTGTTCGCGCAAACCATCAATTTCGATATCGGGGCGGGAGATCTGAAAACAGCCTTAGACGCGTATATCAGACAATCGGGCGTGCAGCTCATTTACCGAGTCGACGAGATCCGTGGCTTGTCCACTCGTGGCACACACGGCACCCTTCTGCCGGACGCAGCACTTCAACAATTGCTCCAAGGAACTGGGCTTGTCGTCCATCAAGATACGAGCGGTGCTCTGGTCGTAGCGCGAGAAGTGCCGTCAAAAAACGCCGAAGCCGCCTCAAATGAGGCGGCTCTTACTTCAGGTGATGTTGAAACGGTTGTCGTTACGGGCAGCCGCATTCCTCGAACTGGAGGCGGGCCGCAGCATGTGTCTGCGTACACCGCGAAGGACATTCATCAAAGTGGACAGACTACAGTCGCAGATTTTCTGAACACGATACCGAGCGTGTCGACCGCTATTGGGGAAAACGGCTTCCAAAATGGTACATCAGTCGGTGGCACCACGGTGCAACTTCGTGGCCTGCCGATTGGCACGACATTAGTCCTGCTCAACGGGCGACGTCTTCAGACTAGCGGATCGCAGGCCTTTGGCAATTTCTTTGATCTGAATTTCATTCCATTGGCTGCGATCGCTCGGATCGACGTGATGGCAGAAGGCGCATCCGCAGTTTACGGGTCAGATGCAATTGCGGGCGTTGTGAACATCATTACCAAGAAAGATATTGAAGGCTTCTCAGTTGACTACAAGTACGGCGCCGCATCTGGCACAGATGAAAACAATGTCAGCGTGTCATGGGGTACCAACTGGGACCGCGGCTATGCCTCGATGATAGCTAGCTATCAGACTCGAAGTGCGCTACTGGCTGACGAAAGAGCCATCTCTGCAGACAACGATTACACGCGTTTTGGGGGGCCAAATCGTGACTTTCCCCTTTGCGATCCGGGCAATGTATTTTCCACAAGCGGGGGCAACCTGCCTGGTCTGAACGCCCCGTTTGCTGGAGTCCCGAAGGGATTTTCCGGACAGCCGAGTATCCAGGAATTTCAGAGTACAGCTGGCACGCTGAACACCTGCAGCGCTCTCCTAGGCAGTACGACAATTCCGGGCACGCATAGAGCGGACGTGTTTGTTCAAGCGGGTTATAACATCACACCCTCCGTCGAAGTGTTCGTTGAGATGCTTTACGCGCATACCGAACAATTCATTCGAAACGGGTACTGGTACTTGTTCGGCGTTCCGGGCTTCCAACAGTTCACGGCGCCGGCCGCGAATCCATACAACCCCTTTGGTGCCACCGTTGGCGTAACTGCCCTTTTTACAACCGCGCCGATCCAATCGCTGCCCCAGGAAAATTTCTTTCAACCAGTCGTTGGTGCTCGCGGGACATTTTGGGACGACTGGCGTTGGGAACTGTCTGGGTCGGAAGCGATCGATTCGAACGATCAGACAAATAGAAACTGGTTCTTTAACAATGCAAAAGCGCAGGCTGCTCTGAACTCAACAGACCCGAGCACCGCCCTTAATCCGTTTGTCGCAGGGCCTATCGGCCCACAAAGTTTGATCAAGTCCTTTTTCAGCGACCTGCGGCTTGCCCAGATTGGCAACGCGTGGCTCGCGAATGGTTATGTCGACGGGCCGATCGCTGACATCGGACCAGGGCCTATAGATGTTGTTCTTGGGGCAGAATATTCCCACGACACACTATCGACGAACGATATAACTGACGGAAACGTCCGTACACGACGTAAGCGGGAGAGTTACGCAACGTTCGCGGAGATTCATATTCCGATCATTGCCAATCACGAGAATCCTCAGCAAGGGGACGTCCTCGCCGTCAGCCTCGCGGGCCGATACGATCATTACAGCGACTTCGGCTCTGCCTGGACGTCGCAGATTGGGGCCGAGTGGCGACCCATCGAAGAATTGCTTTTTCGAGCAACATACGCCGACGCTTTCAAGGCGCCGTCCCTGAACGACCTATACAGTCCACACTTCACAACGCCGGTCTTTGTAAATGATCCGTCAAGTGGGCTGAGCTATGTGACAGAAGTTGTTACGGGAGGAAATCCAGGATTGCGGGCCGAGACCGGTCGCTCACACACCTTTGGTGCTGTTTATACTGGTGGCGGCCTCGAAGGTTCGATAACCAATTGGGACATTACTTTGGAAAATGCCATTCAAGGTATTCCTTTTCAGACTATCGTTGACAATCCAAGTCTCTTTCCTGGCCGCGTGACTCGCGACGCGTCGGGGCAAATAGTTCACATCGACGATCTGACCGTCAATTTTGGGCAGATACATGTCGCAGGCATCGACTACCAATTGTCGTATCGCTACGAGTCGACCTTTGGAGCTTGGACACCCTCGATCGAGGCTAGCGAAGTCTATCAATATGACGCGTCGCTGGCGCCAGGAACGCCTCCTTCTAATGGCCTTGCTATAGCGCAAGACAGCGGCAACTGGTCACCGCGATGGAAAATTACGACGGCGCTCAATTGGTCGACGGGACCTTATGCTTTCCACGTTGATGGAAGATATGTCGGCACATATCAAGACTACGATAGTACCAGGACAATTGGAAACTTTTGGCTCTTCGACGCGAACCTCCGGTATGAAATTGGCCAAGCTCTTTTATCGCAGGCGGGTCTTGTCGATGAAGCGTACTTGGAAGTGGGGGCAGTGAATGCTTTCGACGCGCTTCCTCAATTTTCCAATTTCGGTTTTGGATTTCATGGGTTCGATCCAACTCAAGCGGACATCAGAGGGCGGTTTCTATACGTTCGCCTTGGAACGAGGATTTAGAATCACCCGAGAAACATCATTCGCAACAACATGCATCAGCATTGGCTTCCATCTCGGGCGACGGCGATACTTATCCTTCTGGCGGCTGCGCTTCTTCAGCCGAAGTTGATCGCGAACGCAGCTCCATTTTCTCCAGAAGACGACATACGCTTGGCGCAGTTCGTTGGAGACCTGTATGGCAACAACCCGGTGCAATTCTCCCCCGATCGAGCGTATTTCGTCGCAATCACTGAGAAGGGACGGTTAGAACGGAACGCACCGGAGGCTACGCTGCTGCTCTGGTCCACAAAAGATATCCGTCATTACCTAGACAATCCAAAGAGCCTGCCTCCGCAACCACGACGGCTACTCTCGTTATCTTCCTTTCGCGATTCTCCGATAATCACAAATTTGGCTTGGTCAGACGACTCTCGCTCGTTCGCTTATCTCGTCACGTCACCAGGTGGGGTTCATCGAGTGTTTCAAACAAAAATTCGCAATGGCTCAACAAACTCATTGACCCCGGCGGACCAGGACGTTCGTAGCTTCGATATACGAGGCAACACGCTTGTGTACGCGGCAGCCGTCGAGTTCCCGAGCGCTCGGGTTCCTCACTCCACATCATTGGTGTCGCCCGAGATTCTCACGGGTCGATCGCTCTTTGACATATTATCTTCCCAGTCTGACAAAATGCGCCGACGTGATCTTTGCGAGCTATGGGCGATTGTCGATCGCAAGCGATTCAGAATCCTCGAACATCTCACCCGACAGCCTATTCACACGTACCAGCAGATATGGAGCTTCGGGAACTACAAGAGGATGGCACTGTCGCCAGACGGCCGCTCGGTTGCGGTGATTCTGCCATTTGAGAAAATCCCCCCTTCGTGGTCAGCCTACCGCTCGTCGCCGCTTGTGTCGTCCGATGCGCATCTTCAGGCTGCCTCGCAGAACACATCAGCACCAGACTTCGCAGACTACGCGGAAGGTTATTTCAAGGTCGACTTGATGAGTGGCAACAAGATGCCATTGGTAGACGCTCCAATTGGTTGGCGTCTCAATTGGGAGAATGGTCCGCTGACGGCGGTTTGGTCAGAAACTGGCGAAGCCATTGCTCTTTCCAACGTTTTTTTGCCGCTGACAGGACCCCAACTTAAAAAAAGGACCGCGGCGGCGCCGTGCATTGCGGTGGTACGACTTGTAACTCGAAAAGTTGACTGCGTCTCGCCATTACTGGGCACAACGTTCTATAAAGAACGAAGCGCAGTTGTTGCGATGCGCTTTTCACCTACCAGCGACCAGGCCCTATCTGTCGTGTACGGTGCAAGCTCGGGTGAACGACGCATCATTGATTACGTGCAAGTCGGGCAGTCGCGCTGGAGCGCATTTCGTCGCAATTCAACTACCGAATCAGAACTCACCGTGCGAATCCAACAAGACATGAACCATCCCCCGGTTTTGACCGCTTGTGGACCTAAAGGGACCGTGTGCCGATCATTTTACGATCCAAATGTCTTCGTCAACTCAATCCAATTGACCACAGTGGAACAAATGCAATGGCGCGATGCTAAGGGAGTGGAGTGGAGTGGCGGATTGCTTAAGCCTGCGGGTTATGAACCAGGGAAACGATATCCGTTTGTGATTCTAACGCACGGATTTGCACCCGACACGTTTCTTACTTCTCCATGGACAGTCATGATTGACCGTCCCTTAGCTGCGGCGGGATTCGTCGTATTGCAGGTTGGCGACGTACGGGGCAAGTTGGTCACTCTAGGAGAAGTGTCCGCTCAATTAGATGGATACAATTCCGCGATAAAACTCTTGGCCGATAAAAATCTGATTGACGTTCGCCGCATTGGGATCATCGGGTTTAGTCGAAGCGTTCATTACGTAATGGCAGCCCTCACTAGACAAAGCGCTCCCTTCGCCGCCGCCTCAATATCTGACGGTGTTGATGGCAGCTATTGGCAATACATTTTTACGGTTGACTATCTGGGCAATAGTCTTGCTCACGAATACGACATAATGTTCGGTGGCCCGCCCTTCGGGCAAGCTCTCGGAAATTGGTTCGCGCGATCTCCAGCCTTCAATTTGGAGAAAGTGCACGCGCCAATGCTATTGCTTGAGCCAGGCGTGCAAGTCGCTTTATCGAACTGGGACGTCTACTCTAGTCTTCGATATCTTGGGCGTCCGGTGGAACTGATTAACCTTGGCGAAGGAACGCACCCTTTATCAAATCCGCGCCAGCGCCTTGCAGCGGAAGTAGCAAACCTCGATTGGTTTCGTTTTTGGCTGCAAGGTTACGAGGATCGCGAACCGAAGAAACGAGATCAATACCTGCGCTGGGAGAAGTTGTGTGACCTGCAAATCCACAACGATCCAACTCTGCCGCACTTCTGCGTCGCAACAGCTGCGAAACCTCGTTGATCAGTGAGCTGTCCGAGTTGATGCCCAATTGCGACCCATTCTCGCAAGTGGGACATATGTGAGCGATCGTTATATCCCTTCCCTCTGACGGGGAGGGTATTGCTAACACTCTGCGATTTCGGTGGCCGTTTCGTCTCTGCTCCAAAAGGCGCTTACTCTGGTTGCAAGTTGGATCCGGACGGACAATGCTGAGAAATCAGGCTGTGGGTCAGCATGGCTGCGCGGGTACCGAATCCTTGGTGACGCGCCGTGTCGCATCATTCGACTTGTGTGTGAGGCGCAACATTCGACGAGCACTGCATATTTTAACTAGACGCGCGGTTCGCGCTTTCCTTACGCCTCTTCATAACGAGAATTACGGCCTGAGGAATTTTGACAAGGCTATGGAACACGTCACCTACACCAGACTTTTGCGCTGAACGAAGAGGATAAGATCTTAATACGAGGCTGCGCCTGAATTCCTCACATCCACTCCGCAAATATTTCTACCTTACCCTTATGGACAACCAGTCTCGTGGGCCCTGTACTCGCCAGCTGGAGGCGCACTTTGTCGATTGCAGACCAACCGGACTCATCGAGTGAACGGTTCCGTGCGGAGCTTGACGGCAACTTTCGCCTGCCCCTGATCACATATTTTCTTAGGCGCGTCGCGAACCGCGCCGAGGCTGAGGATTTGACACAAGAGGTGTTCTTGCGGGTATTGCGCCAATCCGAAGCCGTCGACGTCAACCGAGCTAAGTCGTACGTCTTTACCGCGGCGGCAAATTTGCTGCGCGATCGCGCCCGTCAGGCGGCGGCGCGACAGTTCCAGGCACATGGGAGTATCGACGATCCCTCGCGCCTAACTAGTCCGCAATTGATTGAGGATCGCAGTCCCGAGCGCGTACTCATTGGTAGGCAGACCTTGGCGGACGTGTTGGCCGCCCTGGATGGTCTAAACCAACGAACACGGGATATCTTCGTGCTCTTTCGAATAGAAAAAATGAAGCAGCACGAAATCGCCGCTCTTTACGGTCTTTCGCATAGCGCGGTGGAAAAACACATTGTGAAGGCGGTGACGTTCCTGACCAATCGGTTCGACCGTCCATGATGACCGTCGCAACATCTCCGGTGATTCATGCCGAACGTCTAGAGCAGGCAGCGATATGGCGGGTGCGCGTCGAAGTCGACGAAGCGACCTCGGGGTCAGCGGAATTCTTGGCTTGGCTGTTCGATCCGCTGAACCAGGAGGCCTTTGCCAAGGTGTCGGCGACATGGGACACGTTCGATGATCACCTGGCCGCGCCGCAGCTGATTGCAGTTCGGCGCGATGCGCTGCACAGAGCGCGGCGGGCATCGCTGAAGCGCTTCGTGCCGACGCGTCAACGGTTGGGAGCTCTGGCTGCGGTTTTGCTTGTCTCAGCATTAGCCAGCCTAGCTGCGTGGCACACTTGGTTCGAGCCGCTCGACTTCATCACCGGCGCCGGCGAACGCCGGGTGGTGGTATTGGAAGACGGATCGCGCCTCTCACTCGATTCCAATACGGAGGTACGGGTGAAATACTCGCAGACTGCGAGAAGCCTCGTACTGGAACAAGGCCGCGCGCGGTTTGACGTTGCGCACGATGTCACCAGACCGTTCAGCGTTGCGGCGGGGCCCGAGACCGTCGTAGCCGTCGGAACCTCATTTAATGTAGAGCGGTTGGGGCAAAAGGTGCTGGTGACGCTGATCGAGGGTCATGTCGTCGTGAAATCCGCGAATTCTGCTCAGATAAAATTCGCGGCGGTAGCCCCCAAACCCATCTCACTGGCCGCCGGGCAGGAGCTGGTTGCTGAAACAAACAACAAACCCTCTGTCGTACCGGCCAATTTGCCGGTGGCGACGGCTTGGGAAAGCGGCAGGCTGATCCTGAACAACGAGCCTCTGAGCGAAGCCGTCGAGCGCATCAATCGATATACTGATAGGCCCATATTG
>Ga0134125_10000768_pt1 | contig 42038 bp, 38 predicted proteins | sample KB31751_FD_96464 | JGI IMG/M metagenome (GOLD analysis project Ga0134125, IMG submission 96464) | Terrestrial soil microbial communities with excess Nitrogen fertilizer from Kellogg Biological Station, Michigan, USA - KB3-175-1 | ecosystem: Environmental > Terrestrial > Soil > Unclassified ...
CCCGTGCCCTGCCGCCAGTCGACCGCGCCGAGATCCCCGTCACCTATGAAGGTATAACCGATGTTCACCGTGCCTACCCGCTGGTGCGAGTCGGGCAAGTGGCTGTAGTGGCCATCGCGATTCGATACCCGGTAGCGGATGATGATGCCATGCATTTTGTACACGCGCAGTGTCAGCGCGACATCGAGCCGCTCGATGGTCTCGGTGCCCGTGGTTTCCGTGGCGCCCAGCCGGCTGATGTAGTAGCCGCGCGCCGAGGCCTCGAGCGCCGCCCGGTTTGCGAGGATCAGACGCAGCGCGAGCACTGATTCCGGTGCGACTCCGTAGTGGTAGTTTCGCAGGCCGTCGCCGGCCGGGCCCGGCGGCGCGACACCGGCGCCATGTATGACCCCGCCGGCGGCGTATCCCACGCCGAGCAGAGCCGTCTCCTGGAGCGCCACCCGTTGCGACAACCACCACTGACCGGTCGTGCCGATCGCGCCCGCCGTGTTGGAGACGCGGAATATGTTGGGTGCCGCATAGTCGTAGAGCCCGTAGAGCCCCCATAGGCCGCGATAATTCCGGCCGCCCGAGTAGTCCGTGCCGTAGAGCAAGCCCCGGCTGAACACGGACTCGACGCCGGTCGCAGTATCGAGCGCAACTTTGAAATTGAAGTAGTCGAACGGGCGGTCGTAGCTGTAGCCCGGCTTTCCGGGCAAGCCGTAGTCGACCGTGACGCTCGTCTCCGCTCTGGCGCGCTGCAATGTCTGATTCGCGGGCGGTGCGGTCGGATCGGCATTGACGTTGACGTTGGACGTAAAGTGCGTATACGCGTTGGCACTCACGTCGAAGCGCGTGAAGACCGCCGGATCGTTGCTGGGAAAGATCGGCGTGAAGCGATCGCCGAAGACGAAGCGGTTGATGGCAGTCGGTGGGGAGACGATGCCCGCCGCGAGCTCGCGCCACCAGTGCGGGTGCTCGGCGTCCTGCTCGAGGAGCAGGCTGGCGATGCGAAACAGCGGCTCGCCGAGGAAATTGCCGCCGATGCCCGTGGCAATCTGATCGTTGATGGAAGGTGCCGTATTCTCACCCGCCTCCTCCCATACCAGGCTGCCCGCGAACGTGTAGGCCGAGGCCTGCCAGAACGTCAATCCGGCCGAGCGGGCGAATCCCTGATAGGTCGATCCCTGATACGGGTGCAGGAACTGATTGGTCGAGAATTTGTCGTTGTCGACGACCCAGCTGCGATGCTGGTTGTTCCTGAAGTTGTCGAGAGGAGAGGGATAGGTCGCCTGATCGATCGCATAGTGATCGTAGCGGTTCAGGAGCAGCTGAAAAGTCGGAATCTCGAGTGCCGGGACCAGGAAACTGTGGTCCTCACCCGTTCCCCACGCGTGTGCGTCCTGCTGCGATCCGGCAGAGGAGTCCAGAGTGTCGGTGTCGAGCGACGGCTCCCCGGCTGAAACGATCGCAGCGGCAAGCCCGCAGGCTGCGACTGCCGCGGCCGCTGCGAGTCGCGTTGACGTGCGACAGAGATTTCGAGGTCGGCGCATCTTCTGTACTGACTGCAAACCTCATGCCTGAGGCGGGACGTGCGGACTGCGCCCCGTGCTCGAGCGTAGCCGTCAGGCCGTCCATGGATGAAGACCGTACTTCGCGAGGCGGTGTCGTCCTTTCTCGGTCAGGATCAGCGAGCGGTCCTTGCCGCGTAGAAACCAGCGGGAGTCCAGCATCGAGTCGAAGAGCAGGACTCCGAGCTCACCTGCAATGTGAAACTCCCGCTCCGACCAGTCCAGGCAGGGCTTGCCGACCGCGGACGAACGGTAGTTGGAAAACTCGAGCTCCTCGGCCAACTCGCGGGCCGCAGCCGTGAGAGTGAGCTGCGGGCCCTCGAATGCGAGCCACTCCTTACGCAGCAGCGCCCGATACAGATGCACGCCGGCACGCCCAGCGATGTGGCTGTAGCAGGCCCGTGCGTTTCTGAGCGCATCAGGGCAGCTCGTCCCGATTCTCCGGGGATGCGCAATCTGGTCGACCGCCAACAGACATTCCAGGAGTTGGGCCACATCCGGGCCGGCCAACCTGAAATAGCGGTACCGGCCCCTGCTCACGCAATCGAGCAGATTGGCTGACACCAGCCGCTTCAGGTGAAAGCTCGCCGCCTGCGCGCTGATATTAGCCGAACGGGCGAGCTCGCTCGCCGTGTACGCACGGCCATCGAGCAGTGCCAGCAGCATCGTGGCGCGCGAAGCATCGCTCAACAAGGATGTAGTGTCTGCGAGCGTGCGCTGCCTCGACACTACCATGGTCATGGAAGCACGCCCGCCGGGTGGTCTTCGATAATGGTCTCGCAGGCGATCATCCAATCTTCCGTTCGGGGGTAAAAATGGCAGTGGCACTCGGCGTCGCGCTTCTGGCGGCTTCATTCAATTATAAATCCCCCGTCGAGACGATCAATCTTCCTTTGGCACCCCGCTCGGCGCAGCACATCGCGCTGCATTGCCTCGCGCCCAAAGGGCATACCCGCAGGGGTGTGCTGTTCGTTCATGGCGCGAGTTTCCCGACGATGCTCGCGAGTGGCTTCGAATTCAACGGCGGCGATTCCTGGATCGATTTCATGGCCGGGCACGGATTTCTCGCCTGCGGCCTGGACTTTCTCGGCTATGGAGCATCGAGCCGACCTCAGGCGATGTTGGACTCACCCACCGGCAAGCCGCCCCTGGTGCGTGCGCCTGAGGCGGCCCGGGAAATCGGAATCGCGATCGCCTACATGCGGACGAGACGCGGCAGCGATGAGATGCATCTCATCGCGCACTCCTGGGGGACGATTCCTGCCGCCGATTTTGCCGCGCATCATCCCGGCGCGCTGACCTCGCTCACGCTGTTCGGTCCCGTTGTCCCGGAGGCCGGCTCGAAGCCCGAGGGCGAGCACGTGGCCTGGTGGAGCATGACTGCCAAAGCGCGCCTGCAACAGCTTTATTTCAAGGACGTCCTGCCGCCGGGCCTCGTTCTGTTGGAGCCGGCTCTCGGGGAGAGATGGGCTGAGGAGTTCGAGGCATCCGCTCCCCACGCTGCCGGCGACGGGCCGGGTGAGGTTCGCATTCCGGATGGCGCGGTAGCTGACATCGAGGCGGCGCACGCCGGCGTCTATCCCTACGAGGCGAGCCGCGTGACAGCGCCACTCTTCATCGTATTTGGCAGCTATGACACAGAGGTGAACGAGAAAGAGGCGCCGGGATTCCTCGCGAGATTCACCTCCAGCCCTCTCAGGTGGCAGTTGTGCATCCACGATGGAACGCACGTGATGCATCTCGAGCGCAACAGGATGTCGCTCTACGAGAGCGTACTCGGCTTCATTCAGACCAGCGGGAAGCCGAAAGCCTAGGAGACCCATCTCATGATTGCCGTCATTTTCGAGGTGTGGGCGGAAGGCGCCCACCGCGACCAATATCTGGATGTCGCTGCCCGCCTGAAGTCAGAGCTCCTCGCCATGGATGGGTTCATTTCGATTGAGCGGTTCGAGAGCCTGGCCGAGCCGGGCAAGCTGTTGTCACTCTCGTTCTGGCGCGACGACGCGGCCGTTGCCGCCTGGAGAAACCTGGAGTCCCACCGCGCGGCGCAGCGCATGGGGCGAAGCGGTGTGTTTACCGATTACAGATTGCGTGTCGCCAACGTCCTGCGGGACTACGGCATGTCGGCAAGGGATCAGGTGCCGCCCGACAGCAGGGCCGTGCACGATCGCAATGAGTGAATCACAATCGTCAGGATGAAAGAGTGGAAAGTAAACTCGCCAATCCCGCGCCTCTCGGGCTCACCGCCTTCGCCGCCACCACCTGGCTCCTCAGTATGGTGAATGCAAGGCTCTTCGGCGACAGCAGCCTGCCGATCGTTCTTTCGATGGGCCTCACGTTCGGCGGCGGCGCGCAAGTGCTCGCCGGGCTCCTGTCGTTCATGCGGGGCAATACGTTTGCGACGGTTGCCTTCACGAGCTATGGCTGCTTCTGGCTGTCGTTCGTCGCTTATGTACACGAATTCGGCGGCAGCGCTCCGCCGGCCTTCGTCGGCTGGTATCTGCTCGTCTGGGGCGTGTTTACCTTTTACATGTGGATCGCCTCTTTCCGCCATACCACCGTGCTGCAGCTCATATTCCTGGTGCTCTGGATCACGCTCTTCGTGCTGGCGGCCGGGGAGATGCGCGGATCGGCCGCGCTGCACGTGACGGGCGGCTATCTCGGGCTCGTCTGCGCCGCGCTCGCCGGGTATCTCGCCGCCGCCGAGGTCATCAATGGCGACTACGGCCGGACGGTTCTGCCGATAGGTCTCAAAGCGTAGGCTACATCAGCGCCAGGTATCAGCGTTGCAGGCGCCTCCTCCGCCACTGACAGCCGGTCATGAGGAGGAAACGTGCGCGCTGATGTCATACGCTACGTATCTCATGGGTCGCGCTGGGCGGTGCCCTCTCAATCATGATGAGCCGAGGATCGCAATGAAGATATTCCTTGCCGGCGCGACCGGCGCGATCGGCAAGCGCCTCGTGCCACTCCTGCTCGCGGCAGGGCACGAGGTCACCGGTACCACGCGCTCGGAGGACAAGGCGGTCGCGCTTCGTACGGCAGGTGTCCTGCCGCTCGTCGTCGATGTCTTCGATGCATCGTCGCTGTCTCGGGCGGTCGCGACCGCGAAGCCGGATATCGTGGTCCATCAGGTCACCGATCTACCCCCGGGCCTGGATCCGAGCCAGATGGCCGAGGCCACACGGCGAAACGCTCATGTGCGCAAGGAGGGAACCCGCAACCTGGTATCCGCCGCGCTACAGGCGGGCGTCCGCCGATTCGTGTCGCAAAGCATTGCGTGGATGTACGCGCCGGGCGGCGAGCCTCATGGCGAGGACGATCCGCTCGATCTTCACGCCGAAGGCAGCCGTGCGATCACGGTGGACGGCGTCGCAACACTCGAGCGGCTGGCGCTCTCCTCGACACCTCTTGTCGGAACCGTCCTGCGTTACGGACATCTCTACGGCCCAGGCACAGGGGCCCGCTCGATCCCCGAAAGTCCATCGCTGCACGTCGATGCCGCCGCCTCGGCCGCCTTGCTGGCCGTCGAGAAGGAACGCGCCGGCGCATACAACATTGCCGACCAGGATGGATATTTGTCCATAGCGAAAGCCCGGCGCGAGCTGGGTTTCGATCCGCAGTTCCGGCTCGACGATCGCGCCTGATCCGCGTCCGGGCTCGGACGTTTCCTATCGACTCCGACTTGAGCGGAGCCGCTACAGGACAGTGGATTCAGCTGATCACGCGCTGGCGTGATTATCCGTCGCTTCTGGCGTACATTCGTTGGAGGACCGCGGTCGACACGGCACTCGTGCGGCGCCCCGCGACGCCGCCGGCACAGACGGGGGACGCATAATGAAGAGTCACATGATCACCGGTGGCGCTGGCATTCGGCTGCACGTCATCGAAGCAGGCATTCCCACCGGAAAGCCCTTGCTCTTTTTCCACGGCTTCTCGCAAAGCGCACTCAGCTGGATCCGGCAGTTGAGCTCGCCATTGGCCGAGACATTCCGGCTGATCGCCGTGGACCTGCGCGGCCACGGTCTCTCCGGCAAGCCCCGGGAAGGCTACGCGGATTCGCGATTGTGGGCGGATGATGTACACGCGCTGATCAAGGCGCTCGACCTCGATCATCCCATCCTCTGTGGGTGGTCTTACGGACCATTGGTAATTCTCGATTACCTTCGGCACTACGGCGAAGACAGTATCGGTGGTGTCAACTTCGTCGGCGGTATCACCAAACTCGGCAGTGACGAGGCGCTGTCGGTGTTGACTCCGGAATTTCTCGACCTGGTACCAGGTTTCTTCTCCACCGAGGCCGAGGAGAGCGTAAAGAGCCTGACATCATTATTGCGTCTGTGTTTTGCTGCTGAGCCCCCACCCGAAGATTTGTACAGGATGCTAGGTTACAGCGTCAGCGTGCCCTCCTATGTGCGTCAGGCGTTGTTCGCGCGCGCATTCGACAATGATGACCTGTTGCCGAGACTGCGGACGCCGGTTCTGATTACGTACGGCAGCCGTGACGCCATTGTCAGACCGTCAGTCATAGAGCGACAAATGTCGGCGATCGCCGGCGCGAAGATCGAGCGAATGGCTACCGGGCATGCCTGCTTCTGGGATGACCCCGCCGGCTACAACGCATCCCTGCAGGAGTTCGCGCGCTCGCTCTAGAGTTTCGCGGCGGCCGCGCCGTATCGCAGTGGCGGCTGTAGAATGGAGTGGTGACGCCCGCGGGAGAATACACGAGCCGCCTGACCGCCAGAGAGGCGAGAGCGCGCCGCTTGGCAGCAATTCAGGAGCGGGTGGGCGCCACGCGGCTGCTGCTCGCAGCAATTGCGGTCGCGCTGGCATGGTCATCCTGGGGCGAGCGCTGGTTATCGGCGCTCTGGGTGTTCGCACCGTTAGCAGCCTTCGCGTGTGCAGTTGCGTATCACGGCGTTCTGCGCCGCCGTCACGCACACGCCGCCCGCGCGGCAGAGCTCTATCGACGGGGGTTGACCCGGCTGGAGGACCGTTGGAGCGGAACCGGCAATAGGGGAGAGCGGTTCGGCGATGACCATCATGTCTATGCCGCCGACCTCGATCTCTTCGGAGAAGGAAGTCTCTTCGAGCTCCTCTGTGCGGCGCGGACGCGAATGGGTGAGGAGACGCTCGCCGGATGGCTGCTTGCTCCGGCTGCCCGCCAGGAAATCCTCGAGCGGCAGACCTGTGTTCGCGACCTGCGCGATCACCTCGATTTGAGGGAGCGCATCGGCACCCTGGGCGGTGAAAATGAGCCCGCTCTGTATCCGGAGAGGTTCCGCGATTGGGCAGAGACGTCCGCAGTATTGGCCGCGGGGTGGATCCGCGCGCTCGCCTATCTGCTGCCCGCTTTGCTCATCGCCGCGCTGATTGCGGGCCAGGTGACCGGCTTCTGGTCGCCGGCTGCGCTCGTGCTGACCATCGAGGCAACTACGGTCTACTGGCTCAGGAAGCGCGTACAGCAGATCCTTCTTCCCGCGGAGCGTGCCTTCGATTTCGATGGTCTGAAAACCTTCGCCGGATTACTCCTCGAGATCGAGCGGGAGCGATTCGACTCACCTGCCATGTGCTCCCTGGCTGACGGGACTGGCTGCGGTGAAATCCGGGCGTCGGGCTGCATCGGCCGGCTCGCGACGATCGTAATGCTCTCGGAGCAGCGAAAGAACCTAATGGTTGGCTGGGCTCAAGTGCCGCTCCTCTATACGCTGCAAGTGGCGCTGGCCGCCGAGCGTTGGCGTCGCACGTATGGAGATTCCGTACGCGGTTGGGTGGAGGCGGCAGGGCGGTTCGAGGCGCTTTCATCGCTCGCCCAGTACACCTTCGAGCATCCGGACGATCCCTTCCCTTCATTTCTGGAGGGTCGAGCCTGCCTGCATGCGCAGGCGATCGGTCATCCGCTGATTCCGCTGTCGCGCTGTGTTCGCAACGACGTGAGCCTTTCCGATGGGACGCAACTCTGGCTGATCAGCGGCTCGAACATGTCCGGTAAGAGCACCCTGCTGCGGGCCGTCGGCCTCAATGTGGTCCTGGCCATGGCCGGCGGGCCTGTAAGAGCTCGGCGCTGCGAGCTCACGCCCCTGCAGGCCGGTGCGAGTATCCGTATCAACGACTCGCTGCGCGAGGGCAGCTCACGCTTCTACGCCGAGATCACCCGGTTGCGCCAGCTCAAGGATCTCTCCGGACGGGAGCCGCCGCTCCTCTTTCTCATCGATGAGATGCTCCAGGGCACGAATTCCAACGATCGGCGCATCGGTGCCGAGGGCGTTCTGAGCGCCCTCACCGGGCAGGGCGCCATCGGGCTCGCGACCACCCACGATCTGGCGCTGACCGCGCTCGCGGGGCTGCGGCAGGCCATCATGCGCAACATGCACTTCGAGGATCATCTGGAGAACGGGCGGATGCAATTCGACTACAAACTGCGTGAAGGCGTAGTGACCAAGAGCAATGGCCTCGAGCTGATGCGCGCCATCGGCCTCGAGGTTTGAGGCCGGACATGCACCACGCAGGTCCGATCACTCTGAGTACCGCGCGTCTGCGGCTGCGGCCGTGGCGGCCGGAGGATCTGCCGACCTACGCCGCGATGAATGCCGACCCCCGGGTGAGGGAATATTTCCCCAAGGTTCTGACCGCCGCGGAGAGCGATCGCGAGGCGGCCAGGATCGCCGCCCATTTTGACCAGCACGGGTTCGGACTCTGGGCGGTCGAGGTCGTCGGGACGGCGGATTTCGCCGGGTTCGTCGGCCTCGCCATTCCCGGATTCGAGGCGCACTTCACGCCCTGTGTGGAGATCGGCTGGCGGCTCGCCTTCGAGCATTGGGGCCGCGGGTATGCCACAGAAGCGGCGCGCGCGGCGCTCGACTGCGGCTTTGAGCGTCTGGGTCTGGAGGAGATCGTCGCCTTCACGGTACCCGGGAACTGGCGCTCGCGTCGCGTGATGGAGCGCCTCGGAATGAGGCGGTCGGCTGCCGATGACTTCGATCATCCGCGCCTGCCCCCGGGTCATCCGCTGCGCCGCCATGTTCTTTACCGGGTCGGGCGATGCGCCGAGACGAGCGTCGGGTGAGCCGGGCGGCCAAGCGGCCCGTTTGCCAGTCGGGAAGGCTCGATGGCTACAATCGCGGCGCCATGAGAGTAGCTTTGATCACAGGCGCGGCGCAGGGCATCGGGCGTTGCATTGCGCAGACCCTCGGAACGCGCGGATATGCAGTTGCGCTCACGGACGTACGCGCTCCCGCGGACACGCTGACCTCTCTACGGACTGCCGGATGCGATGCCATCGAGTTGGTGGGAGACATCACCGATGAGCGGGTGATCGAGGCCGGTGTCGGTGAGATCATGTCCCGCTGGGGACGGCTCGATGTCCTGGTGAACAATGCGGGAGTGAGCTGCATCCGCCGGGCACAGGACACCTCTGTCGAGCAGTTCCGCCGCGTCCTCGACGTCAATCTGCTCGGCGCGTTCATCGCCGCGCGAGCGGCGGGCGCTGTCATGCTCGCGCAGCGCTCCGGGAGTATCGTCAACATCGCCTCCATCGCCGGTCTGGTCGGCATTGCCGATCGAGTTGCCTACAATGCCTCCAAGCACGGGCTCATCGGCATGACCCGCACTCTGGCCGCCGAGTGGGGCGGGTCCGGTGTGCGCTGCAATGCAGTATGCCCGGGTTGGGTGAAGACGGAGATGGATGTGGCGGATCAGGCGGGCGGCAGCTACACCGACGCGGATATCACGGATCGGGTCCCCATGGGTCGCTTCGCCTCGCCCGAAGATATCGCCAACGCCGTGAGCTTTCTGGCCGACCCGGCCGCGAGCGGCTTCATCAATGGTCAGGCCATCGCCGTGGACGGCGGGTGGACGGCTGATGGCTCCTGGCAGAACCTCCGTCTGCAGCATCGTTGAGCGTGCCGCAGGACGGCAATGCCGCCGCCGCTCTGACGCTCTTCGACAACGAGCTTCCTAGGGGTAGGGCTGAGCCACGCGGCCTCTCGCTGCGGCCAACCGGCTCCTGCCGGCCCATGCGTAGTAGCCGGGCAGCCCGGCCAGGATGACGAGCAGGCCGAGTGAGGAGCGAACGGGCTGCTCCATCCACAGATTCACCGTGAGGGCGAGAGCGGCTATCAGGAAGAGCAGCGGTGTCCAGGGGTAGCCCCAGACGCGATAAGCGCGCGGCAGGTCGGGCTCCGTTGCCCGCAGGCGGAAGAGCGCGACCACAGTGAGCGCGAGAAAGATCCAGATGGCGAATATGTAGAGCGAGTAGAGCTGCTCGAAGGTCCCCGTGAGTGAGATCAGCGCGCTCAGCGCACCCAGAATGAGTAACGCGCCTTCCGGGCTGCGGTAGCGCGGCTGGACGCGGCCTGCGAAGCGGAAGAACAGTCCCGCGCGCGACATGGCATAGGTCACCCGCGACTCACTCATGATCACCGCATGGAGTGTCGCGAGGGCGGAAATTCCCATGGCCAGGGTGAGCCAGGCGGCGCCGCTGCGGCCGAAGAGCGACTGGACGACGTCGGAGGCGACGTGCTGCGAGCTCGCGACCTGCGAGAAGGGCAGCGCGTGAAAATAGGCGGCATTCACGAGGACATAGAGCACCGCGACGATGAGGATGCCGCAGAGAAGCGCCAACGGAATGTTCTTGCCCGGATCCCTGACTTCGCCGCCGAGATAGTTCAGGTTCTGAAAGCCGTTGTACGCCCACATCACAGGCACCAGGGCGGTCAGAATGCCGCCCATCGCCAAGGCATGCGGCATGGCGGCCGGAGCAGCCATTCGAGCGCTCGGTGCGGCCCAGAAGGCACCCGCCAGAATGATCACGAGGATCGCGGCAGCTTTCAGCGAGCCGAGAATAACCTGAAGCGCTCCACCGACGCGCACGCTCAGGTAGTTGAGCGCAGTCAGGCTCAATACGATCAGGGCCGCCAGCGGTTGTGCCGTACCAACGGTAAAAGTGAAAGGCCCGAGGTGCAGGGTCAGCCACGGGCTGTCGAGCTGAGGGAAGAGATAACTCGCAAACCGCACGAAGCCCGCGGCGACCGTGGCCATGGCGGCAGGCGTTCCGAGGATCGAGTTCATCCACCCGAAGAGATATCCCCAGAGCGGACCCAGGCCGCGGCTGAGGTAGACGTACTGTCCGCCCGCGGCGGGAAGCGCGGCACCGAGCTCGGCCAGGCAGAGCGTGCCGCAGAGGACTACGACACTGCCGATGAGCCAGGTGACGAGGACCAGCTCGGTCGACCCGGCTGCGCGGGCCATGGCGCTTGCCACCAGGAAGACGCCCGTGCCGATGATGGTGCTGACCACCACGGCCGTGGCCTGCCACGGCCCGAGGCCACGCACCAGCTCCGGTGACGCCTCGGCGCGAGAAGCGGGCTGCGAGAGGTCGTTGGGCATGAGGTCAGACTTTATAACCCAGAGTGGCGTCCCGAGCCATGCCCGCAGGTGTCGGCCTCCTTACCGGGTGGCATCGTAGATCGCCGCGACCTGTTTAGTCAGGCCGTCGTGAGCCAGGCGGCGCGCCAGCGATGCCCGCCGATACCGCCAGCTCTTCCATGCCGCATCCGGCCAATCCTCCCGCCGGGCGCGGTCCGCCGCTGCGGCGTAATAGCGGAACGCATCCAACAGATGCGCGCGGCTGTCCGCCCCCGCGGTCGCATCGTCGGCGATCGCCTCCTCGCGCTCGGCGAGGCGGCTCAGCGCATTGGGATCGCCGGCGCCGGCGCCCCTGTGGTACCAGACGGAAGCGCGGGTGGGATCCGGCGTGATCGAGTATCCGGCAGTGCCGTCTGCGCGATGCACTCCCCGCTCGTAGAGCTCTCCGAGATCGAATGCGGCAACGCTGACTCCATCGCGCCATGCTCGCTCCAGCAACGAGATCGCCCGTTGCGTGTCCGTCGATGCGGCCGGCGACTGCAGGAGCAGCCGCGCGAGATCGATGGCGGCGGCACGATATCCCTGGCGGAGTGCCGTCTCGAAGCTCTGACGCGCACCGCGGCTATCGCCGCTCGCCCAACGTGTCCTGCCGCGCTGATATATCGTCCGTGCATCGGCCTGATCGGTCATTGTGACGGCCACCGCGCAGGCACGGCTCGCGACATCGACAACGATGCCATCGATCATGACCCCCGCAGCGCGTCGATCGGGATCGTAGGGTGCAGCGGCCGCATCGTCACAACGCGTCCGGTCCGCCGGCCAGTTGCGCACGTCAGACTGCAGGGGCAGGCCTAGCGCGTCGCGCTCTGTGCTCGTGAGCGCATCGAACTGGGCGGCTTCAGCCCAACTGATCTGCGCATCCAGGGGAGCGGCGCGCGCGTCCCAAATGCGTGCTGTCCCATCGTCGGAAGCGGAGACGATGAATCGTCCATCCGGGGAGAATGCTGCGGTGTCTACCGTTTCCGTGTGGCCGCTCAATACCTTGACGGGCAGATCACTCGCCGCATCCCAGATGCTCACGGTGCCATCGTCGGAAGCGGTGGTGATGAGCCGGCCGTCGCGTGAGAAGGAAGCATTGGTGACGCGGTTGCCACGATTGAGCAGGCCGATCTGCCTACCCGTCTCGGCATCCCAGATCCGCGCCGTTCCATCGTCCGATGCCGTGATGATGCGCTGACCATCGCTCGAGTACGAGGCCGATCCAAGTTGGTCCGTGTGGCCAACGAGGAGCATGATCTGCCGCCCGGTCGCGGCATCCCAGATCCGCGCTGTCCCATCGTCTGACGCCGTGACCACGTGCCGTCCATCGGGCGAGAAGGCTCCCGTCTCCACCACGAGCGTATGCCCCACGAGGACGGCGATCTGTCGGCCGGTAGCGGCGTCCCAGACCCGACCCGTTTTGTCCAGAGAGGTCGTGATCACGCGGCGATCGTCGGGCGAGAACGCGGCTGATACGACGCGATCGGTATGTCCCGACAGTACTCTGAGCTCCCGACCTGTCCCGACGTCCCAGATCCGGGCGGTGCCATCGAGCGAGGCCGTGACGACACGAGTGCCATCCGACGAGAAGGCGGCCGTTGCAACCTGTGACGCATGACCCGTCAGGATGGCGATCAGGGTGCCGCTGTCGGCATCCCAGATGCGCGCAGTCTTGTCGAAGGAGGAGGTCACGATCCGGTGGCCGTCCCGTGAATATGCTGCCGAGGATACGGTGCCGTGATGGCCCGCGAGGAGGCGTATCTGATCCTTCGGCACGGCTTCCCACACCCGAGCGGTCTGATCACTCGATGCCGTGGCTATGTGAAGCCCGTCCGGCGAGAACACGGCGCCTTCGACGAAGTCGGTGTGCCCACTCAACACGCTGATCTGCCGGCCGGTGTCCGCGTCCCAGATGCGAGCCGTTTGATCATACGATGCCGTGAGGACCCGGCGGCCATCAGCGGAAAAAACGGCCGACGAGAGCAGCTGCGTGTGGCCACTCAGCAGCGCGATCTGTCTGCCGGTGTTGCTGTCCCACACGCGGGCGGTTCTATCGCCCGCTGCAGTGACGACGCGTTGCCCGTCCGGGGAAAATGCAGCGGAAGTGAGTATTTCGGAATGGCCGGCGAGGACCCTGATCAGTCGCCCGGTTGCCGCGTCCCAGATCCGTGCTGTCTTGTCGTAGGAGGCCGTAACGATGCGTCGACCGTCCGCTGAGAATACCGCGGAAGTTACGAGCGCCGAGTGACCGGTCAGGACGCGTATCGGCCGGCCTGTCGTAGCATCCCAGATGCGGGCAGTTTTGTCGTACGCGCCAGTGATGAGTTGACGCCCATCGGGAGAAAAAGCAACGGAGCGAACCCGATCCTGATGTGGCAGAACCAGAAGCTGCCGTCCCGTAGCGGCATCCCATATGCGCGCAGTCTTGTCGTATGAGCCCGTGGCGACTCTACGGCCGTCAGGAGAGAACGTCGCCGACAGTACCGGGCCGCCGTGCCCTTGCAATATGAGCAACTGCCGGCCAGTCGAAGCATCCCAAACGCGGGCTGTGCCGTCATACGAGGCCGTTATGAGACGCCGCCCATCAGGAGAGTAGGCGATGGAGCGTACCCTATCAGTGTGGCCGAGCAGCGCGAAATCCTGGGCGTCCTGGGCGAGTGCTTTCTCGAACACGGTCAGGGCCGCCGTCGTGTACGGCGGCCCACTGCCATGATGGGGCAGAACCTGCAGAATGATGCGCTGGCTCTCCGATACATCGCCGGTCCCGAGGCGGCTGGCGGCCGCTTGGATGAGCAGTCTGCGGTCTGCTTCGAGCGCCGCATCCCTTTGGGCCGAGGCGACCTTCGCCTCGTAACTCGTTGCCGCCAGGCCGGCGGCCAGTGTGAGGAGCACGATACCTGCAACACCGATGGCAACCCGGTGGCGCCAGGCAAACTTGCGGGCACGATAGATGAGGCTGTCACGCCGGGCGAGGATGGCTTCGCCCCGCAGGTAGCGCTCGATGTCTTCGGCGAGCGCATTCACGGTCGCATAACGCTCTGCGGCGTTCTTGCGCAGCGCCTTCAGCACGATGGTATCGAGGTCGCCCGAGAGTACGCGGTTCAGCTTCCGCGGCGTCGTGCGCCGCGCGTGCGCTGCCGCGTCGCTGAGCCTGAGGCGGCTCGGGGCAACGATCTCCTCCTCGAGGATGGCTTGTTCCAGCGCTCCACGCGAATCGCGCTTGGGTCGATATGGCCGCTCGCCTGTCAGGAGCTCGTAGAGCATCACGCCGAGAGCGTAGACGTCCGCGGCTGTCGTGATCGGCGCGCCGGCGATCTGCTCCGGCGCCGCATAGTCCGGTGTCAGAACGCGGCCACCGAGGAGCGTGAGCTCCGTCGCGTGTGCCCCGCCGGCCTCGGTCAGGAGCTTGGCGATGCCGAAGTCGAGCAGGCGAACCTGGCCATCCCCGCTCACCAGGATGTTGGAAGGCTTCAGATCGCGGTGGATGACCAGATGAGCATGGGCGTACTCGACGGCGCTCAAAACCTGACGCAGCAGGTCCAGTCGGTCGCGGACCGGGAGGCATCGCTCGTCGCAATGAGCAGTGAGCGGTGTGCCGGCGACGTATTCCAGTGCGAGATAGGGTTGGCCGTCCTCGGCGACCCCCGCATCGAGCAGCCGTGCAATGTTGGGATGGCTCAGGCTCGCGAGAATTTCCCGCTCCCGTCCCAGCCGCTCCATCATGACCTGTCCCATGAGCGCCGGATGGACCAGCTTCAGTGCCAGCGTGCGCGTGAAGAGACCGTCCGTGCGCTCGGCGAGCCATACGCTTCCCATGCCTCCATGGCCGAGGAGTGACAGTACCCGGTAGGGTCCGAACGCTCTGCCCACCAGCGCGGCGTCGCTCCCCGACCATGCAGGTTCCTCACGCGCCAAAATGTCGCGCGACTCCAGGAACTGCTGCAGACGTTGCGATCCCTGAGCCGCGAGCACCTCCCGCAGCCAGCGCGCCGCGCTGGGCTCGAGGTGATCGAGCTCGCTCAGCCGGGTCTCGCGGTCCGCGGATGCCGTCTCGAGCAGGTCATCGAGGAGGGCAGATAGGCGCGCGTACTCGGCCGCGTTGAGACCGGCGAGCGGGTCGCCCGAAGCCGGTGAGGTCTGCATCTCACGCCTCTCCGACCTGACGGTACAGGATCAACCGCGCCTTTTCCCAGTCCCTTTGCACCGTGCGCTCGGAAATGCCGCGCAGTGCCGCGATCTCCGCGAATGAGAAGCCGCAGAAGTATTTGAGATCCACTACTTCGGCAAGGCGCGGATCGAGCCCGGCGAGCTCATCGAGGGCGGTCGCCAGCCGTTCCAACTCCACGCCGTCCGCCGGCTGCGCCTCGACGTGCGTGTCGAGGTGTGTGATCTCGAGTCCGGCGCCGCGCTTCAGCGCCTGGCGCCGCCGTGCGAAATCGATGAGCAGGCCGCGCATGGCGCGAGCCGCATAGCTCAGAAACTTGCCGCGGTCGCTGAAGCTCGTGCCGCCACGGCCCGACAGGTTGACGTAGGCTTCATGCACGAGCGTGGTCGGACTGACGGTCATTCCGGGGTATTGCCGCAGCTTGCTGTCCGCCAGCCGGCGCAGCTCAGTGTAAAGGCTTGTGAAGAGCCGCTCGTTGAGCCCCGACTGCCCATCGGTGTGGGCTTCGTCAGCCGCGTCTTGCCGCTCTTCGGGCATGCTCCCCCCTGAGACCTTGCTCGAGCAAAAGCATGCCCGAAATGCTGCCGGCACGACAACCGCCGCAACCGCAGTGTCGGGATTCGGGCGGCGAATCCGATCTATAGAGGGAGTCCCCAAGAGTGTGCCCCAGGGGGGGTGTATTATGAAAAAGACCACGGTGGCCGTACTTGGCCTCTCGGCAGTGCTCGCCGGCGCGACATTCGCAGGCCCCCGGTCCGGCGGCGGCCGGGCGACGGCGAAGCTCGAATCTTTCCCCGACCTCGCCGGGGCCTTCGAGACGCTGAGTACCGCGGGCAGGGTCGATCGTCGGGGTGCCTTTTTCCAATCTCTCGGGACGAACGGCCGCTCCTGCGGCACGTGCCATGTGCCCGATCAGGCCTTCGGCCTGACCGCAGCGGCTGCCCGCGGCACCTTCCACCGCACACGAGGACAGGACCCACTCTTCGCACCCGTCGATGGCGCCAACTGTCCGGACGTGCGTCGCAGTGACCCCGCGGCGCACAGTCTTCTCCTGGGGAATGGGCTCTTCCGCATCAGCATTCCGCTGCCCGCCAAACCCGAATTCATGATCAGTGTAGTTCACGACCCTTACGGATGCGCCATCACACTCGATCCCAAAACCGGCCAGTCGGATATCTCGGTCTACCGCCGGCCCCTGCCGTCGACCAACCTCGCGTTCCTGAGCTCCGTGATGATCGATGGCCGCGAGACCGTCGCTCCCCTCGATGACGGCCATACATTTCTCTCCAACCTGCAGACCGACCTTACGCATCAGGCATCCGATGCGACGACCGGACATGCGCAGGCGCTGACACCGCCGAGTGATGCGCAGCTCGCCGAGATCGTGACCTTCGAGCTCGGACTCTATACCGCCCAATCCTTCGACTGGCGCGCCGGGCGGCTGATGGGGGGCAGAGCACGAGGCGGAGCGAGGGCGCTCTCGGGAGAGGAGTATTTCCCTGGCATCAATGATTCCCTGGGCAGCAATCCGACGGGCGCGCCGTTCGATCCCTCGTCGATGACGCTCTTTTCCGCCTGGACCGCTGAGACCGTTGCCGCGACCCCCGCACGCGCGTGGCGCGATGCGGCGCGGCACGCCATTGCTGCCGGTGAAAAGATCTTCGACACCGCGCCGCTCATCATCACGAGTGTGCGCGGCCTCAACGACGATCCGGCGCTCGGCAGCCCGGGCACGATCGTCGCACACTGCTCGACGTGTCACGATGCGCCCAACGTCGGTGATCACTCGCTGGCGGTACCTCTCGACATCGGCACCTCTCACAGTGTGCTGCCGAGCACGGAGAGCAACCCGCAGGTTGCGGCCGCGCTCGCCGAGCTCAACATGCCCAACCTGCCCGTGTATCTGATCAGCGGCTGTCCGGATCCGGCCGATCCGACACGCGCCGCCCCGTTCTACACGAGCGATCCCGGCAGGGCGCTGATCACCGGTAAATGCAGTGACCTCAATCGCATCAAGGGACCGATCCTGCGTGGGCTCTCCGCCCGTGCTCCCTACTTCCACAACGGCTCGGCTGCGGATCTGTCGCAGGTGGTCGACTTCTACGACAAGCGCTTCCAGATGGCGCTGACACCGGAGCAGAAGGCGGATCTGGTCGCATTTCTCGCGGCGCTCTAGAGGTCTACTCGAGCGTTGACTCGGCCGAGGGCGTACGGCACAAGGGGTGTAGAACTTGCTAGCCTTCAGCGAATACGGTTCGCGCGCCGGACGATGCCGGTTTACCCGGACAAAGTGTCGCGGCGCCAATGGGGGCAACTCTCCGTCGCATCACGGATGCTTGCACACTCTTTGCACGAACGACGTGCGGATATCAACGCGAGAGAATGGCCATCTTGGATGCTCCTGCCATCTCACCTCTGGACGAGGTCCTCATCACGGCCCAGTTGGGCCGGCGTCCTTCACGAGCCCCGGATTTCGCCGCCGAGAGCGAAGCTCTCGTCGGACTGATGAAGGCGTTACAGGAAGCGAGCGCGAGCAAAACGAATATTTTGCAGAGACTGGCGGAAGCGGCGCTCGAGCTTTGCCGGGCGCACTCCGCGGGAGTCAGCATCGAGGACGAAGACAAGGGGCGCAGGGTCTTCCGCTGGCACGGCGCCGCGGGCCGGTGGGCGGGGCTGCTTCGGGACGCCGCACCTCGGACGGCGAGCCTCTGCAGCCTGGCGCTCGACCGCAAGGCGCCTCTGCTCATGGCGCACCCGGAGCGGTATTTCGATTACCCGAATACGGATATGCCGCCTCTGGCCGAGACCCTTCTGGTCCCGTTTGCGGTTGATGGCGCGACGGTAGGGACCGTCTGGGTCGTCGCACACGATGGCAGCCGCCGCTTCGATCGGGAGGATCTTCGTGTCCTGACGAGCCTCAGTGATTTCGCCGCCATGGCGTTTCAGGTGCTGCTGCGCACCAAGCGACTGCAGCACGCATTGTCGCAGGAGCGGGGTGGCTCGGAGCTTCTGCAGGCCATCAGCGCCGGACTGATTCGCGAGAATGACGTCAACGCGCTCTATCAGCAGATTCTCGATGCCGCAACTTCGATCATGCACTCGGACTTCGCGAGTGTCCAAATGCTGGAGGAGGAGAATCTGCGCCTGCTCGCCTGGAGAGGTTTTCACCCCGACTCCGGACGCTTTTGGCAGCAGGTTTGTCACGACTCAGCGGCATCGTGCGGCAAGGTGCTGCATACGGGAGAGCGGTACGTCATCGTCGATACCGAGGAGTCCGAGGCGCTCGCCGGCACTGCGGACCTCGCCGAGTACCGCAGGTCGGGAATTCGCGCAGTCCAGTCGACACCTTTGCGATCCCGCTCGGGCGAGCTGATTGGGGTCATTTCGACACATTGGCGCGTGCCCTACGAGCCAACGACCGGCGAGCTGCGTCTTTTCGATGTCCTGGCGCGGTTGACGGCCGATCTAATGGACAGATCGAAGGTGGAGCAGGCGTTGCGCGAGGACGCTCGCCGCAAGAACGAGTTTCTCGCGGTGCTGAGCCACGAGCTGCGAAATCCGCTGGCACCCCTCACCACCGGGTTGGAGTTGCTGCGTCGCCCGGAGAACGAGCCCGGTCTGATCGAGAGCATTCATTCCATGATGGATCGGCAGGTCTCACATCTGACACGGCTGGTGAACGATCTGCTCGACCTGTCCCGCATCAGCCGCGGAACCATCGAGCTGCAGCGTGCACCGCTCGGCGTGCGTGTCGTCATCGAGGCTGCCGTCGAGCTGGCCAGACCCCTCATCGACCAGCGCCGGCACCACCTGATCGTAGAGCACGACGGCGGAGCGCTGACCGTCAACGGTGATCTCGCGCGCCTCACGCAAGTGGTCGCCAACGTCCTCGGCAATGCCGCCAAATACACCGATGCGGAAGGCACGATTCGTCTGCGGGCCGGCCCCGAGGGCGGGCTGGCGGTCATCCGGGTGCGGGACTCCGGCCTGGGAATTCCAACCGCCCAACTCGAGGAAGTGTTCGAGATGTTCACGCAAGTGCGCGAGCATCGCGTGCGCAGCGGCGGGGGCGGGCTCGGCATCGGACTGGCGCTGTCACGCAGACTGATCGAGCTGCATGGCGGCTCGATCGAAGCCACGAGCAACGGCCTCGGGCACGGAAGCGAGTTCATCATTCGACTGCCGATTGCTTCCGCGACCGACAACCTGGATGGCAAGGTGCATGCCGCTGCCGGCATGCCGGTCGTGGCACGCAAGCTCCTCATTGTCGAAGACAATGTCGATACGGCCGATACCCTGCGCACGGCACTGGAATCTCTCGGGCACATCGTGCGCGTCGCGCGTGACGGAGCCGAGGGTCTGCGCCTCTTCGCGCAATTCGCACCCGAGGTCGTGCTGCTCGACATCGGCCTGCCGGGAATGAACGGCTACGAGGCAGCCCGCCGGATGCGGCAGTTGGCCGATGGTGGCGACGTCTCGCTCGTCGCCCTCACGGGGTGGGGACAGAAGAGCGATCGGGCGCGCGCAGCCGATGCGGGATTCGACGCCCACCTGACGAAGCCGGCAACGCTCGACTCACTGACCTCGGTGTTGAGCGCGCTTTACCCGTGGGTTCCCCGATAAGAGAGGCGCCACAGCCCGAAGAGAATGAGCAGGGCGACCGTAAGGTCCCAGACGCAGAAATCGCCGACGCGATAGAACGGCATGTAGCGCCATAACCCCTGGCGATCGACCACGATCTCTTCGAACAGTACCCAGCTGTTGAAGAACGCTATGCCGGCCGCTATTTTGACGATGAGTGGCAGATGTTTGAACGGTAGGGGATTCATTCCGGCCTCGCTTGCAGCACTTGCTTCGATGAGCATCAGTCCCGGTCGGGTCTGATGCTTTCCGAAACCGAGCATACGGGTTAAAGTGCGCTTTAAGTCAAGGCCCGGATCGAGGAGGGGGAAGGCCATGTCGGGCATGTCCATCGGGCAGGTCGCACGACGCTGTGGGCTGGCGCCGTCGGCGATCCGTTACTACGAGAGGATCGGCCTGTTGCCGAGGCCGATTCGGGTGAGCCGGCAGCGGCGTTACACCGCCGAGGTGATAGGCAGGGTGCGACTGGTGCAAATCGCCCGCGAGGCGGGTTTTACCATCGCCGAGACGCGCGCATTCATTGGGGGCTTCTCGGCCACCACGCCGCCGGCCGCCCGGTGGCGCACGCTGGCCGAGCGGAAGCTCGCCGAAATCGAGACACAGATGGAACGGCTGCGGCGGATGAGGCAGCTGTTGGAATACGGCTCCAGCTGCCGATGCCTGAGCGTGGACGACTGCGCCCGGGTGATGGGCTCATCGGATCCCTGCCCTCCGCTGCGTCCTCGAGGCGGCAGCGGAGGGCAGAGCGATTGAGATCAGCGGCGGCTCACTGCGTGATCTCGGGCTCGACGAGACGCGCCAGGTTGCGCAGCGACTGCTGCCAGCCGAGATAGCAGGCTTCCACCGGAATGACGTCGGGAACGCCTTCCTGAACGATGCTGACTTCCGTGCCCACCGAAACTTTCTTCAGCGTCACGGTCACCCGCATCTCACCCGGCAGGTTCGGGTCCTCGAATCTGTCCGTGTAGCAGAGGCGCTCGTTCGGGACGAGCTCGACATACTGACCCCCGAAGGAGTGCCCAGCACCGTTGGTGAAGTTCCGAAAGGACGCCCTGTGGGAGCCGCCGACCTTCGGATCCAAGTGGTGCACCGTGCAGGTAAAGCCGTTCGGCGGCAGCCACTGGGCCAGTGCGTCTGCCTCGAGGAATGCGCGATAGACCTTCTCGGGCCTGGTGGCGAGGACTCGATGGAGTCGCACGGTATTGGGCATGATCAGTTCTCCTCGGATAGTGGTTGTGTGGATGTCTCGAGGAGTAGCCGAACGGGCGGTCACCCTTTCGACATCATGCCGGCAGGCGCGGCTACGGTTCCTGAGGGGTAGCGCGGCGCGAGGCGGCTACGGCGGAGAGTGCCCCGACCGCGATCGCTATCCAGACGACGTTCACGAACGCCGACGGCCAGGCATGGTGCCAGGCGGTATTGGCGGCGAGCAGGACGCTGGCCGCAATGTTCAGGGTCTGGTACAGCACGCTCCGGCCGCCAACCCGGCCGTAAGAGACGAGCGCATAGGCGAGAAGGAGGAGCGCTGCCCCGAGCCAACCAGCGATCTCGAGGAGTGTGCTCAAGCGATCACGCGGAAATCAGCCGCTCCCTGCCACTTCCAGAGTATAGCGGATGGGGGGCCTTGCCGTAAGGCCCGGGTCGTGATGCAGCATCGCCCGCCGTTGCCGGAGGCGGCGCAAATGGGATTCACGAAATGACCCAGCACTCTGTAGTGATCGCCGGAGGAGGTCCGACCGGGCTGACACTGGCCGGCGAGTTGGCACTGGCCGGTGTCGACGTAGCAGTCGTCGAGCTGCGAGCGACCCAGGATCTCATCGGCTCGCGCGCCGGGGGCCTGCACTCGCGCACGATCGAGGTCTTCGATCAACGCGGAATCGCCGATCGGTTCCTCTCGCAGGGACAGAAGGCTCAGGTCGCAGGCTTCGCTGGCGTTCGGTTCGACATCAGCGACTTTCCGACCCGGCACAATTACGGCCTCGGGCTGTGGCAGAACCAGATTGAGCGCATCCTCGCCGGTTGGGTCGGCGAGCTCGAGGTACCGATCTATCGCGGACGTGAGGTGACGGGTTTCGCGCAGGACGAGGCGGGCGTCGACGTAGCGCTGTCAGATAGCCAGTCGCTGCGGGCGGAATATCTCGTGGGATGCGATGGCGGACGCAGCGTGATCCGCAAGGCAGCCGGTATCCCATTCCCCGGATGCGATCCGACGGTCAGCAGCCTGATCGGTGAGGTCGAAATGGCAGAGAAGCCCGAGTTCGGCATCCATCGCACGGCCTCGGGTGTCCATTCCTTTGGCAGGAAGGAGTATCGGATCATCGACGGCAGGATCGTGTACGCCGATCGGGGCCCCGTGGGCGTCATGGTGACCGAGCAACACGTCGGCCCCGCGACCGAGCCCAGCCTGGACGATCTCCGCCAGGCTCTCATTGCCGCATGCCGGACCGACTATGGGGTCCACAGTCCCATCTGGATCTCCCGGTTCACCGATGCAGCGCGTCAGGCGGCGGCTTACCGCAATGACCGGGTGCTCATCGCCGGCGACGCCGCTCACGTGCACTCTCCGGTGGGCGGGCAGGGCCTGCAGATCGGCGTGCAGGATGCGATGAATCTCGGCTGGAAGCTGGCCCAGGTGGTTGCGGGTACATCGCCGCAGACCCTCCTCGATACCTATCACGCCGAGCGCCATCCCGTGGCCGCGCGTGTGTTGCGCAATACGATGGCGCAGTCGGTGCTCCTTCGCCTCGACGACCGCATCGAGGCCTTGCGGGACATCATCGCTGACCTGCTCAGCACGGAAGAGCCGCGCAAGCGGTTCGCTGCCATGATGTCAGGTCTGGACGTCCGCTACGATCTCGGCGAGGGGCATCCGCTGCTCGGGCGCCGCATACCCGACCTCGATCTCGTCACCGCCGACGGACCGATGCGGCTCTTCACCCTGCTGCATGCCGCCCGGCCGGTACTGCTCAATCTGGGCGAGTCCGGCGACTTCGACATCACTCCCTGGGCAGGCCGCGTTCGGCGAGTCGCCGCCAGATACGCCGGCACATGGGAGCTGCCGGTGCTCGGGCCGGTGACTGCTCCAACCGCCGTGTTGGTTCGGCCCGATGGATACGTCGCCTGGGTCGGAGACCCCAAATCGCCCGGCCTCAGCGCTGCACTGACCACCTGGTTTGGACCGCCTGCGGCCGCCTAGCCCCACGCTCAGGTTACGTCCATGTTCGGGCGGGCGCCCACGGAGACGAGCCAGCCTGGCGGGCCTCTCTCGAAAGGCCGATTTCCGCGGGCCGCAGTGCGGCGTTAGGCTGAAGGCAATCGACTGCCGCATGCCCGCGGCAAGGAGCTGGCGAATGATCGACGTGCACTACTGGACGACTCCGAACGGACACAAGATCACGATGCTCCTCGAGGAAACGGGTCTTCCTTACCGCATCGTGCCCGTCAACATCGGCAAGGGGGATCAGTTCCGACCGGAATTTCTCCGCATCTCCCCCAACAACAGAATACCCGGCATCGTCGATCATGAGCCTGCGGGCGGCGGCCCGCCGGTGTCGGTATTCGAGTCCGGCGCCATCCTGCTCTACCTCGCGCGCAAGACGGGCAAGCTGATCCCGTCGGATCTGCGCGGCGAGGTCGAGACTCTGCAGTGGCTATTCTGGCAGGTGGCCGGGCTCGGTCCCATGGCCGGTCAGAATCACCATTTCACCCAGTACGCCCCGGAGAAGATTCCGTATGCCGTCGAGCGCTACGTCAAGGAGACGAATCGCCTCTATGGCGTGCTGAATCACCGCCTCGCCGATCGGGCGTATGTGGCCGGTGAGGCCTATACCATTGCCGACATTGCCTCCTATCCCTGGATCGTACCGTACGAGAGGCAACAGCAGAGCCTCGAGGACTTTCCGCACCTGAAGCGCTGGTTCGAGCAGATCGGGAGCCGCCCGGCGACGGTGCGCGCCTATGCGCGGGCGGCCGAGATCAACACCCAGCCCTCGGTGACCGACGAATCGCGCGCAATTCTCTTCGGGCAGACTGCCGCAAACGTCGGTCGGGCGGCCGCAAAGTAGAGTGCGCCGGCGGGCCCGGGCTGGACTCGCCCTATAGCGGCCTATAGTCTCCGTCGGCATCCGAGCGATGGCGGAGGGTGCCGATGCTTCCAGGAAAAATACCGCTTCCCAGGCTCAGCGTCTGCGTTCGGAGAGTCTGGGGCACTGCGTTCGCGCTCCTGGCCTTCGCCTGTCTCCTCCCGCCACCGGCCAACTCACAGGATCGATCGCAGGGACGCTCGATGGTCCTCAGCCGTGGCGGCATCGTTGCCGCCGAGAGTCCGCTCGCCGCGCAGGCCGGCGCCACGATCCTCGCCCACGGTGGCAACGCAATCGATGCCATCGTCGCCGCCAACGCCGTAATGGGCGTCGTCGAGCCGATGATGAACGGCATGGGCGGCGATCTGTTCGCGATCGTGTACGATGCGAAAACCGGCAAGCTGTATGGACTCAACGCCAGCGGCTGGGCGCCGGCAAAGCTCACCCCCGCATTCCTCCAGGCGAAGGGCATCACCAAGATGCCGGGCTTCGGCATCGACAGCGTCACCGTCCCGGGCGCGGTGGATGGCTGGTCGAAACTGCTGGCGCGCTTCGGAACCCGCAAGCTTTCCGAGGTGCTCGCTCCTGCCATCACGTACGCGCGCGAGGGTTTCCCGGTGCCGGAATGGGACGCCGAGTATTGGAGCGCATCCGAGGCCGACCTCAAAGCCAACGGGAATCTGTCGCGGACATACCTGATCGACGGGCACACGCCGCAGCTGGGCGAGGTGTTCCGCAATCCCGATCTGGCGCGCTCGCTCGAGCAGGTGGCCCATGGCGGCCGCGATGCGTTCTACAAAGGGCCGATCGCCCGTAGGATCCTTGCCTTCGAGCACGGGCTCGGCGGCGCGATGACGGCCGAGGACCTGGCGGACTACTCGAGCGAATGGGTGCAGCCGATCTCCACCCACTATCACGGCTGGACGGTATACGAGCTACCCCCCAACGGCCAGGGGATTGCGGCGCTCATGATGCTCAACATCATGGAGCGATTCCCGCTCGCCCGATACGGACACAACTCGGCCGATTCGCTGCACGTGATGATCGAGGCGAAGAAGCTCGCTTATGCGGATCTGCTGCGCTATGTCGCCGACCCCAAATTCAGCCACATCCCCGTATCAGGGATGCTGTCGCAGAGCTACGCCGCGACCCGCGCCGCTCTGATAAATCAGAGCCGGGCCAACTGCAACGTGGCACCCGGCAAGCCGCCGATCGCCACCACCGGTGATACGACCTACCTGACGGCAGTCGACGGCCAGGGCAACATGGTGTCGCTGATCCAGAGCAACTACCATGAGTTCGGCTCGCGCCTGGTGGCGGACGGGACCGGCTTCGTGCTGCAGGATCGCGGCTCACTCTTCACGCTGGATCCTTCCTCTCCCAACGTGCTCGCCGGTCACAAGCGTCCGCTGCACACGATCATTCCAGGATTCATGCAGCGCGGCGAGGACCGGATCGCTTTCGGCATCATGGGCGGCTTCAACCAGGCGCAGGCCCACGCGCAGTTCGTATCCAACATAGCGGACTACGGGATGGACATTCAGGCTGCGATGGAGGCGCCGCGCTTCACCCAGAGGACTTTCAACGGCTGCGGCGTCTCGATGGAGGATCGCATTCCGCAGGGCGTTCGTGCGGCGCTCGCTGCCCGCGGGCATGTGATAGACCTGCTGGGCGATTACTCCGCCGCCATGGGCGGAGGCCAGGTCGTGCGCCGGGATTTCAAGACCGGAGTCAACTACGGGGCCTCCGATCCGCGCAAGGACGGCGAAGCCATTCCTCAGCCCGTGCGTTAGGTCCGCGGCGCCTCGGGCTCGAGCTTCTTCCACATCGGGACGAACTCGATCGTGAGATCGTCCGTCAGGGGATGGAACACTTTCGATTGCGCGAGGTATCCGCGCGCCTGATAGAGCCTCACCCCCGGCAGGGTAGCCATCATCTCGGCGCGCCGAAAACCGGCGCGGCGTGCGGCAGACTCGCAATGCTCGAGGAGCGCTGTGCCGATGCCGCGGCGAGCGGCGGCAGGGTCGACGAAGAAGGCCCGGATCTTGGCGGCGTCGGTCCGCGGATCGAGCACGCCGGCGTCACGGCCGGCGCGCGCATCGCTGCCGAAGAGCGTGCGCCGGAAGCTCCAGCCGCCGCAGCCGAGGAGCCGATCGGCCTCCTCGACGACGAAGTAGGTTCCATCCTCGATGAGCTGCGTATCCAGACCGAAGGCACCCTCCAGGGCCGCTTCGATCGTTTCCGCAGAATAATCCCCGACACCGAGCGCGCGGATGGAGCGAGCGATCAGAGCCTGAATTGCCGCACAGTCTGTTGCGGCTGCCGGGCGAAGTTGCCACGTCATGTCATCGGTCTTCGAGACTTGCGATGAGCGAAGCGTACACCCATTGTGCCCGTATTCGGGCGCGGGAGATCTCATTGACAGGGAGGTAGTGCGGTCATATCGTGAGCCGGCCGCGGTACGGCGCAGGATCCGATCACCGCATGAAGTACCTGCCGCTCATCTGGATGGGCCTGTGGCGTAAGCGCGGGCGCACGATCCTGATATTCCTTCAGGTCGTCGTGGCGTTCACCCTCTTCGGAGTCCTCCAGGGACTGAAGACGGGCGCCGAGCATGCGGTCGCCGCGGCGCGCGCCGATCTGCTCATCGTTCACAGCCGCCTGGGCTTCGGCAACCCGCTGCCCGTCGGGATCCTGGGGCAGATCAAGTCCGTTCCGGGAGTCGCGGAGGCGATTCCCGTGGATCTCGCCCCGGCCACTTATCAGAATCCCAACGAGCAGATGGTACTCGTGGCCATCAAGCCGGACATGGGCTGGGTGTCGGCATTCATGTACACGATCTCTGCGGCCGATGTCAGGGCGTTTGGCGCTACGCGCACGGGCGTTCTGGTCAACATGGGCCTGGTGAAGAAGTACGGCTGGAAAGTCGGCGATCACATCCCGCTGAAGACCAATGTCGTCCAGCGCAACGGCTCGAGCGACTGGACATTCGATGTGGTAGGGACCTTCACGGACAGCGATATCGCCGGAGGGGACCGCAACATCCTCATGCATTATGACTACCTGAACGAGGCCCGCGTCACCGGCAAGGACACCGTCACCCATTTCGCCGTGAGAATTGCCGACCCGAGAGCGGCCGCGACGATGTCCGATGCCATCGACGCACGATTCGCGAACTCGTCCAATGAGACACGCAGCGAGTCCATACGGGAGATGGCACAGCAGAATCTGCAGTCCATCGGCGATCTGGAGTTCCTCATCCGCGCGGTCGTCGCCGCGGTGCTGGCTGCGCTCCTCTTTGCGACAGCTACCATGATGGTGCAGTCGGTGCGGGAGAGGACATCCGAGATTGCTGTGCTGAAGACGGTCGGCTTCACGAATGCTGCGGTTTTCGCGCTGACGCTTGCCGAGTCTGCCGTCATTTGTGTGGCGGCCGGGGGCGTAGGGCTCGCGGTGGCGACACTGGCATTCCCCTATGCATCGAGATTCGTACACGGTATTTCGCTTCCGTGGAGCATTATCCTCCTGGGTCTCGCTTCGGCCCTGGCAGTGGCGCTCGTCAGCGCCGCGGTCCCTGCCGCGCTGGCTGCAAGGCTCGAAGTCGCCACCGCGCTGGCGGACCGATAGCGCATCATGAAGGCCCTCAGACAGTTCTTTGCCCTGCTCGGCTTGAGCCTATCGGGCCTTGCACTGCGTCCGTGGCCGGCGCTGACGATTGTCGTCGGAGTGACATGTGCCGTCGGTGTGCTCGTTTCCATGCTGGCCATGGGCAGCGGAGCGCGGCGACAGGAGGGTAGCAATGCGCAGGCTGACTCGGCAGTCGTCGCGGAGGTGGGCCAGCGCCCGCTCTTCGGCAGCATATCGCGGGAAGACGCAGCCTCAATCCAGGACTCACCCTATATCCGCCGTGACAAGGACGGGCGGCCGATCGTCGTAATGGAGTCGATGATCCCGATCCAGGGCCGCCGGCGCGGCACGGGGGCGAGCATCTTCACTCCGCTCATCGGAGTGACCCCCAACATCACCGCATACCGGCCGGAAATGCGGTTTACCGCCGGACGCATGTTCCATCCCGGCATGCATGAGCTCGTGGTGAGCAACAATTGCGTGCGCCTCTTCTCGGGGTTCGGCATCGGGGACCGGCGGTCGATCCGCGGCATGGCGTGGACCGTGGTCGGTCATTTCGGCGCGGCCAATGAAGGCCAGTGCGCCATGTTTGCCGATGTCAACACCATCATGTCGGCATTTTCCCGCGATACCTACAGCGGCCTCGAGGTCAAATTGCGCTCACCTGCGGATTTTGCTGCCTTCAGTGCGGCCCTCAAGGCCAATCCCGCCGTGCATCTGTTTGCGGAGCGGCAGCGGACCGTGATGGCGGACAATTTCAAGGGGTTGAACGCGCTCCTCGACTTCGCCAGTTACTTCGTGGGCGCGATCATGGCCGTAGGCGGTACGCTGGGCGCCGTCAATTCGCTCTACGCGATAGTCGATTCGCGACGCCGCGAGCTCGCCACGCTGCGCGCGATCGGGTTCCGTGGGGGTACCATCGTCGCCTCGACCCTCTGCGAATCGATGCTGTTGGCTTTGCTGGGGGCGCTGATCGGCGCTGCCCTGGCCTGGGTGTTCTTCAACGGACTCTCGGCGAGCCCTTTCGGCTACAGTTTCAAGCTCGACGTCACGCCGGCTCTGGCGCTGATCGGCGTGATCTGGGCGTTGATCATGGGCTGCATCGGCGGCATCCTGCCGGCGGTACGGGCGGCCCGAGTGTCGGTGGCCGCTGCCCTGCGCGCAGTTTGATTCGCTACGCCGCGGCGCGGCGCCACACCAGCGTCCGATTGTTGGCGGGCATGGCCCGATCCTCCACGAGCGAGCATCCGATCGATCGCGCGAGCGCATCGACGTCAGCGAAGTCGCGGATGCCGCTGTGGGAAGCACGTTGCTTCAGCCAGACGTCAAAGGTCGCGTTGCTCTCGCTGGTGAAGCGGCCGTCGTAATTGAAGGGCCCGTAGACAGCGAGCACCGCATCATCCGTGAGAACCGCGGCAAGCCCCTGGAAGAGGGCGCAGACTTCCGGCCAGCTCATGATGTGCAGCGTATTCGCCGTAAAGCAAGCGTCAAAACGTCTGTCGGGCCACGGGCCGCCCGATCCGAGCTCGAGCGGTGGGAGGACGTTAGGCAGGCCCGCTTCTTCGATCCACGTCCGGATGCCGGAAAGGTTCGCCTCCAGATCCGAAGTCTGCCAGATGAGGTGCGGCAGTGCCGCGGCGAAATGCACGGCATGTTGTCCCGTACCGCTGCCGACCTCGAGTACCTGGTGCCGATCGGCGAAGTGCTCTCGCAGCACCTCGAGTATCGGCTCTCGATTGCGATCGCAGGCTTCGGCGTAAGGCTTCATCAGCGCAACCACCGACCTGTCATGTCAGGCCGTTGAGCGAGCAGCGGAGCGTCGCATGAGCAGCCAGCGGTCGCTGCGGACGGTGAGCACGAGCAGCACGATGGCGAGCGCGAGGCACACGACTATCGCGATGACGGATGCCTCCGGACCAAACTTACCGCCGGTGAGAACCGGACGGCCGGCCAGCGAGACCGAGAAGAAGCCCTTCATGGCCGAGCCACCGGAAACGGAGACCCCGAATATTCCTCCCTCGGTGAAATTCCAACCGAGATGAAGTCCCATCGGAAACCACAGATTGCGCGTGAGGGCGTAGGCGGCACCGAGGAGTACGCCCGCCTCGAGGGCGATGGCCGCCGTGGAGAGCACCGTAGCCCCCGGGTTCAGGGCATGGAGGAGTCCGAAGAGAGCGGCGGAGATCGCGAGCGCCGTTGCGGTACCGAAGCTCTCCTCCAGGATGCGGAAGAGGCCGCCGCGGAACGCCAGCTCCTCGCCTACTGCTGCGAGAATCGCGGCCGAGAGCATGGGAATGGCATCGAACCTGGCGGAAAGACCCTGCCACTGTGCGACGCCAATGACGTGAAGCAGGCCGAACACGCTCGAGAAGAGCGCCAGCCCGAGAGCGATGCCGGCAATCGCCTGCAGGGGCCGAGGCGCGAGCTCGTGAGTCGCGCGGCGCTCGAGAGAGCGCACCAGCCCGACGTAGAGTCCCATGAGGGCCGCCGCCAGCAGCAGAGCGGCCCCGAGCGATGCCCAGTCTGCGCGGCCCGACGGCGCATGATGGATGGCCCACGCCCGGCCGTATTGCGCGCCGATGTCAGCGGCCAGCAGTACGGCGAAGAACACCGGCAGCCTCACCCACGACGCCCTGCGTGCAGCATCGAGCCATCCCCGGGTGGACGAGGGGGCGGCTACATCACCCGTCGGGTTGTCTGCCATGCGCGCAATCTTATGCGCAATGCGCTCATCGGGCCAAGCGGCTGCTCTCGGCCTCCAGCGCCTCCCAGCGCTCGAATTTCGCGAGGAGCAACCCCTCGATCTCCTCGAGCCGCTTGCGATCTGCACGGATCTGCGGTGCGCCCTGTGCGTGGTAGTCGGGGCTACTCATGCGCCCCGTGATGGTCGTCTGCTCCTGCTCGAGCGCTTCGATCTCGGCGGGAAGTGAAGTCAGCTCCCTTTGCTCCTTGTAACTCAGCCGCGTGCGCGCTTTGGGGTCGGGGGGCGATGGCGGTAACGCCTGTCGCGCGCCCTCGCGCGGCGATCTGCGGGAGCCGTCCCCAGCCGGCGCCGCGCTTCGCCTTTGCAGCCAGTCGCTGTAGCCGCCGACGTTCTCGCGCCAGGTGCCGCCGCCCTCGGCCGCGAGTGTCTGCGTGACCACGTTGTCGAGAAAACGGCGGTCATGGCTCACCAGCAGCAGCGTACCCGCGTAGTCCTGCAGCCTCTGCTCGAGCAGCTCCAGCGACTCGATGTCGAGATCGTTGGTCGGCTCATCGAGGACGATCAGATTGGCGGGCTGGGCAAAGAGCCGCGCGAGCAACAGCCGGTTGCGCTCACCGCCGGAGAGCATCTTGACGGGCGAGCGTGCGCGATGCGCGGCAAAGAGAAAATCGCCGAGATAGCTCATGACATGCTTGCGCTCGCCGGCGACCTCGACCCAGTCGGACCCCGGGCTGATCATGTCGGCGACGGTGGCCTCCGGATTGAGCTGCTCGCGCAACTGATCGAAGTAGGCGATCTTGAGATTCGTGCCGAGCCGCACGCTGCCCTCATCCGGCGGCAGCTCACCGAGGATCAGGCGAATCAGCGTGGTCTTGCCGGCGCCGTTCGGGCCGATGAGCCCGATGCGGTCGCCGCGCATGATGCGCATGGACAGGTGCGCGATCAGCGCGCGTTCGCCCATGTTCTTACCGACCTCCGTGAGCTCCGCCACGAGCTGACCCGACCGCGGACCCGCATCGAGGCTCATCTTCATCGCACCGAGCCGCTCGCGCCGTGCAGCCCGCTCCTCGCGCAGCCGCTCAAGCCGGTGCACCCGCCCCTCGTTGCGGGTGCGCCGGGCCTCGATCCCCTTGCGGATCCAGACCTCCTCCTGTGCCCAGAACCTGTCGAACCTGCGGTTGGCGATATCCTCGGCGGCGAGTTCCTGCTCGCGTGCCGCCTCGTATGCGGCGAAGTTTCCGGGATAGGAGCGAAGCACCCCACGGTCCAGCTCCACGATGCGTGTCGTGACACGATCGAGAAAGGCCCGATCGTGCGTAACGACGACGGCAGCCGGTCCCTTGAGCAGCAGCTCCTCGAGCCGCTCGATCGCACCGATGTCCAGATGATTGGTCGGCTCGTCGAGCAGCAACAGATCCGGTTGGGTTGCGAGGGCAAGGGCCAGGGCCGCGCGCTTGCGCTCTCCGCCCGAGCCCGTCGCCGGAGCCAGGTCAGGCTCGAGCTCGAAGCGGTGCAGATATTCCGTCAGCCGCGTCTCGAAGCTCCAGCCCTCGCGCTCGATGCCGAGCAGGGTGGTGCGCGTGGGGCCATCGACTCCTGTCCGCGCGCGCTCGAGCAGGCTCTCGCGCAGCGTACGTGCCGCCGGCAGCGTAGGCTCCTGCTCGACCAGGGCGATATGAAGTCCGTCGCGGACCTGTCGCTCGCCTTCGTCGAGGGAGGTCTCACCGGCAATGACGCGAAGCAGTGTCGACTTGCCGGTACCGTTGCGGCCGATCAACCCCAGGCGCTCGCCGGGTTGCAGCGCGAGCCGGGCGCCGTCGAGCAACGGCCGATCGCCGAGCGCGAGATGAGTATCGAAGAGCGCGATCAGCGGCACGGGAGCGAGCGTCCGACGGCGCCGCCCGGATCAGCGGAGCTGGCTGTCCTTGCTACCGCGGCGGTTGTAGCCGCTGAACTGGGCCGCGTCCTGGTCGGCATTATCCTGACAGGCGAGGCAGAGGCGCACACCGGGGATGGCCCTGCGCCGCGCCTCCAGGATTTCCGCGCCACATTCGGCGCAGTGGGTGAGGCCGGGACCCTGCGGCAGACGGCTCCGCGCGCGACGAATGCCGTCCGTCACGGTCGCATCGATCTGATCTTGTACGGCGCCGTCGCCTGCCCAACCCGTAGCCATGCACGTATTTTACGCCCCTGGAAGCCACACGCCTACCCGTCTTCAGGGCCGCGCCGGCTGAAGGTCAGGGTAGAGCCCAAGGAGCGCGCTCGTCACCCCATTGGTCCAGCCGAATCCGTCCTGCAGGGGGTATTCCCCTCCGCCGCCGGGCAGAGCGTGCTCGACATCATATTTCTCGACCAGCTTGCCCGTGTTGGCGAAGACCCGTTGAACCGTGGCGAGCCAGCGACGCGCGATCTCGCGTGCCAGTACGGGTTGATCGTAGCGTCGGAATCCACTGACGGCGATCCACTGCAGCGGCGGCCATCCGTTGGGCGCATCCCACTGTTGCCCGGAAGCGATGTTGGTGGTGACAACGCCGCCTTCCTCGAGCAGCCGCACTTGCGTGACGCCTCCGACGGCATCCGCCTGCCAGATGTCGGCGACTCCGGTGAAGAGCGGATAGAGCGTCGCCGCGGTGAGCTCTCCGGTCCGCTTTTTCTGCCGCCAGTCATAGTCCATGAAGTAACGGGCGTCCGGGTCCCAGAGATAGCGGTTCATGGCCTGTCGGCGCAGGCGGGCGCGCTCGGCAAATTTGCGCTCGCACGCGGCGTCGTGGCGCACCCCGCAGCCGCGGGCGATGGCCTGCTCCAGGCCATAGAGGAGGCTGTTGAGATCGACCGGCACGATGTCGGTCGTGTCGATGGTGGTGAGATGCCGTCCGTCCCGCAACCAGCGGGAGCTGAAGTCCCAACCGCTCTCGGCCGCCGCGCGGATGTCGCGGTAGACCTGCGACGCAGGCCTGCGCGAGGCGCGGGCGATCAGCACGTCGTTGCGGTAGGACTCATCGCGCGGTGTGTCGGAGGCATCCCAGTATCGATTGAGCAGAGAGCCGTCGGGCATCGCCACGACGTTGCGCTGCGCCTTGCCGGGGTGCAGACTGGCAGCGCCTGCCATCCAATAGTCGTACTCGCGCTCGAGATCCTCGAGGTGTTGCGACCATGCGATCGCCGGATCTGGGGAGAGGAGCCCCACCATGAGGTAGTACATCGGGGGCTGCGAGCGCGACAGGTAGTACGTGCGTGCGCCGTTGGGAATGTGTCCGTACTCGCGCAGCATGTAAGAGAAATCATCGACCAGATCGCGCGCGGTATCGAGATGGCCGTCGCGGATCAGGCCGAGCATGGTGAAGTAGGAATCCCAGTAATAGAACTCCCGGAACCGCCCGCCGGGCACGACATAGGGCTTCGGGACATAAAGGAGCGACGAATAGGCGGGCGGCACCACCGGTTGGCGTGTCAGCAACGGCCAGAGCCGCGTGATGTGCGCCTGTAGAGCCTTGTCGGGGCGGGCAGGCGGCGTCTGCGCGTCGGTCGGAAAGGTGAACGTGCTCCGTACCAGCTTGAGCAGCGCTGCGCGCGAGCGAGGCCTGACTGAGTGATAGCGCTTCAGGATGACCGACGGGGGAGCCTTCGGCACCGCATCGGGAAACGCCTTGCCGTCCGGGAACAGCGCGTCCATCTGCACCTGGCTGAAAAGCGGCCCGAAAACCTGCGCCGGCGTTGGAACGACAGGCTGCGGTGCCGCCGCGACGTGCGCAGCGCCCCCGATGGCCGTTACGGGTGCTGCGGTTGGCCATGAGACGAGCAGGCCGACGCACGCCGCGACGAGCGGTCCGCGCCGACGGCGACCGGCTGAAGGGAACATCCTGCAGGCGAGCATGTGAAGAGTGGTTGCCGTAACTGGTTGCGGGAGCCGTCCGCGCGGTGAGCGGATTCTACAGGCGAGCGGCCGTGGAGGGCCGAGCGGTATCAGTCGATACGATATAATATACTATGATATTATATCTGTCGCTATGACTATGGATCTCAGCCGTCAGCTCGGATTCCTCCTGAAGGATACGAGCCGCCGCTATACGCGGCGATTCGAGGAGCGCGCACAGGCGCTCTCCCTCACGCTGCCGCAGTGCCGGGCGTTGCTGCACCTGCAGAACAACGAAGGCGTCAGCCAGAAGCGCCTGTCGGACCTGACCGAGCTCGACCCCATGACGTTGGTGAGGATCCTCGATCGTATGGAGGCGGATGGGTGGGTGCAGCGGCGCTCCGATCCGGTAGACCGCCGGGCGCGCAGCCTCTGGCTCACGCCGAAGAGCAAACCGATCCTCGAGCACATCGCGCACCTCATCGCGGAGACCCGGTCCGAGACCCTGCACGGGCTTTCGAACGAGGAGCGCGCGAAGCTGATCGAGCTGTTGGAGCGGGTTCACGCCAACCTCGCCGCGCTGCCAGCGTTTACCGCCGAGAAATCGCAGAGGTCCTCGCGATGAGTGCCACGACCGCGCGGAGCGCCGAGCCCGCCGGGAGCCCGCCCCGCGGGGATGCACCGGCGCCGCTGCGACCGGAAGGCCGTGACTCCGCGGCGCCAGCCAGGTCCCGCCGCGAACGGCTGCGGTTGCCGCTCATGTGGGGCGTGCCGCTCCTCATGGTGGCAGGCGGGCTGTATTTTTACCTGACGGGCGGCCGCTACCAATCGACGGAGGACGCCTATCTGCGGGCGGCTGAGGTGGCGATCAGTGCCAACGTATCAGGCCGAGTCAGCTCGGTCGACGTGCACGACAACCAACGGGTGCAACGCGATCAGACACTGTTCCGGCTGGATGATCGGCCGTTCCGTATCGCTGTCGAGGCCGCGCGGGCCCGCCTGCAGGGCGAGCGGCTGCAGGTCGAGTCACTGAAGGCGGACTATCAGCAACGGCTCGCGGACCTGCGGTCTGCACAAAGCGCGCTCGATTACGGCGAGCGCGAGTACCAGCGGCAGTCGCGGCTGCTCGCGAGCGGGATCGCTTCTCAATCGCAGGTGGACAAGGCGCTGCTTACCCGCAGCGAGGCACGCCAGCGCGTTGCGGCGGCGACGCAGCAGATCACCGCGGCGCTCGCCAAGCTCGGCGGTCAACCTGACATCGCCGTCGACCTCCATCCGCTGGTGCAGCAGGCCCAGGCAGCCCTGGACAGGGCGTTGCTCGATCTTTCCTATACGACCGTCAGCGCGCCTGCCGACGGCGTAGTGACCGGCGTCGAGCACCTGCAAGCCGGCAGCTATCTCGCCTCGGCGACCCCTGCGTTCGTGCTGGTCTCGAGTCAGGACATCTGGGTGGAAGCGGACTTCAAGGAAGACCAGCTCACCAACATGAGCCCCGGTGAGTCCGCCACCGTGAAGATCGACGCCTATCCCCACCGCACTTTCCCGGCAGTCGTGACCAGCATTACCCCCGGGACCGGCTCGCAGTTCTCGGTGTTGCCGCCGGAGAACGCCACCGGCAATTGGGTGAAGGTCGTGCAGCGCCTCGATGTCCGGCTGCGCCTCGACGGGACTCTGCCGGCGGTGCGCTCGGGACTGAGCGCTTCCGTCACCGTCGATACCGGTTCGCGTGCCGCGCACGGTGCCGGTGATGACGGCATGCCCAATTGAGTCAATCGCAGCATCGCGGGCTCATCACCGCCTCGGTCATTCTAGCCACCGTGCTGCAGGCGGTGGATACGACCATCGCCAACGTCGCGCTGCCGCACATCGGCGGCAATCTCTCGGCATCGCTCGAGCAGATGGACTGGGTGCTGACCTCCTACATCGTGGCAGCGGCCATCATGACGCCGCTCTCGGGCTGGCTCGCGGGCCGCTTCGGGCGCAAGCGCGTGTTGGTCGCATCGGTGGTGGGCTTCACCGTGAGCTCGATGCTCTGCGGAATGGCGCAGTCGATCGACCAGATCGTCTTCTTTCGAGTTCTGCAGGGGCTTGCCGGCGCGGGTCTCGTGCCGCTCTCGCAGGCCGTGTTGCTCGACATCAATCCGCCCGAGCGGCACGGGCGCGCCATGGCGCTCTGGGGCCAGGGCGTGGTCCTCGGTCCCATGCTCGCGCCGGTGCTCGGCGGCTGGCTCACCGACAACTACAGCTGGCGCTGGGTTTTCTACATCAACGTGCCCTTCGGCATCCTTTCGGCGATCGGCCTCATGGCCTACGTACGCGAGACCGATACTCGCACGAACCGCTTCGATTTCCTCGGCTTCGGCGCGCTCAGCCTCGCCGTCGGGGCGCTGCAGATCCTGCTCGATCGCGGCGAGCTCAAAGACTGGTTCGGCTCCCCGGAAATCTGGATCGAGACGGGCATTGCCATCGGTGCCCTGTACGTCTTCATGGTGCACACGTTGACGGCACGTGAGCCGTTCATCAGCCTCTCTCTGTTCAAGGACACGAATTTCTCGATGGGGAATCTGCTGGTGTTCATCGTCGGCGTGGTGCTCTACGCAACCATGGCGCTGCTGCCACCGCTGCTGCAGGACCTGCTCGGCTATCCGGTCATGACCACGGGCATCGCCATGGCGCCGCGCGGCTTCGGCAGCTTCGTTTCGATGTATCTCGCCGGGAGAGTCATCGGCCGCGTCGATGCGCGGCTCCTCATCGGCATCGGGATTGCGGTGACTGCGATTTCGCTCGAGATGATGTGCGGCTATTCCCCGCTGATGCCGCAGTCTCTCGTCTGGTCGACCACTTTTCTACAGGGCCTCGGTACCGGTCTCACCTACGTCACGATCACCACCGTGGCGTTCGCGACCCTCGGGGTACAATACCGCTCCGAAGGTACGTCGATGTTCAACCTGGTGCGCAACGTGGGCAGCAGCATCGGCATTGCGGCAACCGGAGCGCTCCTGACGCGCAATACACAAGTCATGCACGAGCGTCTCGCGGCGCACATCCTTCCTTGGGGCGGACAGATCCAGCTGCACGCGCCCTTCAGCCTCAGCGCGCCTGCGGGACTTGCCGCGCTCAATGCGGCCGTGACCCGCCAGGCGCAGATGATCGCCTACAACGATGACTTCAAGCTGATGTTCGTGCTGACGCTGGCGTTGATTCCCCTGGTTCTGCTGCTGCGGCCGGCGCGTGCGCGAGCTGCCGCGCCGGCGGTGATGGAATGATGCCGCTGAGCCTCGATCCGGGGCGCCGGCGAGCGGCTCCGGCCGTAGCCGCGCTCACGGCTGCCGCCGTCCTCGGCGCGTGCACCGTCGGACCCAACTTCCACCGGCCGGTGGTGCAGGCGACGCCCGTATACCGGCCCGCCGGCGAATCGAGTCCTGTCGACACCAACGCCGCGGCAGCCGAGCGGCACGCGCCGGCCGCCGGCACCTACGCGCAGCAATTCGTGCTCGGCGCACCCGCCGCGCCCGAGTGGTGGACGCTTTTCCAGTCGCCACAGCTCGATGAGCTGATGCGGCGCGCCATGGCGGACAACCCCGATCTGGCCGCGGCGAAGGCCACACTGGCACAGGCGCAGGAGATGGTGGCGGCGCAGTCGGGACAGCTCTATCCGCAGGTGAGCCTGTTGGCCTCGACGGGGCGCCAGAAGTACGGCGCGCAATTCCTCGGCACCTTCGCCGTCGCACCGTTCACCTACGAGGCGGTCGGCGCGAGCGTGCACTACATGCTCGATTATGCGGGCGCCAATGCCCGCTCCTTGGAGGAGAAGAAGGCGCTGGCACAGTATCAGCGCAGCGAGCTGCAGGCGGCCGAGCTGACACTCACCGGCGATGTGGCCTCGGAGGCCATCATCATCGCCTCGATCCGCGGGCAGATCCGGGCGGCCGCGGAGCTGCTCTCCGAGGATCGCGACAACCTGAGTCTGGTGCGCACCGCGTTCGCCAATGGCTCGGTGTCGAGGCTCGACGTGCTGACCGCGCAGAGTCAGCTCGCAAGCGATCAGGCCCTGCTGCCGCCCCTCAATCAACAGCTCGCGATGGCGCGCCATGCGCTCGCAGTGCTGCTCGGCCAGCCGCCGGCTGACTGGGCACAGCCGGATCTCGAGTTGACGGACATACGGTTGCCGCGCGAGCTGCCGGTGAGCGTGCCGTCGCGGCTGCTCCGTCGCCGTCCCGACATCCTGGCGGCAGAGGCGCAGCTTCACGCTGCGACGGCTGCAGTGGGTGTGGCCACGGCCAATCTATATCCGCAGATCGCGCTGACCGCGACTCTGGGCCAGCAGTCGCTGACCCCGGCGAAGCTGTTCGATGCCTCGTCTGCAGCGTGGTCACTCATTGCGGGCCTGACGCAGCCGCTCTTCGACGGCGGGACCCTGCGCGCGCAGAGGCGGGCTTCTCTCGATGCGCTGCACGCGAGCGCTGCGCGCTACCGGGAAGTGGTGCTCGATTCCTTTGGTCAGGTCGCCGATCTGCTCGATGCTCTCGACCACGATGCGCAGCTCGTCGCCGCGCAGGCGAATGCGCGGGATACCTCGCAGGCGAGCCTGGAGCTCGCGCGACAGAGCTATCAGGCAGGCAATTCGGGCCTGCTGCAGGTCCTCGATGACCAGCGCCTGCGTCAGCGCGCGGAGCTCGGTTTCCTCGAGGCGCAGGCCCGCCAGTATCTCGATACCATCCAGCTGCTGCTCGCCGTCGGCGGCCCGCTCGGCTGAGAGCAGGCGGAACGGTCACAGCCGGCCGCTGCGCCGGTTCTTGTCGATGATGCCGATGATGAGAATCACGAAGGCGACCAGCCGCACGATGTAGGCGTATTCCTGCTGCGCCTCATCGGCCGGATGATTGATGATCGCGAGCCCCATCCAGGCCGCCGCCATGCCGACGAACGCGAGGGAGAAGAACGCGAACAGCCGCTCGCGGGTCGCCCGCCAGAAGCGCAGGAAGAAGAGCGCCGCCACCAGGGACGACATCGCGAGCACACCCCACATGAAAGTCTTCATGGCCGTTTGCCTAGCGCGATTCCCACGTGAGCCCGAAAACGAGCAGTAGCATCCCGATGATTGCCGCGGTGTTGCGGTACCAGAAGAGGTCGTACTGCGGCGGCAGGATGACCAGGTCGACGTAGAGGATCACATTGTTGATGGCGAGGAACACGAAGCAGAGGCTTGCCCAGAAGAGCAGCCGCGTCCGTGTTGCGCGATAGCCTCGCAGGAGCAGCACCGCGCACAGAATGCTGGTGACCGCGCATAGAATGTAGACCGCCTCAGCCATCTTTCTTGTCCTTCTTCAGCACGAAGGCATCGGCGAAGGTGTGTAACGCCGCGGTGCGCACGCGCTCGATGGCATTCGCGCTCATGAGTTGGATGATGCGGATCGGGTGCTCCGCGTATTCCCGCTCGAGACGGCCGGCGGCCGCATCGAGCCCGGAGCTCGACGTCCGATAGGCGAAGCGGGACACGGGATCGGCGGCGGTGGTGGCCACCAGCCCGCCTGCCTTGAGCCCCACGAGAGCAGAGGCGACGAGCTCCTCGCGCACGTGCAGGCGCGCCGCCAGCCCCGCGACCGTCCACTCTTCATAGCGCTCGCGCCGCAGCAGCAGAAGGACCTCGAGCTGTTCGTAGGACTCGATGTGCTCGTGAAGCAGCGCGCGCACATCTTCCGGCAGATCGTCCGTGCCGCTCACGAAAGCCCGGAGCGCGATACGATTGAATGAAATTCGGCGCCGCTCATCCCGGTTTACTTACCGCAACCGAGCGGCAGACGCAAGAGCCCGCCGCAGGCTGCGGCCTGCGGCGGGCAATGAGCGAGGCGCGGGAAAAAGAGACTTGGGTGAGCGTCAGGAAACGCTCTTCACAACCTCACAGTGCTGGTGGGCTTTCTTCAGCTTCGCGCAGGCGGCCTTGGCATCAGACTCCGTCATCGGCGCCGAGCGAATCTCGGAAGACTTCGACTTTCCGCTCGGCGGTACGACCACGACATCCTGAAGGTCGCTGCCGAACTTGTCCTTCAGATGCTGGGCGAGCTTGTCGGCGGCGGTCTTGGATCGCACCGAGGCGAGCCGCACCTGATACCCCGTCAGCTTCTTCAGCGCCTCACGCGCCTGGTCGGCCGTCGGAGCGTTGGGGTACTTCGTCAGAAAGTCCTGGTAGCCGGCAGCGGTATTGGTCGACTGGGCGGTCTGCCACGCGGCATCCTGCTGAAGACCGGTGACCTTGTCCTGCGCATCGGCCGCATGCATTCCATTCGGCTCCTGCTGCAGATACTGCTGGTAGCCGTCGAGCGTGTTGGCGCTCTGCGCCGTGGCCCAGGCCTGCTCGTCCTTCAGGGCGTTGATCCGGTTGCGCGCCTGCTCCACCCGGGCATCGTTCGGGTGCTGCTGAATGAACTGCTGGTACGCGGCCACCGAATTCTGCTGGTTCGCCTTCTGCCAGTCGGCGTTGGGTGAGCTGCAGGCGACGAGTGCGCCGGCCGAGATCACACAGAGAACGAGAAATGACTTCTTCACCGCAACCTCCGGGCAGAACAGCCAAACATGAAACTCGTAACTTACCGCAAATCGTGAAATTTTTGCAAGCTTTCCCAGTCAGCGCACCGTCATGGACGCACTCGTAGATATCAGGACCAGAAGCGGCGGGGGTCGGCGCTCGAGCCGATGAGCAGCAAGCCCAGGTCCGCGACGACGGCATTGCCCGGCGATCTCACGCGCTCGGCTCGCCGCGGCTGCCTGAGCATGCTGCGCGATGAGCGGCGCCGGCGCCATCGCCACGACCGGCAGTGGTGATGACCGATGCTGCTGCCCGCGACCGAGCGCTCCGAGCAGGCCGCCGTGACCGCTGTCGATTCCCGAGGCCCACAGGGGATCTCGCGATCGGGCCGACGGTCAGGGAATTCCGGCGAACGACGGCAGGCGGCCGCGAAGGCCAGGCTGAGGCCCGGCCGGACCCGCAGGCGGTCGCATCGATAACACCGCGGCTGCGCCGGGCACGACCGCTGAAGTCGCCGCTTTCATCGCGGCGACGGAAGTCCCGCGGAATACGGGCGGCCGACGACAGCGGCTCCTCAGATCTCGAAGAAGCTCGGGTCCACGGGCTTGTGGGTCAGGATCTCCTCACGGCTCAGCCCCTGAATCTCGTGCGGAAACACGAGCCAACTCTCGGTCTGCCGCACGAAGTAGTCCGGAGCCAGCGCCGTGCGGTTGCGGGAGGGTTTGTAGTAAGCCGTCGCGATGCGGATGAGACCCGGGAGATTGCGCCGGCAGCGCCGCTCGAGCTCCCCGAGCACCGCCTCGAGGCTGCGCCCGGAATCAAACACGTCATCGATGAGGAGCAGCCGATCCTCGAACGTGAGACGCGACACCAGGTAGTCGATCGCGTGTACCCGCACGCTCTCGCCGGGCTGATCGATCCCCGTGCGGCTAGAGGTGCGGATGGCCACGTGGTCGGTGTGGATGCCGTGATACTCCAGTACCTCCTGTACCGTGATCCCGATGGGGGCTCCGCCACGCCAGAGCGCCACCAGGAAAGTGGGCCGATAGCCGCTGCGCACGATGCGGATCGCAAGCTCCATCGAGTCCCGCAGCAGCGATTCGGCGGAAACGTAAACCTTCTCGCTCATGCGACACTCTCGGCGCTGTAGCGGGCGAGAAGCCCGGTGCGCAGAGCGTAACCGAACACCCGTGCGAAAAAATATCCCGCGAGCATGATGTCGAGTACCGCGATCGCCGCGCCGAGGGCGAGATTGGCGGCCGAGAACGGCTGCCCCGCGAGCACCGCGCGCATTCCTTCGAACACGTACGACGGCGGCAGCAGATGTCCGACTCCCTGCATCCAGGGCGGCAGCGTCGCGAGCGGGTAGAACACGCCCACGAACGGCGAGAGCAGCGCCGGCATGGGCCAGACCAGCCATTCCGAGGCCGGCCCCAGGCGCAGGACGAGTGCGCTCGCGAGGATGCCGAGCGCGATGCCGAAGGC
>Ga0134125_10000769_pt1 | contig 41977 bp, 37 predicted proteins | sample KB31751_FD_96464 | JGI IMG/M metagenome (GOLD analysis project Ga0134125, IMG submission 96464) | Terrestrial soil microbial communities with excess Nitrogen fertilizer from Kellogg Biological Station, Michigan, USA - KB3-175-1 | ecosystem: Environmental > Terrestrial > Soil > Unclassified ...
CTAGGAGTTGCGGCTCAACGGCCTGCGGAGTAGCGCTGCTGCAGGAGCTCCTCGATCGCCTCGAGCGAGCGGCCGCCGGTCTCGGGCACGTGGCGGAAGGAGAAGGCGACCGCGAGGATCCCCACCACCACGAATCCGAAGAACGTGGAGGAAACCCCGAAGCGCGCCACGAGCTGCGGGAAGGAGAAGGCCACCACGAAGTTGGCGCCCCAGAGGACCAGGGTCGCCGCGCCCATTCCGAGCCCGCGCACCTTGAGCGGGAAGATTTCCGACAGCAGCAGCCAGGTCACCGGCGAGACGAAGCCCTGTTGAAAGCAGAGGAAGAGCGACATGGCGCCGAGCACCAGATACGCGAGCGACGGCGATGGTCGGAAAAGGAGTGAGACGATGCCGAGCAGCAGGAGCGATGAGGTCGTGCCGATGAGGCCCGTCACCAGCATCGGCCGCCTGCCGATGCGGCCGACGAGCGCGATGCCGATGAACGTCGCGAGGACGGACACTACTCCATTCAGTACGTTCGCCACCAGCGCGCCCTGGATGCCTAGCCCGGACCGCGACAGGATCTGGGTGCCGTAGTACATAATGGAGTTGACCCCGGTCACCTGCTGCACAATCCCGATACCGATGCCGACGATCAGTATCGCCCGGACCCAGGGGATGCGTAGTGCCGACCAGCCGCGGATGTCCGAGGCAGCCTCCGCCGCAGCGAGCTCGGCGATGGCGCGGGCTTCCGCGGCCGCCGCCCCGGAGGGCCGCAGGCGGGCGAGTACCGCTTCCGCCTCGGCCGGCTGGGCGCGTGCGATGAGCCACCGCGGGCTCTCTGGCAGAAAGGCCGCGCCGATGCCGAGCGCCACGCCCGGCACCGCGGCTACACCCAACATCCAGCGCCACACGGTATGCGATTCACCCCACGTGTGGGCGATCAGGGCATTGACGGCAAAGGCGAGGAGTTGACCCGAAACGATCATCAGCTCGTTCTGCGTGACCAGTCGCCCGCGAACCTCGGGCGGTGCGAGCTCGGCGAGGTAGGTGGGCACCACCACCGAGGCGCCGCCGACGGCGAGTCCGAGCAGGAAGCGGAATGCCGCGAGAGCCGAGCGGTCGGGCGCCAGCGCGCAGGCGACTGCGCCTGCGACGAAGGTGCCGGCGAGCAGCCACATGGTGCGCCGGCGGCCGATCCGGTCGGCGAGCCGCCCGGCCATGAGCGATCCCAGCGCCGCACCCAACAGCAGCGCCGCGGTGATCAGGCCCTCGTCCGCCGGGGTCAGCTGCAGATCGCGCCCCATGTAGAGGAGCGCGCCGTTCACGACGCCGGTATCGTAGCCGAAGAGCAGGCCGCCGATGGTCGCGATCAGGCTGATGAGGATCAGCCGCCGCCGCAGCTTGCGGCCGATCGGTGTCGGGATCGTCGGCGAGCCGCCGGGCAACTCGAGGGCATCGCGGGACATGGCTGTTACCTCCCGGCGACCGATGGTATGATTATTTTAACTTCTGTCAATGTAAAAAAAATGATGCATCCGCAGCAGCTCCCGCGCCCGACGGACGTCACCGGATTTGCCTTTCGATGAGCCGTGCTCCACCGCCGGTCACCGCGCCAACAACCGCCGCGGAGCTGCGCGAAGCCATCCGTGCGCGTTATGACTCGCTGAGCGGACGCCTGCGGCAGTTTGCCCACTATGTTCTCGACGCACCGAACGATGTCGCGCTGGAGACGCTGGCCGTCATTGCCGAGCGCAGCGGTGTGCAGCCGTCGGCGATCGTTCGCTTTGCCAAGCAATTCGGCTTCGACGGTGCAACCCCCATGCAGCGGGTGTTTCGCGCCGACCTGGTCGCCGCCAACCCGGTCGCCGCCTACGGCGAGCGCGTGCGGCGGACTCTCGATCGGCTCGAGAACCGCTCAGATGATCCTGCGAGCCTGCTGCGCGAGTTTGCCGAGGGCACCGACCTCGCACTGCGCCAACTCACCCACACCGTGGACGCTGCGGAGATCGCGGCGGCATTCCGGCTGCTGGAGCAGGCGAACACCGTGTACGTCGTCGGCGTGCGCCGCGCCTTTCCGGTAGCGGCCTATCTTGCGTACTCCCTGCAGCAGAGCGCCAAGCGCACCGTGTTCATCGACGGTGTCGCCGGCCTCTGGCGCCAGCAGGCTGCCGCCATCTCCTCGGGGGATCTTTTGATCGCTGTCAGTTACCGTCCATACGCGGAGGAGACCATACAGGTGCTCAGCGCCGCGCACGCGCAGAAGGCTGCCGTCCTCGCCATCACCGACAGCGCGGTGAGCCCGATCGCCAAGGAAGCCGACACGGTCCTCAGGGTGCAGGAGGCGGAGATCCGCGGCTTCCGCTCGCTGTCGGCCTCGATGTGTCTCGCGCAGACGCTCGTAATCGGTTACGCCTTTCGCAGCACGCGGCGGCCCCGCGGCGAAGGTCGTGGCGGCAGTGGCCGCCGCGGTCAGACGCGCGAGCGGGCATGATCATGGCATCCAGGCAGGAGAGCCCCCCCGCTGTCGCTCTGATCGGCGGCGGCCGCATCGGCAGGATCCACGCAGGCAACGCTGCGTCGCATCCGGCGCTGTCGCTGAAGTACGTGATCGATCCCAACGGAGACGCCGCTGCGGCGCTCGCGTTGCGCCACGGCGCCGCTGTCACGACTCTGGAGAATGCGCTGGCCGATAGCACCGTCGCCGGCGTCGTCATCGCCAGCCCGACGGATCAGCATCTTTCCCACTGCCTGCAGGCGGCTGCCGCGGGCAAGGCCATCTTCTGCGAGAAGCCGGTCGACCTGAGCGTGGAGCGCGCGCGGTCGGCTGCCGGAGCGCTCGCCAAGGCGCGCCTCTTTCTCGGATTCAACCGGCGGTTCGATCCCAGCTTCCGTGCCCTGCGCCAGAAGCTGCAGGCGGGCGCGATCGGCAATCTCGAGACGCTGCACATCACCAGCCACGATCCGGCGCCACCGCCGGTCAGCTACATCAAGGTGAGCGGCGGCCTCTTCAAGGACATGACCATTCACGACTTCGACGTCGCCCGCTGGCTGCTCGCGGAGCCGGTCGTCGAGGTCTATGCGATGGGCGCCTGCCTGGTGGATCCTGCCATCGGTGCCGCGGACGATATCGACACCGCAAAGGTGCTCTTGCGTACGGCCTCCGGGCGGATGGCGGTCATCAGCAATACCCGGCGCAGCGGCTATGGCTATGACCAGCGCATCGAGGCCTTCGGCTCGGGTGGGGCGGTCCGCGTCGACAATCTGACGGCCACCACGGTTGCGGTCTGGAGTGAGGACGGCGCCACGCGGGCGCCGTTCCAGAATTTCTTTCTCGAGCGTTACGCCGAGGCCTACCGGTTGGAGATGGACCACTTTGCCGCGGTGCTGCGGGGAGAGGAGCCATCGGTCGGCTTCGCCGATGGAGTGCGGGCGCTCGAGCTCGCGGAGGCCGCGGGGCGCTCTCACGCCACCGGCCGCCCGGTGGCGCTCAGGGGCGGTGCTTGATCCAGGCGTGGGCTGGATCGTCGCGGACGATCCAGTGCCGCACCGGCCCGGCCATCACGTTGAGATAGTAGAGATCGTAGCCGTGCGGCGCGCCGACGGGATGGTAGCCGCGCGGCACCAGTACGACATCACCGTCCTCCACGCAGACCGTCTCATCGATGCTGCGGTCATCGGTGTAGACGCGCTGGAAGGCGAAGCCTTGCGGCGGGTTGAGACGGTGATAGTACGTCTCCTCGAGTTGAGTCTCCGCCGGAGGCGTATTGGTGTCGTGCTTGTGGGGCGGATAGCTCGACCAGTGTCCTCCGGGGGTGATCACCTCCACGACCAGCAGCCGCTCGGCCGGCTCGGTCTCCGGCAACACGTTGCGCACGATGCGCCGGTTGCTCCCCTCACCGCGAATTTCCTGCGGCATGCGCTCGCCGGGGATGGCACGCGCCTCGCCTGCAGCGGTGCCCGGGGCGCTGCATAACGCGACCTCGCAGTCGCTGCAGGCCTGAATGTGGATGGCGGAGCCGGGCGGCGCATACACCGCGCCGGGCGGCGCATCCTCGAATACCGTCTTGCGGCCGCCGAGGCCCGGGAAGGCCCGATCCCCAGTCCGCACGTCAGCGGTACCCGTCAGGATGAGGATACAGACCTCTTTGCCTGCCGATGTCAGGCTCACTGCTTGATCTGCCGTGAGCTGCCGCACCTCGAGCCCGACGTACTTCCAACCCGCGCTCTCAGGAGTAATTGCGAGGACGCGGCCCTCCGCATCCGGCGCAGTGGAGCGCACGCGGAGGCTCATCGGCCTGCTCCCGAGACCTGAGCCGCTTCGCCGATGACCCGTTGCATCGTCTGTAATCCGATCCGGCTGTAGGTGCGCGGATCGGCGAGCGCGGGATCCTGCTCTGCCTCCACCACGACCCAGCCATCGTAATCGATGTCGATGAGCGCTTGGGCGACACGACGAAAGTCGAGGTCGCCATCGCCCGGTGCGGTGAACATTCCCGCCAGCACTCCGTCGAGGAAGCTGCCATTCCGCCGGGTTATCTCCTCGAATATGCGCCGCCGCACGTCCTTCGTGTGTACGTGCGCCACACGATCAGGGTAGGTGCGGACCAGCCGCTCGGCGTCGATGCCGCCGAGCGCCGCGTGACCCGTATCGATCACGAGACCCACGCGTTTGTCCGTATGCGCGATGAGCAGCTCGACGTCCTCCTCCCGCTCGACCACGGTGCCGAGATGGAAGTGATAGGCGAGACGCAGGCCGCGATCCTCCAGATAGCGCGCGAGCGTACTCAATCGGTTCGCGAAGGCGGGCCACTGGTGCTCCGGCAGACGGGGTGCGCTCGAGAGCCGCTGCCCGCGATTGCCATGAATGGCGTTGCTGCATTCCGCGATGATGAACACGCTGCTGCCGAGGGCCTCCAGGAGATGAAGGTGCGGCTGCAACGCCTCGATCTCCTCCTCGACGGTGCGCACGAGGAGTCCCGCTGACCACCAGCCGCCGATGAGGGCGAGCTCATGCGTGTTGAGTTGTGTGCCGAGGCGCACCGGGTCGCGCGAGAACTTGCCGCCGAGCTCGATACCGTCGAATCCCAACGCATGCGCGTCGCTGAGCACGGTTTCGACCGGTGTGTCGCCACCCAGGTCCGGCAGGTCATCGTTGATCCACGCGATGGGGCTCACCCCGAAGCGAACGCTCAATTCCCCTCCCAGCGCGCCTGGCGGCGCCGCTCGTATTCCGTGCGGGCGGTCCTGACGGATTCGCTCGCGGATACTTCCGGCACGGCGACTTCCCACCAGGCGCCACCGGCATTCGTCGCGGCCTGCGGGTCGGTGTCGATCACGATCACATAGCTGCGCGGGGCAGCGCGCGCACGCTCGAGAGCCTCGGACAGCGGGCCGATACCCGAGACCTTCTCGCTCGCCGCGCCGAGTGCCGCGGCGTGGGCCGCAAAATCGACCGGTACCGCGTTTCCCTGCCCCGGCTCGGCCAGCAGGTTGTTGAACGGCACACCACCGGTTGCCTTCTGCAGCCGATGGATGCATCCGAAGCCGCGGTTGTCGAGCACGACCACCACGAGCTTCAACCCCAGCATGACGGAGGTGGCAATCTCGGAATTCAACATCAGATAGCTGCCGTCGCCGACCATGACCACGACCTCGCGGTCGGGGTCGGCGAGCTTCACGCCGAGGCCGCCGGCGATCTCATAGCCCATGCACGAGAATCCGTATTCGACGTGATAGCTGCCCGCGCGCGCGGGCCGCCAGAGCTTGTGCAGCTCACCTGGCAGCCCGCCGGCCGCGCAGACGACGGTGGTCTCACTGCGGGCCCAGCGGCCGACCGCACCGATGACCTCTGCGTCGGAGGGCAGACCTCGAGCGGCCGGCGGATGAACTGCACGACTCCATGCTGTTTCCCAGGTGGCGCGCGCCGTCGCGACCGAGTCACTCCATGCGTGTGGGACGCGATAGCCTGAGAGCGCCTCCCGCAGCCGCTCGAGCACCTCGCGGGCATCACCGATGACTGCCATGGCCCCATGTTTGTGCGCGTCATACGCGTTGACATTCGCCTGCAGGAATCGTATGCACCTGGGAAAGAGCGTCCGCGAGGCGGTCGTGAAATCCTGCAGCCGGGTACCGATCGCCAGCACGACATCCGCTGTCGCCGCGGCAGTGTTCGCGGCGCTCGTGCCCGTGACGCCGATGGCGCCCAGCGACTGCGGATGCCCCCAGCTGAGAGCGCCGCGGCCGGCCTGCGTTTCTCCCACGGGAATGCCGGTCGCGCACGCGAGCTGATCGAGCGCGCCCTCCGCGAGCGAGTAGAGCACGCCGCCCCCCGCGATGATGAGCGGCGTGCGGGCGGTCCGGAGACACTCAGCGGCCTGCCGGAGATCCTCTGCGGCCGGCGGTGGACGGCGGATGGACCAGCGTGTCGGCTCCAGCATGCGCGCCGGGAATTCCCAGGCCTCGGTCTGCGTATCCTGACAGAACGCCAGCGTGACCGGCCCGCAGCCGGCCGGGTCGAGCAGAGTCGCCATGGCCCGCGGCAGCGCGTCGACCAACTGCTCCGGGCGCTGTATGCGGTCGAAGTAGCGCGACACCGGCCGGAAGCAGTCGTTGGCACTCACGGTGCCGTCGGCAAAGTCCTCCACCTGTTGCAGCACTGGATCCGGGCCGCGTCCGGCGAACACATCGCCCGGCAGGAAGAGCACCGGCAGGCGGTTGACGTGTGCGACGGCCGCCGCCGTCACCATGTTGAGCGCGCCCGGGCCGATCGAGCTCGTACAGAGCATCGCCCGCCGGCGGCGTGAAGCCTTTGCGAAGGCGATTGCCGCATGCGCCATGCCCTGCTCGTTATGCGCGCGAAAAGTCGGCAGGGTCTCCTGTGCGGCCCGCAATGCCTCGCCGAGCCCCGCGACGTTGCCGTGCCCGAAAATGGCCCACGCCCCGTAGAAGTAGCGCATCGGGCTGCCGCCGTCGTCGATGAGCTGGTTGGCCAGATAGCGCACCGCGGCCTGAGCGGCGGTGAGACGGATCCGCGTCACGTGTGTGGCTCCTCGAATTTTACGCCGGCGGATTCGGCCGCGCCCGGCGCCATGCAGCCACGACGGCCTGCAGATTGGCGGCGAGCGCAGCCACCGTCTCGGCATCGCCGGTCTCACCGGCGAGCCGCCACCGGGCAGGCTCGGCAAAGATGGTACGCCCTACCGCGAAACCCCGTACGAGCTCAAAGGGCGCGGCGGCCTGGAAAGCGGCTGCCAGGCTCTCCGCATCGGCGGCAAGCCCCAGGACGAGGACGCCGCGGCACCACGGGTCGCGCCGCCGGATCGTGTCCTGGATTGCGGCCCATTCCGCCGGCTGCTCGCTGGGCTCGAGCTTCCACCAGTCGGGACGGATACCGAGATCGTACAACCGCTCGAGCACTCGGGCCGTCGTGCCCGGCTCGATCAGGCCGTAGGGTGAGGCGATCACTTCGAGCAGCAGCTCGTGGCGCGTCTGCCGACAGGCGCTCTCCAGACACCGCAGCCGCTCCTCCTGTTGCTCGCGCAGCGTCTGCGGATCATCGGGGTGGTAGCGAACCAGGCATTTGACTACGTGATTCTGCGGCCAGCTGCGCAGCGTCGAGCCAACATCGGCCACGCCGTCGAAAGCCAGCGGGCGTGAGCCGCTCTGCTCGATCGGCCGTCCGATCCAGTAGGGATGATCAGCGGCCCGCTCCAGCGCGTGACGGCCGAATCGGCCGTCGAGCAGGATGCCGTAGCGCGGATCACCGCGCGCTACCCGGTCGACAGCCTCCAAAGCCAATGTCTTGAATGCCTCGAGCGCCGTCTCGCTCGCATCCAGCTCGGCTGCCAGCGTCTCCAGAGGACCGCGGTGATCGATCGCGAGCACGAGCAGCTCCGCCGGTCGTGTTGCGCGCGTGGTAGCGCGGTGCACGTGCTCCAGCTCTTGCGAGTCACGCAGCCGCCGCGGCCATTCTCTTTCGAGAAAGGCCGAGAGCTCCGGCCAGGTGGGCATCGCCGGCGCGCAGCCGTGCCGCGAGACGACGATGGCGCCGCAGGCGTTCCCAAACCGGCAACAGGCCTCCACGGGTGAGCCGCGCAGCCAACCCCGCAGAAAGCCGCTCATGAACGCATCGCCGGCTCCGAGGATGTTGAAAACCTCGACGGCGAAGCCGGGAGCCTTCACGCCCGTCTCCAGCCGCGCCCCGATCGGGCCCTCGAATGCAACGCAGCCCTCCGCGCCCAGCTTGCACACCAGCAGGGCAGCCGTGCAGGCGCGCACCGCGCGCAGCGCGGCCAGCGTGTCGGTCGATCCCCCGAGGATGTGGAACTCCTCCTCCGTGCCCACGATCAGGTCGCAGAGGGGCGCGATTTCCCGCAACTGTGCCGTGACCGCGGCACTGACGACGAACCGGTTCTCGCCCGCCTCGGGTGCGGTCAACCCCCAGAGCACCGGCCGGTAGTCGATATCAAACACGACCCGCCCGCCGGCCGCGCGTGCCAGCTCTGCGGCCTTGCGGCTCGCGGCGCGCACGCCGGGTTGTGAGAGATGCGTGCCGTTGATGAGCACCGCGGCTGCGCTGGCGATGAGGGACGGATCGACGTCTTCCTCGCCGAGCGCCATGTCCGCGCAGTTCTCTCTATAGAAGAGGAGTGGAAAGCGCCGCTCGTCACGAATGCCCAGAACGGCGAGGGCGGTGAGCCGGCGCGGATCCGTGATGACGCCGCGCACCTCGACGCCGCAGCGGATGAGCTCCTCGCGGATGAAGCGCCCGAAATGATCGTCGCCCACGCGGGTGAGGAGTCCGGCATGCAACCCGAGCCGCGCGGCACCGATCGCCGTGTTCGTTGGGCTGCCCCCCACGTACTTGGCGAAGGATCCCATGTCCTCGAGCCGACCGCCGATCTGCTCGCCGTAGAGGTCCACGGAGGACCGTCCGACCGTGATCAGGTCGAGCGAACGGCCGCCGATCGGTTCCGCCATGGCTGGTCTCGGTGCTGCTTCTACCTCTGCAATTCTTATTCTATTACATGACCTCGCAGAATTGCCATTCCAAGATGGGCGCATGAACCTGCAGAGCGCTTTGCCGAACTCACTCTCTCATTGCGCCGTGATGCGGCCTCGGAGCTCTGCGTGGACCCGCTATTCCGAATTCGCCGGGCCTACCGAACCACGATCACGCCATGCATGTAAGGATGCACCGTGCAGATGTAATGGTAGGTTCCCGCATGATGGAACGTGTATCCGAATCGAGTGCCGCTTTCCAGTGCCGGCGAATTGAACGCCTCTGGACCGTCCGTGCCCTTGATGGTGTGGACGTCATCGTCCTTGTTGATCCAGGTTACCGTAGCTCCCTTCTTCACCATGATGGTTCCGGGTTTGAATGAATAGTTGGCGATGGTGACGGCTGGCTTCATCGCGGGCGCTGCCGCCGCCACGACCTCACCGTCGCGTACCAGGGCGGCAGCGCCGGCCACTGCAACAGAGACAGCCGCGAGCGCGGAGAGGGTGCGACGTCGTCGTAACAAAAACTTCATCTATCGATCCTCATTGAGCAAGTGTCGAATCTGACAGGGACACCCGGTCTGCCACGACGTCGAGACGCCGGACGCCGAGCAGTGTCTTCAGCCGGCCGGCCGGCACCTTGAGCGGGCCGGGGCCCGGTCCCACGCCCGGCGCCGGCTGCGGAAAGGCGGTCGAATAGGCAGTGTGATAGGTCATGTTGCCCTCGACCTTCTGAATGACCTGATGGATGTGGCCGTTGAGAATGGTCACGGAGCCGAACCGTCGCAGCGCGGCGAGCGCGGGCGCGGAATCCTCCGTGCCCCAGCCCCACTGCGGGTAGATGGACCACATCGGCATGTGGGTGAAGACCACGATGGGAGTGCTGGCGCTGCGCTGGCGCAGGTCCGCGTCCAGCCACTTCAGCTGCTCGGGCCCGAACCAGCCGAGTCCCGTCGGGGTCAGCTTCACCACGTTGATCAGCCCGATGAAATGTACGCCGTGCGCATCGAAGCTGTACCAGCCGCCGCCGTCGTGGCCGCGTCCAAAGCGTTGGAAGAAGAGCTTGCCGCCATCCCCGATGGTGTCGTGCTCGCCGGGCACGTAAAAGACATCCCGCTTGACGCCCTGCATGATCTCGCCGGCGGTGGCGAACTGCCCGGCGGCAGAAAGATGACTGACGTCTCCGGTGTGGATCACGAAGTCCGGCTTCAGCGCCGCCAACCTGCCGACCGCCTCGAGCAGGGTGTCCTGCGCGGACGGATGCGCGCCGGCCTTGAAGCCGATGTGCGAGTCGCTGATCTGCCCGAAGCTGAAACCGCGGATCTCCCCGGCCTCCGCCCGACTTCCCAGATGCAACGCCCGTGGCACGCCGCCGGCGAAGGTCCACAGGACGCCCGCACCGCCCCATAGGAGGTGCTTCATGGCCTCGCGGCGGCCTTCCCCATTCGACACGACAACCTTCTTGCTCATGCTATTTGACTCCGTAATGTGAACTCCACGCCGCCGTCGATGCGGTGGAGCAGGTGACGTGAAGGGAGATTCAGGGGGTGGGGTGGATATTCCCGGTCGCAGCTAAAAAACTTCTCCGGGAATAAATCGCTGCCGACAGAGATCTATAATGGACGGATGGGCTCGGATGACGCCTTCGCCGCCGTGGCGCTGCCGCACCTCGATGCGGCCTTCAATCTCGCTCGCTGGCTCACCGGCAGCCGCGCTGACGCGGAGGACGTGGTCCAGGAGGCCATGGTGCGTGCACTGACCTATTTCCCCAGTTTTCGCGGCGGCAGCAGCCGCGCGTGGATCCTGCAGATCGTGCGCAATACCGCGTACAAGATGCTTGCCGCGCGCCGCGGTCCGCGCGGCGGCGGCCAGACCAGCCTCGAAGAGGCCGGCGGTATCGAAGACATCCCCGACCTGGCCGACGGACCGGAGCGGGCGCTCATTGTGTCGGATGATCTGTCGCGGATCGATACCCTGATCGAAGGCCTGCCGGCAGAGTTGCGTGAGACTCTCATCCTGCGCGAGCTCGAGGAGCTCTCCTACCGGGAGATCTCACAGGTGACGGCGGTGCCCATCGGTACGGTCATGTCCCGCCTCTGGCGGGCGCGCCGGATGTTGGCGAAGGCGGCCGGGGAAGGAGACAAGAAAGGAGACCAGAGATGAGCGCCGATGATTGCGGCAAGCTCCTGCTGCTTCAGGCCGAGATCGATGGCGAGCTCGATGCGGCCGCGGCGGCCGCTCTCGCCGAGCACCGTGCGAGCTGCCCGGTCTGCCAGCACAACGAGTCGGCCATTCTCGCCGCCCGCAGCGCATTGCAGGGCGCCACCTATCACCGTCCCAACTCTGAGTTCCGGCGCTCCCTGGCGGGTCGCATCGGAGCGGACCGCGCCGGAGCCAGCCAGCCGTTACCCCGCCGCCGGGCGTCGCTCCCATGGCGCGGGCTTGCAACCTTCGGCGCCGGTGCCGCGCTCGCCGCGGCGATCCTCCTCGCCGTCCTGCCGCTGGGGCGTCAGGATACGATCACGGCACTCGTCGATGACCATGTCAGGGCGCTTCAGCCCGGGCATCTGCTGGACGTCGTGTCGACGAACCAACATACCGTGAAGCCCTGGTTCGACGGTAAGCTCGATTTCGCGCCGCCGGTCAAGAATCTCGTGGCAGAGGGATTTCCACTCCTGGGCGGCCGGCTCGACTACCTCCACGGAAGGAGCGTGGCGGTGCTCGTTTACTCGCGCGGCAAGCACCTCGTCGAGCTCTTCGTCTGGCCGGTCTCCGGCGGCATCGAGGAGCCTGCGAGCGCCGCACACAGCGGATACAACGTGATCCATTGGACGGCGAATGGCATGTCATTCTCCGCCGTCTCCGATCTCGATGTGGCAGGGTTGCGGGAGTTCGTTCGGGAGTGGCAGCAGGCGTCCTGAGGGCGCCCTATCGATACCTTTCCGCGAGGGCCACCGCCAGCTCGGCTCTGCCCGTCGCCCGCAGGCGCTCGAGGTAGGCGGGTAGCTCTCCTCGCACGTGGTACGGCCCGCCTTCCAGCACCACGCTCTCCAACGGATCGCGGCCGCGAGCCGCGTTGCGGATCATCCCGGCCTGCCAATGCGACAGGAGTGTCAGGCCGCGCGCCGCAACATCCGTGCGCTCCGCGGCAACATTTCGCTGCTCGAAGGGATCGTTGCCCAGGTCGAACAGCATGACGTCGTCGAAGAGGTGGTAACCGCCGTGCAGAGTGCTGATGAGCATCCAGTTGTCGAAGCGGACGCCGCGTTGGCAGGTCCACGCACCCTGGGACAGCACGAGGTGGTCGCGGCCGACATCGACCCCCTGCCTCAGACCCGCGGCGAACGACTGGCCGTCCCAGCTCTCCGGCACTTTCTCTCCCAGCAGCTCGAGCAGAGTTGCGGTGACATCGATCTGGTAGTGCAGGGCACGGCGCCGCCCGGCTCCGAGCCCCGGCCAGCGCAGGATCAACGGGACGTGTGTCGTATACTCGTCCGCAGTCTGGTGATCGCAGTAGATGTTGAGCTCGCCGAGGGTCTCGCCGTGATCGGCGGACACCATGATGGCCGTGTCGCTCTCTACGCCCAGCTCGCCGAGGAGCTCGAGCAGTTTCCCTACGCACCGGTCGGCGGCGAGTACGCCGACATCGTAGCCATCGAACATCCTGCGCACCGCCGCCATGTCGACCATCTCCTGCGGTTGCCGCGGGTAGTGGCTGCGGTCGTATTCGTTGGGGCTGAAGCCCCGGCCTTCCTGTGCGCTGTGCGGCCCACAGCCGGCCCAATGTCCGGCCCGCACCTCCTCCGTCAGCCAGGCGGGTAGAGGGGAGTCTTCGAATGGTTCCCCGTACGAGGCTGCCGCGCGGTAGGGCGAATGCGGGTCCCATAGATGCACGTGCAGGAACCAGCTGTCCTCCCGGCCGCGCCGACGCAGCCAGTCAGCAGCCACCGTGAACACTTCCTCGGCGGTCTCCATTCCGTACTTACCCACGTTGTAGGCCTCGTCAAAGCCCGCATGCCAATGGAAGGCCGAGTGGCGATGAGCGAAGGAGCTGATCGTCACGGTCCGCAGCCCCGCGTGCTTCAGGCGGTTGGGGAAGGAGTCGAGGTGCAGGCGGGAAAAGAACCCTCTCTGCGGCCCGTCGATCACCGGATCGGCATCGGTGCCGCCATGGTTGACCACGCCGTTGTGAATGCCGAAGCGGCCCGTGAGGAGCGCCGTGCGGCTCGGGAGGCAAGGGACGTCGGAGGCGTAGATGCCCTCGAAGAGGACGGCTCCGGCTGCGACGGCATCGATGTTGGGACTGGTCGCACGGTGATAGCCGTAGCAGCCCAAGTGGTCGGCACGCAGGGTGTCGATGTCGATGTAGAGCAGTCGCATGGGCTTTGACTCCCCTCGATGCGTTCGGCCGGTATCGCCCCGGCGAGGCTACTGCGCGATGTTGTCCGCAGTCTGCGCCGCCGCCTGCTCGCCTTCCGGGACGGGCTGGGCGGGCGCGCCGGGTATCACGCGGCCTCCGTGTCGCGCCAGCGCGGCATCGATCAGGCCCCGCAGTTGCCGGACGATCGCAGGCTGCTGGGCGGCGAGATCGGTCCGCTCCCCGGGATCAGCGGCTACGTCATAAAGCTCATCATGCAGCGTTGGCATGAAAGGGTAATGCAGCGAGCCCATGTAGTGAATGAGCTTCCAGCGGCCCTCGACGACCGAGACCGAGCCGGTCTTGAGCGCGGCGAAACGCGGATTTTGCTCGAAATTCATGCTGAAGATGGCGCGATCATCCGCCGGCGAGCCGCTCTGCGCACCGTCGCAGGCACCGATGAGCGACTGTCCTTCCCAGTCCCGCGGGGCGGCCACTCCGGCCAATGCCGCGAGCGTCGGCGCGATGTCCGCCTGTTGCACCGGTTGCGCACAACGGCTGCCGGCGGTCTCGCCGGGCAGCTTGATGATGAGCGGTACGTGGATGATCTCGTTGTACAGTCCGGGTCCGGTGTGGGCCCCGTAGCCATGGGCGAAGCTCTCGCCGTGATCTGCAGTGACGACGATGGCGGTGTTGGGTCCCAGGGCCTGCAGTGCCGCCTGCAGGAACGCGCCCGCATATGAGTCGGCATACGCGACGGCCTCATCGTATCGGGCCTCGAGCACCTGCGCCTGGGATGGCTTGAGGCGCGATTGGATCCAACCCCAACTCGGCTGAGTGCTCGCCGCCGTCCTGTCGTGCCTCGATGCATCGAAGCGGCCGAGCCATGGCGGGGGTACGGCGTAGGGGGAGTGCGGCGGGAAGAGATGTACCCAGAGGAAGATGGGCTTGCTGCGGTCGGCGCTTGCCAGCCAGTGCAGCGCCGGATCGATCGCCAGCGTCGGATCGTGCTCCAGGTTTTCTGGCGGACCGTGAAGACGCGCGCTGAGCTCGTCTATCTCCTGTAAGGGCGACAACTCGGACGCCGCGCACACGTATCGTAAATACGCCGAAAGCCCGTCAGCGCAGAGGGTGACGCGTCCGATGCGGTCCGTACTCGCAAACTGGAAGAACTGGCCGAAGCCCTGCTTCGCAGCGCCCGCGATTGCATTCGTCGACACATAGCCCGTGCGATAGCCCGCCTGCTCCAATGCGGCGGGCAGTGACGTGCGCCGCGTATAAGTGAGCGGCCAAACGGGCAGCTGCAGCGCCCGATGCGTCCAGGGCAGCGTGCCGGTCAGGATCGTCGCGACTCCGGGAGTGGTGAAATTGGCATTTGCGTAGGCGCGATCGAACGTCACGGCACCCTGGGCAAACTGCCCGAGCGCCGGAGTCGTCGGCCGCGAGTAGCCGTAGAGAGACATGTGTGGCGCTGAGAGCGCATCGATCGTGAGCAGCACGATGTTGGGGCGTGCGGTGCCCAGTGCCGGCAGCGGCGTCACTGTTTTGATCGGCTGTGCTTGTCCAGGGTCCGCTGGTGACGGCGCGGGCAGCGCAGTGGCGGCGACACCCGCGCGGCCTTCCATTCTGCCGTGATGCCATCCGAATGCCGGCAGACTTGCCACCGAGAGGAGCCCCGCGGCGCTGCAGACGGTGGCGATGGGCATCAGCGCCCGCAGCGCGGCTCGGCCCTTCACCGTTGCGGCGACGAGCACCCCGGCGAGCAGCGTGATGATGAGCACAGCGTCGGCTGAGAGTGGCAGCGTGCCGTGGAACGTGTGGAGCCAGGCACGCAAAGACCCTATCAGAGTTGCGACGATGATGATTGCGGTGACCGCCAACAGCAGCGCGCGAGCCGCCGCGGCCAGGCGCACGCCGGCGGGCCGGCGGATCGCCTCCAGCCCGCGGAGCGTCCCCGTCAAGACGATCCAGAAAGGGAGGGCGACTGCCGCCAGGATGATCCATGCCGTCGCATAGAGCGGCAGCAGGTCGATCGCGCGGAAGTCGAAGAGAAACTGCTCGCAGTGACTGGCGAACGTCAGCGGCAGCGCGATCCCGAGGACCGCGAGACAGGGCGAGGCGGCGAGCCGCCACGCCCGAAGGTCATTCGGCATGTCCGCTCGGGCGCTCTGTACTCTGCTTTCCTCTGGCACGGTCACCCCGTACGACCGCCACTACTGCATTCGCGAGCTTTGTGCATGCACGTACGATTGTACGGCGCAGAAATGCGAACGCGGAGCCGATTGCGATGAGTAGTGGAAAGAGGAACTGGTAGAGGGCGCCTGCCGAGTTCGGATCGATGTAGGCGTACGCGGGCCTCAGTGGCACGCACGTGAGCAGGGCGATGACGGCAACCGTGCCGACGAGAGTGGTGCGCTTCATAGCAGCCTTTCTTGAGCAAGGGTTGTACCCGTCATGCCTCACCCTCGCCGAATCGCTGCCGTGCGGCCTGCATCATACGATCGAGCTGCAGCACGGACTCGTCATCGGGCATCGCCGCGCGCTCGCCGCGATGGATGGGAACGGATGACAGGGCTGTCTCGATGTCAGCGGCGAGCGTGCGCTCGTCGCGTCCGGGCCTGTCGCCCACGAATTGCAGGATTTGCCGCAGCACGCGCTCAGGGTCCGTCTGCAGCGCCTCGAAGTCAACCCAGAGCAGATTCTCTGGTGTCATCTCTTCGATACATCGCTTCAGCACGTCGGCGCAAGCCCGCATCGACTCGCTCATGAACTGTTCCAGCATGTCCGCAGGACATTCCCAAAGCGCATACACGCGCATCATCGCGCTCCACATCCTGACGTTCGATGCCCACACCTCGCCGGGATGTCGGCCGATCCAGACAAATCGCACTCGTGGGAAGAGCCGGCGCATCGCCGGGATGCGGAACGTGTGTCCCGGCGATTTGAGCAGCAGGCGACCACCTCCTGCGGCGATGCCGCGCACGAAATGTTGCCAGCGATCGGTGCCGTCTTCGCTCTCCAGCCACGCTGCCCGGCCGCAGTCGAGCAGCCGGCGAGGATCGATCAGGCCCCGATAGATCGAGCGCTCGCCGAGAAGGAGCAGCGCGAATTCGTCCTCCTGCGGGCCCTGTGAGGCGATCACTCCCTCATCCATCGGTCGCTTCACGGCGGCAGAGCGCGCCGGTGCTCCGGTGAGAAAGCAGGTCGACGGATTGAAACACTGCCACGTCTGCGGTGTCACCCAGCCGCCGCAGGCGCTCACCAGCTCGTGCAGAACCGTGGTACCCGAGCGCCACAGTCCCACGATGAGCACCGGGTCGGAGGGCAGCTCGCCTCGCGGCATGCGCTCGAGCTGGGTGCGCCAGTTGAGCTCGAACCAGTGGGTGTGCCATCGCAGCCGCAAGCTGTAGCCGAGCGGTGCCCGTGCAGGCTTACCACCCTCGCGGATCCAGTCGGCGAGCGCACGCGCCCCGAGCAGAGGCTGAAAGGCGGAGCTTGGCAGAGCAGTCACCCCACGATAACTGCCCGGGCCACCTCTCCGTTCCACGTCATCTGCTCCGTGTGCATTGCGCGACCGTAGGCATGAAGATCAGCCGTCGTCGTAAACTGTGCGGCGGTTGACCGCGGATGGCCGCGCCCCCCAATCCCCTATGAGCAGAACCTCGCGGCTCTTCAAACTCATGGATGCCCTGCGTGGCCGGCGCCGCCCTGTCACGGCGGCAGAGTTGTCCGGTGAGCTATCGGTCTCCACGCGTACGGTCTACCGCGACGTGCAGACGCTCGTCGGACTCGGCGCACCGATCGACGGAGGTGCCGGCGTCGGGTATGTGCTTCGGGCCGGCTTCTTCCTGCCGCCTCTGATGTTCGGCGAGGAGGAGCTCGAGGCGCTCGTGCTCGGCGTCCGCTGGGTGCAGGGGCAGGGCGATACCGCGCTAGCGCAGGCGGCCGACTCAGCACTGGCCAAGATTGCCACCGCCTCACCGCGGGACCTGCGCGACAGGATTGCCGAGACCGGTCTCTGGGCGCCGCGGTTCGGCAGGCCGGCGCAGCAGGGCGCGGGTTTGCGCGTCATCAGGGAGGCGATACGCCGCGGGCAGAAGCTCAAGATCCGCTATCGCAGCATCGGCGGCGCCGATACCGAGCGCCTGATCTGGCCGCTGGCGCTGGTGTTTTTCGAGGGTGCAAGGCTGGTGGCTGCCTGGTGTGAGCTCAGGAGCGACTTCCGTCATTTCCGGGCCGATCGGATCTCGAGCCTGGAGGTCACGGGGGTGTCCTATCCGAAGCCGCGCCGGGAGCTGACGCGTCTCTGGCGTCAGCAGCTTCGGGCGCCCGATCATTCGGGCACCGGCGGCCCGACCGACTGCTGACAGAAACTGTCACGCGCCGCAGGCAGCATAGCCGTCAGGTACTCTCCCGCTCTGCAAACGGAGACTCGCATGCGCCTCTATCACCATCCGTTCTCGTTCAACTCACGCCGCGCCGTGATGACCGCTCTGCATCTCAGGGCGCCCGTGGAGCTGGTATTCGTGGACCTGCAGAAGGGCGAGCAGCGCCAGCCGCAGTTCCTCGAGCTCAATCCCAACCACAGAGTGCCGGTGCTCGAAGACGATGGCTTCGTATTGTGGGAGTCGCATGCCATCATGCAGTACCTGGCCGACAAAACTCCGCGGCAGACCCTCTATCCGGCGGAGACCCGCGCGCGTGCCGACACCAACCGCTGGCTCTTCTGGTCCGCACAACATTTCTCTCCCGCCATCGGTATTCTCAACTGGGAGCACGTCATCAAGGGCATCCTCGGCCTCGGCGCCGCCGATCCCGCCGAGGTCCGCCGCGGCGAGGGACTGGTGCGTGAATTCGCCGGCATTCTCGATGCGCACCTCGGCCGTTGCGACTGGATCTGCGGCGATGCGCTCTCGCTCGCGGACATCGCCATTGCGGCGCCGCTGAGCACCGCCGTGCCGGCCAAACTCCCGATCGGCGAGCTCACCCACCTGCAGCGATGGTTTGCGCAGATGCAGGCACTCGAGGTGTGGAAGAAAACCGCGGTGCCCTGAAGCGCGCGGCGGCGCGATTAGCGGAACGCCGCCGTGAAACCCGCGAACACGTTGAAGCCCGGCGCGGGCTCGAAGTAGCGGCCGTTACCGTCATCCACGATGATCGATCCCGCGTAACGCCGGTTGAGCAGGTTGTTCAGCCGCAGGAACAGGCTGAGGCGCATCGAGCCGAGCTGCGCCGCGTATCCGCCGCTCGCATCGAAGACCGGATAGGCGGCGGCAAACTGTGAATTCGCATCGTTGACCGCGATCGCGCTGATGTACTGCCCGATCAGGCTACCTCGCCAGCCGAGTGGCTGACCCCACTCCACACTCGCGTAGCCGTCGTTGTGCGGCACTCCGGGCAGCCGGTTGCCCGAGGCAACCGGCTGGTCCGGCGCGGCGCACGGGGCGGAGGCGCACGTCAGATATCCATCGACGTAGATCGCGTCGACGTAGGTGTAGGCCAGCCGGGCACGCCAGGCATCGGAGAGACGGTAATCGAGCGAGGCCTCTGCCCCGCTGCGCCGTGTCCGCCCGGCGTTCTGGTAAGTGGATCGGCCGCCGACGTTCGTTGCGACGACGATCTCGTTGCGGGTCCGCGTGTTGAAAACGGCGAGCTCGGCCGAGAGGTTGCGCTGCAGCCGCATCTTCGCGCCGAGCTCGCTGTTGGCGCTGCGCGCCGGCCGCAGCGCGAAGTTGAGTCCGGGTCCGCCATCGGACCGGTAGGCGAGCTCCGAGCCGAGGGGGGTCTGGAAACCCTGGCCGTAGGAGGCATAGAGGTGCAGCCACGGCCGAGCGGCGAAGAGCAGTCCGGCAACGGGGGAGGTGGCGGTATAAGTCACTTCACCGCTGTCGTTGCCGTTGGTCGGCGTGATGTAGTGGTCCTCCGAGAGGAACCGCACCTCACTGTGCCGGACACCCGCCGTCAGGGTCCAGCTCGGGACGAACTCCCAGCTCGCCTGCGTGTACTCGTCGATGTCCCGCGCGATGTCGTTTTCATTGCGCCGCTGCGTCCCGAGGACGCCGAGCGTGGTGCCGACGAAGTTGTTCTCGCCGCGGCGCAGCTCGTTCTGCGTGTCGTAGCTCAGCCCCGTGACCCAGGAGAGCGGCCGACCCGCGAGCGGCCCTTCCCAGGTCCAGCGCACATCGCCGCCGCCGAAGGTCCGGTCGAGGTCGACCACCCCGCCGGAGCTCGTGGGTGCCTTCTGTGCCCCGACCGGTATCGACAGGAACTGCAGCACCGAGCGATGCCCGTAGTACCCCATCAGCCTCAGCGACTGACGGTCCGTCAGCTCGAGCTGCAGGATGAGCCCGCCCTGCTGCTGCTGCAGGCTCTTGCGAGTGTTGAATTTCAGGGCCGCCGGGTCGGTGCCGTTCGGGTTGGCGGCGAACTCCGCGGCGGTGAGCCCCAGCGGGTCGTTCGAGTCCGGGCGCGAGAGAACGTTGGCGACGAAAGTCAGCTTGGCGCGCGATCCGAGGCTGTAATCGACCTTGCCGTTGAAGGACTCGCTACGCGCGCTCTCGTGGGGGCGGTAGCCTTCGACGAAGAAGTGGGTGAAGGCCACGTTGTAGGCGAGCGGTCCCCTGGCATCGCTCGCATCGACGCCCGCGCGAAAGGCACCAAAGCTGCCGTAGCCCATGCTCGTGCGCACCTCACCGGGCGAGGTTCCATCGGCAGTGAAAATCTGGATGACGCCGCCCGCGGAGTTGCCGTAGAGCGCGGAGAACGGCCCACGCAGCACCTCCACGCGCTGCGCGGAGTCCAGATTGAACTGCGACACCTGCCCCTGGCCGTCCGGTCCGGTCTGCGGGATGCCATCCTGGTAGATGCGCACACCGCGGATGCCGAAGGTCGAGTTCGCGCCGATGCCGCGAATGGAGATCTGCTGATCCTGCGCATAATTGTTACGGTTGCGGGCCAGCAGGCCCGGGACGAAGCCGATGTCGTCGGACAGGTTCACTCCGAGGGCATCGTCACGCAGCGCTGCTGCCGGTACATCGCTGATCGACGCCGGCACGTTGAACGCCGGTACCTGCACCCGCGTGGCCGTGATCACGATGTCGCCCAGGCCGCCCAGCGGCACGGTCTCGGCGCCGAGTGCCCGGCCGCTCCCGAGCATGGTGGTGGCGAGTATCGCTAGCGATGCGGCCGCAGGCCGCACAAGGCGTTGTTGTTGTGTCATCACAGCCGGCGTTGGCGGGAGGGCGCTGAATTATCGCGCGGAAGATGCGCTGGTTCCATCCGGATGCCGGACGGCAGGTGAGGCTGTGCCCGCTGCGCTACAACCTACGCATGTGTCTAGAGATTATCGCTAGCCGCTGCTCGCGATAATCTGGAGGGACTCAGTCAGCTTCCGGGACTACTGTGACGGACTGCGTCTTCCCGCGGCGCAGCAAGCGGATCGCAATCTCGCGTCCCGCGCGCTCGGCTGTCAGCAGGCGATGCAGCTGGTCGACACCGGTGATGGATTCGCCGTCGAGCTCGAGCAACAGGTCTCCCTGCTCGAGCCCCGCCCGCTGTGCGGGCCCCCCCGCCAGGACTTCCGAGACCATGACCGCTCCTGACTGCGTCCGCTCGAGTGCGCGCTGCACTCGACGGTCGAGCGCGATGCTCTGGCCGGCGAGCTTCAGACGACTGCGTCGTACGCGCCCGTGGCGCATCAATTGATACGCAACCTCGATCGCCGTGTCGATGCCGATGGCGAAGCAGATTCCCTGGGCGCCGCCGGCCATCGCCGTGTTGATGCCGATCACGCGTCCTCCCGTGTCTGCGAGCGGGCCGCCGGAATTACCGGGGTTGAGCGGCGCGTCCGTCTGAATCACGCTTTCGATCAACCGCCCGGATGCCGTACGCAGCGTGCGCCCGAGGGCGCTGATGATCCCGGCAGTCACCGTTGCCTGGTATCCCAGGGGATTGCCCACGGCAATCACCAGTTGGCCGACCCGCAACCCTGCCGAGCTGCCGAAGCTGGCGTGCGGAAACCCGCTGCCATTGAGTCTGAGGACGGCGAGGTCGGTTGCGGGGTCATCGCCCACACGTGTTGCCGCGCAGGTTCGGCCGTCTGACAGCGATACCACCGCGGCATCCCCACGCTGCGCGACATGACTGTTCGTGAGCAGGTAGCCGTCCGGCGTATAGATGACCCCCGACCCAGTACCTCGCGCCCGGCCTCTCGCCGAGCGCACTTCGACGCCTGCCACGGCCGGCCCCACTGTCTCGACGCTGTGAGAGACCAGCCGGGAGTATGGGTCGAGCTCGGGTTCGAGGATCTCGTCGTGCAGCATCCCGGCGAGGATCGGGGCCGCAGGCGCGTTTTTCACCCGGTCAAACGGCCGGGTCCGGCCCGGCCATCCGGCTGGTACCGGCGCTAGGTGGCACATCGCAGACTTCCCGCTATCCTAAAGCGGAGAGTCCCATGGCTCAGGAACCCAACCTTCTCACTACGCTCTCGGACGTGTTGGTGGCGCAATTCGCCGCCGCGCGTGCCAGTGTCGCCGCCATCAGGCTGTCGGAGCGGGCCCATCTCGGCGCGATCCTCTGGCGGCAGGATGCGCTGGTGACCTCGGAGCAGTCGCTTCCCGAGCGCGCTGCGCTCGACGCCATCCTCCCTGATGGCTCGCGCATGGCCGGCAGGCTGGCCGGGCGCGACCCTGCGACCAATGTGGCGGTCATCCGGCTCGACGGCCCGGCGGCCGCACCCGCTCTCTCGGCATCCGCACCGCAGGTCGGGGCCCTGGCGATCGCGGCAGGCTCGGACGGAGCCGGTCGTGCAAGTGCCAGACTCGGCACCGTGAACGCGGTCGGCCCGGAATGGCACAGCATGCGCGGTGGCCGGATCGAGGCCCGGATTCAACTCGACATCCGATTGGCGGGAAGTGAGGAAGGAGGGCCGGTATTCGATGCAGCCGGCCGCTGGCTCGGCATGACCACATTCGGTCCGCGCGGCCAGATCCTGGTTATTCCCGCGGCGACCGTGGAGCGGATCGCCCCTGCCTTGCTCACGAGCGGGCGCGTACCACGCGGTTGGCTCGGCATCGCGTTGCGGCCCGTGGCCGTGCCCGATGAGCTGCGGGAGTCATCAGGGGAGGCCACCGGCCTCATGGTCATGTCGCTGAGCGCGGAAGGTCCTGCCGCCAAGGCCGGCATCGTCGCCGGCGACATCATTCTGTCCGTCGAGGGTACGTCGGCACGCCGACTGCGGAGCGTGCTCGCCCATCTCGGTAGCGATAGCGTCGGCAAGACTGTCGCGCTGCGTGTCATCCGCGGGGGCGCCGTCATTGCGGTGGAAGTTACGATTACGGAGCGGCCTGGGGAATGACGGTCCCCGCCGCCGGATCGCTGGCGCAGAATCTGCGTGTCGCGATCGCAGCCAGCGGCGGAGAGCGGATCGCTGCACTGACGACACTGCTGCGCTCGCTGGGTCACGAGGTCGTCGACCATGACGAGCGCCCGGATGTGGTGCTGGCAGACCAGCGGCGACCGGAGGAAGGGCGGCATCCGACCGTCGTGCTGGGTGGCACGGACGCAGAGGCCGAGGGGCTTCTCCCCGAGAATGCCGGTGCCGCGGAGATCGACGCCGCGCTGCGCGCCGTCGCGCACGGCCTCATCGTTAGATCTGCGGGCGCGCGCATTTCCGGATTCAGTGCCGTCCAGGAGGCGGAAGCGCGGACGCTCCTGACACCGCGTGAAGTGCAGATCCTCGATGCCATCGCCGATGGCCTGACCAACAAGGCCATCGCCCGGCGGCTCGGTATCTCCCTGCACACCGTGAAGTTTCACGTCGAGTCGGTATTTCGCAAGCTCGGCGCACGCACGCGCACCGAGGCGGTTGTCAGAGCCACCGAGCGCCGCCGCGAGGACACGATCGACCTCTGAGGGCGGCGAGCGGATCTGCCGTCACACTCTTCGCCGCTGCCGATACCCGCGATAGGCCTCGAAGACCGCCTGATCGAGGTGCTCGGGACGGGCGGTGATCGCCGCAGCGCCGAGGGCCCGGAGTGCCCTGACATTGCCTGCAAGGCTATTGCAGTAGTCGACTGCGGCCAACGCACGGTAGGCCCCCAGCGGCTCGCGGGTGCTGGCTGCCGGGAGCGCCGAGATTCGTGCGCTCTCGAAGCCGGCGATCAGCACGAAGTGCTTCGGGCTCAACAATCTCACCGCCTGGACCAGCTGCTCGGTCGCCGAGGCATCCTCGAGGTCAGTCAGCAATATGATGAGGCTGCGGCGGTGGGTCAGTGCGCGCATCCGGGCGGCCGCGAGCACCGGATTGGACTCACCGGGCTGCACGAGGCAGGCCGATAGCATCTTGCGGATACGTGCGACGGCAGCGTCGCCCCGCGCCGGGGCGAGCGCTGCCAGCGGTCGCGCCGCGAACACCAATAGGCCAATCGCATCGTCGAGCTCCGCGGCGCGCTGGGCGAGTCGCGCAGCAACATTGACGTAGAGGCTCAGGCGATCGACCTCGCCGGCCGCAAGTCCGCTCGCACGCCCCGCATCGACGGCAACGATGATCTCGAGGTGTTGGTCCTCGGTCATATCCCGACTGATCGGGCGTCCCCGGCGGGCGCTCGCCTTCCAATCGATGACCCGCAGCGGATCGCCGCGCCGGTACTCGCGCAGCTGCAGGATCTCCGTCCCGCCACCCCTCAGGCGTGCCGTCTGCTCGCCTGTCTGCCGGCTGCCGCGAGTCATACCGGAACGGGCCAGGAGGTCAGGTACCACGGTAACCGTGCAATCGGCAGTCACGCGTCTCGGCCACCAGGCGAGCTGCAGTGGCCCGCCGATCCGGATGCCGGGCGATGGCCAGGCCCGAGATCCCAGCCGGCGCCCCACCGCCTCGAGGGTGGTCGATGTGTCGATGCCGCGCAGGAGCTTCAAGGTTTCCACGCGCGGCTCGACGGCGAACTCCTCCGGCGCGGAAAGGGCAGCCTGGATCCACGAGACGTCGCTCCCATCCTGACGAAAGGTGAGCTGCAGCCGGTGGCGGCGGCCGAGCAGCCAGCGCTCGCTGGTCGCGAGTCGCAGCCCGACCGGGATTCCTCCGAGGGATCTCACCTCGTAGGCGAGGCCGAGCAACAGCACGGCGGCCGGAAGGCACCACCACCTTGCGAGCGGAACGCTCCACTCTCCCGCAATGGCGAACAACCCGGTGAGGAGGATCAGCAACAGCGCGTTGCGCCGCAGGCTCATGGCTTTCGGCTCAGCGGGGTACCGGTACGCGCTCGAGCAGCGCGCGGCTGAGCTCGCGGTCGCTTCGTCCCTCCAGTGCCGCCTCCGAGGAGAGCGTCAGGCGATGTGGTACGACCCAGGGGACCACCAGCTTGATGTCATCGGGCGTGATGAATTCCGAGCCGCGCAGCCCTGCGGCTACTCGCGCCGCCAGGAGCAAAGCGAGCGCGCCGCGGGTGGAGAGGCCGAGCGCAATCTGTGCATGCTCGCGCGAAGCCCTGGCGACGCCCAACACGTAGGTCAGTAGCTCAGGAGAGACGTGCACGCGGTCGGCACACTCGCGCGCGGCATCGATCTGCTCGACCGTGATGTCGCCCGGAGTGGCCCGAGTCCCTGCGGCTGCCGCAGCGGCGATGGTGCCATAGCGCCCGAGAACAGCCGCTTCGTCTTCCGCTGCCGGAAAGCTCAGATCGATGCGCATCATGAACCGGTCGAGTTGCGACTCCGGCAGCGGGAAAGTGCCCTCGTAGTCGTGCGGATTCTGCGTGGCGATGACGAGAAAGCCGGCCGGCAGCCGATAGGTCTTGCGGTCGATCGTGACCTGCCGCTCCGCCATCGCTTCGAGCAGCGCCGACTGCGTCTTCGGGCCTGCGCGGTTGATCTCATCGACCAGCAGCACGTCCGTGAAGATCGGACCGGGATGCAACACGAACTTGTGGGTCGTCTCGTCGAGCACGTGCACGCCGGTGATGTCGGCTGGCATCAGGTCCGCGGTGCCCTGGATTCGATTGAAACGTCCGCAGAGCGCTGCCGCGAGCGACTTGCCGAGCAGGGTCTTGCCGAGCCCCGGAGGCCCTTCCACCAGCACGTGCCCGCGCGCAACGATGGCGATGACCAGGGCGCGGATGAGCTCCCGCATGCCGATCACCGTGCCATCCAGCCGCTGTTGAATCCGGGTCTCGAGGTCCTGAAGGGCGCTCATTTGAGGTTCTCGCGCAGTTGTGCCAGGAGATTCTGCAGCCGGGTGAGATCGACGCGCTCGCCGGCGCAGGCGCTCGCGTAGCAGGCTTGCAGCTCGCGGCGGCCAGCCGCCGACACGGCCGGCTGGCCCTCGAGCCATTGCCAGATGGCGTGTTGCGCATCCGCTGAACAGCCCGCCTCGAGGCGCAGCCGGGCCCGCAACCAATCGAGAAAGTCCTCGATCAGCCGTTGTGCGGCATCGGCGGGGCGCACGACCGCGGCCAGGTAACGGGCGCCTGCCTCGATGTAGGCGGTCTCATCGAGCGGTCGCCACGCGGGCCGCAGGGCGCGCAGGGGCTGCGAGCCGAGTACGAAGGCGAGCCAGAGCAACACCATCCAACCCAGGGTCGCATGGACCCGCGGGTCGGCGAAGAACGCTTTGGCGTCGTAATACGCCGTGAGTCCCTGGTGTGCGTCGTCGAAGACGACGGTGCCGCCGGGACCGCGTGACCAGGCGATCATGTTGGCCAGCAGGATTGCATTGTCATCGCGGAGCACGCCGGCGTTGGAGAAGGGGGTGGCCACCGCGCAGAGAATGATCTGCCCCGCGCCGCGCCGCTCGAGCCAGATGACCGGATCGTTGTTGTCACGGCGTGCGGCCAGCTCGAGCGGCAGCCGCCCATGGGCGTTACGGGCGCGCCAGTCTCGTGAGAGGTAGGTCTGCGCCGAGACGCGCCGTACGCCCTTGAGCAATGGAAATTCTCCCCGGGGACGTATCTGCAGCCCCCCGGCGGTGAGCGACGGCAGCTTCGATTTCGCGCTCGACGCCGTCTTCAAGTGCAGTCCCGTGAGTCGCCCGAGTCGCTCGATCATCAGCGGGTCGGAGGACGCAACGGCCCAACCGGGTATGTCGTCGAGTGCTGCCATGATCACGAGCGTGTTGCCATGCGCTACCCATTCCTCGAGCGCATTCAGCTCGGCGGCGCGCGTGGCGATCCGCTGCGGCATGGTCACCAACATTACGTTGCCGGCGGGCCGCGCGAGCAATTCATCGAGATGCTCGTATTGCAGCCGCAGACTGAGCCTCGCGATGTGCTCCTTCCCGAGCCACTGCCATATGGCGAGGTAGCCGTCGGGCCGACCGTCGGTCGAGAGGGGCGAGCCGTCCTGCAGCGCGAGGCCGGGCGGTTGCGGCTTTGGAAAAAAGAGCACATAGAAGAGTCCGAGTGCGCCCGCTGCCAGCGCCAGCGTGATCCATCGCTCTTTCATCGCAGCATCTTGCCGGGCTCGCCGGCGGCCGCGAGCAGTCGGGCGCGGAGCGCTCCCATATTCCGCAGGGTATCCTGCGGGATCACGGTGCTGCCCGGTGGACCATAAACCTCGCGTTCGGCGAGTCGCGCGATCCCAATGAACCCGTCCCGCTCGATATCCGTGTCGAGGCGTGCCTCGACTTCGAGCTCGCGACAGGTCAGGTGTCGTTCGCGCTCGAGGCGATGTGAGCGCGTCAAAGCGTCGATCAACAGGCGCAGGACCCGCGCCGGCTGCTCATCCAGCCGCGTCCAATCAGGCTCGTCCGTTGCCGATGCAGTGGGGTCACGCGAGCTTGGGCCGACGGTTGGACGGGACAATTTCGTGCCGCGCCGAAGCAGGCGGCTGAGCCCGGTGCCGCGCAACTCCAGAGTAAGCGCAGCGGCGATGGCGGCAAAGAGGAGGGCGATCAGTGCATAGAATGCCGCTCGCGCGCCTCGCGAGTTTGCAGCTTCAGGGTGCGCAGATCGCAGCCATTGGCGCAAGGGGGCAGCCCATTCTCTGATCCAGCCCCTGATCCGATCCCCCCATGTGGGCGGTGGCGGCGGCGGGGCGAGTCGGGCCGCCAGGAAGCGGAGCGTTGACGACGCCGGCGGCTCGGAGGCGGGCGACCCCGAGTAGCGGCGGATCAGGGCGTCGAGATCGGAAAGCTCGTCCGCCGTCAGCGACTTGGTCGAACCGGACGGCAGGAGGGCGGTCACGCCGAGTTGGTCCAGCGCCTTTCCAACACCGACGCAGGCCGTGTCCGGGCCTGAGACGCTCGTGAGCGTGATGCGGCCCCGCGAGGCGCAATGGCTGATCACCTCGCGCGCGCCTGGCGGCTCGGCCCGCAGCGGACCCGCTATTGAAAGCGCGAGCAGCGCCAGCCCCGTCTTCCATCGGGCTGGCATGACTCAGTTGCCGCTCAGCGCCTCGGTGCGCTCGGCGAGGTCTGCGCCTTCGCGACGTAGTTTCAGGTCGTAGTAGATCGCAAGCCAAACTGCCGTCAGCAGCGGCATGGACAGCAATCTAACCACCGCGCCGACGGCGCCGATGAGCTGAATGCGGTGGAGCAGCAGCTCGGGCGTCGTGCCTCGAACGCTCATGAATCCGACTATTACACCGGCGATCGCGCCGACCGCCACCGACAGGATCCAGATGACGATCCCCGAGACGAAGACGATGCCCGTCACCCGCCACCAGTGGTTCTCGACAAGTTGCCAGCTGCGCTTCAGCGCGGCAGCTCCATCCCGGTTCTCACTGAACATCACCGCCATCCACAGATTCAGCCTGAGCGACACATAGATCGCCAGCACCACCGTGATGGTGATGCCGACCGCGAGCAGGAGGCCACCGAGCGGTGAGCGGTGCAGCGCAAACATCACGATGCCGGCAATGCCCGCAGGAATGCAGACTGCTGCGATGATCAATGCGATGAGCACGACACCGAGCACCATCTGCGGCAGTCGCCGCAGCCCCTTTCCCAGGGCATCTGCGAACGAATAGGTGTCCTCGCCACGGACCAGCGCGGCCTGCTGGCTGAGCAATGCGCCGTAGACCGTCATGGTGATGAGCCAGAGAGCGATGTCAGTCAGGAAGACCCTCGGCGCGCTCAGCGACGAAAAATATTGCAGGTAATACTGAGCTGCCGGCACGCCTCGTGTCGGGAGTTGCGGGGTGAGTGAGAGTTGCACCAGCGCGCCCGCGATGGCCGCGATCAGCGCGATTGCCCAACAGGCAGCAAATGACCCACGGAAGAGGCGTAACCAGTTGTCGAGGACGCCCCCGACGGTTAGCGGTGCTGATGGTGCCACGTACTTCATGATGATGGCTCCCTACGTGTTGTGTATACGGCCGGTGGGCCGCCCAGCCTGTCTTGTCCCCAGCCGGCAGAATAGCTAAGCTCCGCCTCAAGCGGCAACCTTTTTTCGTACCGGATGGCCGAAGAAGAGCTCATAGTCAGGGGGCTGACGGGTGTCGACATGTCGCTCCGGATCGCGGGGCCGGGCACGCGTAGTCTGGCCTTCCTGATCGACTGGCAGATCCGTCTGCTCGTTGCGTTGGCGCTGCTCCTGCTGGCGGCGGTGTCGCAGCTTCTGCCGGGCATTCCACGGGGATCGATGCGCGCGTTGTGGCTCGTCGCCGGTATCCTCGCGCTCCTGATCTACTTCCTGTACCACCCCGTGCTCGAAGTGCTGATGCGCGGCCGCACGCCCGGCAAACGCAAGGCGGGAGCACGTCTCGTGACCGTCGAAGGCGCTACTCCGACGGTGGGATCTCTTCTGATGCGCAACCTCTTCCGGCTGGTCGACGGTCTGCCGGGCTTCTACATGGTCGGTCTGGGCTGCTGCCTGTTCACGCACAACCGTGTCCGCCTCGGCGACATGGTCGCGGGCACCGTGCTGGTATTGGAGGAGGCCGATGCCTCGACATCGTTGGCTCGCCTGAGCGAGGCCATGCAGAAGTCGGCGCTGCCGCCGGAAGCACTACGGCTGGTCCAGGATGTGCTCGACCGCTGGCCGGAGCTGGAGGAAGGGCAGCGGACGAGACTTGCGCGCGGGCTGCTCGCCAAAGTGGACCCAAAGGTCAGGACGGAGGGCGACGGGGCGTTGAGTGGGGATGCGTTGCGAGCGCATCTGGAGGGTCTGCTTGGCACCGGATCGAGATCCTGACGCGGCTGTTTGGATCCGGGCCCGCGCCCCGCAATGGCAGGCGCTCGCGGCGGAGACCGCAGCGGCGCCGAGACGCGCTCTGGCCACTGTCGATGACGCATTGAGGACTTTGCGGACGTACCGCATCCTGGCGCGACACTTCGCCAGCGCACGCGGGTTGCTACCCGGCAGCTACCTTGCAGCCGCACTCGAGAACGCCTGTGCGGCCCTGCATGTAGCCATAGGCCGCCCACCGCGGTTTGGCCGCACCCGCCTCGTCACGCTATTTCGCGACGAAATCCCCGCGGCCGCCCGTTCCGTCCGCTCCACCGTGCTTTGGATCGTTGCCTTGCTCGTGGCGAGCACGCTCGCAGGCTGGTGGCTGGTCTCGACATATCCGGAGCTGGTCAGCCTGATTGCGAGCGACCGCATGATCGATGGGGTAGAGCACGGTCACCTCTGGACCGATCAGGTCTTCAGCGTCGTTCCGCCGGAGCTCCTGTCGGCACGCATCTTCTCCAACAACGTGGTGGTCACCCTCGGTGCCTTCTGCTCCGGAATCCTCCTCGGCCTGGGCGCCTTCTACATGATTTCCTTCAACGGGCTGATGCTGGGCGGACTGCTCGCATTCACCCACCAGCACGGACTCGCACACGGGCTCGTCAGATTCATTCTCGCCCACGGCCCGGTGGAGCTGTCGGTGATCTGTCTGGCCGGCGCCGCCGGCACCGCGCTCGGGGAGGCGCTCATCCGGCCGCAGCTCGACACCCGCGCCGAATCCCTCCGCCGGCGCGCCGCCGAGCTCGGACCGCTGCTGGTTGCCTGCGCGCTGCTCCTTCTCGGCTCCGGGCTGATCGAAGGATTCATCTCTCCGAACCCGCGGTTCTCGATTCCGTTCCGGCTCGTCGTGGGACTCGGGTACTGGACGCTGATGCTACTCCTCCTCAGCGGCCGGCTGATTCCGCAGCCGAAGGGTAACTCAGTCACCCCGTGAGGCCGGAGAGGCGATGGCTGCTGCACCATCAGCCCGCCTGCGCCGCGAAGATCTTGCGCACTGCCTCCAGGTCATCAGCATCCTCCGCCCGCTTGTCGTCCCGATAACGCTTCACGCGCGCCAGTCGCAGCGCCATGCCGCCCGGATACCGGCTGCTGGCCTGCAGATCGCTGAAAGCTGTTTCCACCACGAGCTCGGGGCGCACGTACACCGTCCATTGATCGCGATGGGTCTCGCGCGCCAGCAGCTCCTTCGTCTGCCACTCAAGGATTGCGTCCGTCAGCCCCTTGAAGGTCTTCCCCAACATCACGTATTGGCCCGACATCCGATCGAGCGCACCGAGATGTAGGTTGGACAGCTTGCCGGTGCGGCGGCCGTGTCCCCACTCCGCCGCGAGGACGACCAGGTCGAGCGTATGCGCGCGCTTGATCTTCAGCCAGCTGGCGCCGCGGTTACCCGCCTCGTAAGGGGCGTCCAGGGACTTTGCCATGACGCCTTCGTGACCTGCCGCGAGCGCAGCCTCGTAAAAGGCTGCGGCCTCGGTGGCGGATGCGGTGATGATGCGCGGGACACGCGTGTAGTCCGGAGTGACCGCGACAAGCGCGTCGGACCGCTCACGGAGTGGCCGATCGGCGAGGCTGCGGTCATCGACGCGCAGGCAGTCGAAGAAGTAAGCCCGGACGGGCAACTCCGTACGCAGTCTTTCGACCTCGAGTCGGCGGCCGAAGCGGCGCATCGTGACCTGGAACGGGTGGGGTCTTCCCGATGTGTCGTAGGCGATGGCCTCGCCATCCAGCACCAGGGCGTGCGCCGGCAAGGCGCGCACGAGGGCGACGATTTCCGGCAGTGCGGCGGTGATCTCGTTGAGCGTGCGGGTGTAGAGCCGAACCTCCTCGCCGAGCTTGTGGGCCTGCACCCGGGCGCCGTCGAGCTTCCACTCGAGCGCCGCCTCGCCACCCAGCTCCTGTAATGCTTTTCCTACGTCCACCGCCGTCTGCGCGAGCATCGGAGCAATGGGTGAGAAGAGCTCGAGCTGGAACCGGCCGAGTCCGGCCACACCCTGTGCCACGGCTGTGAGGGCGACGGCCCCGAGGCTCTGGGCATACATGGCTGCACGCCTTACCTGTGCGACCGGTATCCGCCAGGCGGCGGCAATCGCATCGACCATTACTCCGGCAAGGGCGCCCTGACGCAGCTCACCGACGAGGAGTCTGATTAGAAACGTGCGCTCTTCCGCGGTCGCTCGGGAGAAGAGGTCCTGCAGTGCCGCGCTGCGGCGTCCCGCGGAGCCGGTACCCCGGATCGCAGCCAGCTCCGTGATATCGCGGTCCGCGTGCACGACCGTCAGGCCGGGCACTTCGGGCGGCTGCCCGGCCGAAGCCGCCGCCTGCAGGGCGGCGTACCCGACGCCGATCCGACCCTGCGGCAGCTCCCCGGAGAGATAGCTCACGGCGATCCCGACTTCCTCCGGCGCCAGTTGCTCGAGGAGCGCGGCGATGCCCCGTGCCTTGGCCAATCGGGAAGGCGTCGCCCCGATGCGCGCGGATGTGCTGACGATCTCGGCGAGCAGGGTCATGGCGCGAATACTGCCAGGGCATCACTGCACCTTGCACGTCGCAGCGCCGCTCGAGGTCTGTTTCAGCTCTGGAAGGTTCCGACCGTCTCCGCCTGGGCGATGACATGGGGCTGAGCCGTATCGAGCACATCCTTGACGCTCGCCTGAGCCGGCAGAGTCAGCTCCGGCACATCGAGCGCCAGCAGTCGGAAGTGATAGTGGTGCACTCCGTGGCCATGCGGTGGCTGCGGGCCGTCGTAAGTCCGGTTACCGAAATCGTTCACCCCCATCGCGAGGGGGGTTCCCGTCTTGGATGAGCCGCTGCCCTCATCGAGGCCCTGGTACGCGGGCGGCACGTTGTAGACAGCCCAGTGCCGAAAGGTGCCTTTGGGCGCGTCGGGGTCCTCGACGATTACGGCGAAGCTTCGTGTGTTGCGCGGAGCGTCCTGCCACTGGAGGGGCGGCGATACGTTGCCGCCATCCCTGCTATAGCGCTGCGGGATGCGCTGCCCGTTCGGGAACGCCGGACTCGCGAGGCTGAATGCCATGTTGCGTCTCCTCACTGCGACCGAGCCTAGGTATGCAAACGGCGGGCCTGGCCTGTCTCTTTCGGGCGGTTCACCCCGCGTCGGTGCCGCTGATATAGTCAGGGGTGAGTCCATAACCCACGGCAAGGTAAGGGTCCGGTCATGCGAATCGGTGTACTCGGTTCAGGCACGGTCGGCACGACGCTCGCCGGCGGATTCGCTGCCCATGGCCATGAGGTGATGATCGGCTCCCGCGAGCCGGCGAAGCTCGCCGACTTCACTCGGCAGGCTCGCGGCGTGCGCGCCGGTACTCCCGAGGAAACCGCGAAGTTCGCCGAGCTCGCGGTGCTCGCCGTGAAGGGCTCTGCCGCTGCCGCCATGGTGCGCGCTGCCGGAGCCGCCAACCTCGCAGGCAAGGCGATGATCGATGTCACCAACCCGCTGGCGAATGCGCCGCCGGTGAATGGCGTGCTCGGATTCTTCACCTCTCTCGATGAGTCCCTGATGGAGCGCCTGCAGAAGGAGTTCCCGCAGATCCGTTTCGTCAAAGCTTTCAACTCCGTCGGCAGCGCGCGGATGGTCAATCCGGTGTACGCCGCCGGCAAGCCGAGCATGTTCATCTGTGGCGACGATCAGCCGGCCAAGGCCCTGGTCAGCGGGCTCCTCGACCAGCTCGGTTGGGAGACGGAAGACATGGGTGAGGTCGAGGCCGCCCGGGCAATCGAGCCCCTGTGCATACTCTGGTGCATTCCGGGTTTGCGGCAGAACCAATGGACGCACGCCTTCAAGCTACTCAAGTGACCTCGCCCGGCCGGTTCCGGATCAGAGCCATCCGCCACGCCGACTACGAAGGGTGGCGCCCCCTCTGGGATGGTTACAATGCCTTTTACGGTCGCAGCGGCCCAACGGCCCTGCCGGAGTCGACCACCCGGATGACCTGGCAACGCTTCTTCGAGCCCGCCGAGCCCGTGCATGCCTTGGTGGCGGAGGATGCCGGGCAGGACAAAGTGGTGGGGCTGGCTCACTACCTCTACCATCGGAGCACGACGCGCCTGAACGACGTCTGCTATCTCCAGGACCTCTTCACTGATGCTGAGCTGCGTGGCCGAGGCATTGGGCGCAGTCTGATTCACTCTGTGTACGAAGCGGCGCGTGAGGTTGGCTGCAGCCGCGTATATTGGCAGACGCAGCTCACCAACAGGCCGGGTCGCGCCCTCTACGACCAGGTGGCCGATCACCAGGGCTTCATCGTCTACTCGCACGAGCTCGCCTGAGGGAGTGGGTCTGGGCGGCAAACATGCAGACATGGGTGTCGCAGCTCGGGGCTCCGATTCTTTTCCTGCTGGTGCTGGCGCAGCAGGCGGGACTTCCTTACCCCATCACTCCGGTTCTGGTCATCGCGGGCGCCGCTTCCGTTCGAGGCGGCATGCCGGCCGCCGCGGTTATCGCGCTCAGCGTCGCCGCTGCGCTGATTGCTGACCTCGGTTGGTATGCGGCGGGACTGCGGCTCGGCGGCCGCGCGCTCAAGGCGCTTTGCGCGCTCTCGCTCTCACCGGATTCCTGTGTGTCGGACTCCGAGCGCTGGTTCGGCCGGTTCGGCACGCGCGTGCTCGTGGTTGCGAAGTTCGTTCCCGGCCTCGGGCTGATCTCATCTGCAATGGCCGGGGTGGCCCGTGCCCGGCTCGACGGATTCGTTCTCTATGACGTGTTGGGTAACCTGCTCTGGGCAGGCACTGCGGTGGGTCTGGGTATTCTCTTTCACGGGGCGATCGCCGGCCTCCTGCGCGGGCTCGCCGAGCTCGGCTACTGGGGTGTGGCGCTGGTTTGTGCCGCCGTTGCGGCGTTCGTGGTCGTGAAGCTCAGGCAGCGGCGTGCGCTCATCCGCGAGCTGGGGGAGTCGCGCATCACAGTGCTCGAGCTCAAGAGCCTGGTCGATGGCGGCGGCGCCCCCGTCATCATCGATGCGCTCGCGCCGTCCACCCGGTCGCGCGAAGGCATGATTCCGGGGGCGATCGGCGTCGAGGAGCTGCGGCTCGATTCCGGCTCCGCATTGCTTCCCCAGGATGCCGAGGTCGTCGTCTATTGCGCATGTCCCAATGAGGCTTCCGCCGCGCGTATCGCGCAACAACTCATCCGTCTCGGCTGCGCGCGCGTGCGACCCCTAACCGGAGGGATATATGCGTGGAAGGAGGCCGGATTCGACGTTCAGTTCAGATATCTGGAGAAGAATGCGCTCGCGAGAGCAGCGGCCCGGACGTGAAGCTGATCGCGATCGATTCCCGCGTGGTCGACACAGAGCTCCGGCTCGGATTTTTTGCCGGTTGCGGTGCAGCTTGCGAAGAAAGTGTAGTGCCCGGCTCCCGGAAAGATGATGAGCCGACTGCCGGAGATGTGGGCCGCAAAATACCTGGCGTTGACGGTCACGGGCTCGATGGCGTCCGCCGAGCCAGCCACGATCTCCACGGGGATTGAGATCCCGGCGAGACTGTCGGGCGTGAGCACCATGCCGAGCGCCGGGGCGATCGCGAACACTGCTCGGACCCGTGGGTCGCGATAGCTCGAGCCGGCGCCCCTAACGGCGGCCCGGTATCCGGGATCCGTCTTGAGCAGTGTCACGACCCGGCTGATCAGGGTCGGGAACTCAGGAGGAGACACGCAGCTGCGGCCATGAGGATCGCGCTCACATGAATCGAAGAGCGCAGTCGAGCTTCGGCCGCCGGCGATCTCGATGACCGTATAGCCTCCGAGCGAGAAGCCGGCTGCACCGATGCGGCGCGGATCGATCCGCGGTGCGAACTGCGGATCGGCCAACATGCCGTCGATCACCGCGCTCAGATCCCGCGCGCGCAACCACCAGAGCGTGAAGCCCTGCGCGGTATAAGGCTCGAGCGCGTCGTTTCCAGGATGGTTCACCGCCACGGCGATGAACCCATGGGCGGCGAGCCGCGTGCCGAGCCACGCCATGGCGAGCGCAGAGCCGCCGGTCCCGTGAGAGACCACCACCAGTGGGAACCTGTTCGGCGCCGCGGCGAGAGATGCGTCAGTTGCGGCCCTGCCGGCGCGCGCGAGCGGCGCTCCGGGCGGCCCAATCCACTGCTGCTCTTCCCGGGCGACCGGCGCGGCCGGATACCATACGGTTGCCAGGAGTGCGTGGATCTTCGCGCCTCGCCAGTCATAGGGCTCCGGCGGAGCGAACCGGCGCATGGCAACGCCAACTTTGTAAGACGCGCCGACCGGTCCAGCCGCCGCGACGGTGCTCATGAAGCAGACTATGACTGCGCTCACGAGCAGCCCGCAGGATCTTGCGGCTGCTATGGCGGGGATCTTCACATTACGCCTCGTCGGGAAGCCCATTTGTAGAGGCACTCGTGTTGGCTCCACGCAGCGCCGGCTGCGCGCGCGAGCTGCGCAAGAGTGATGCGCCAACGAGCGCGGACCCGAAGGCCAGACAGAGCCAGCCGAATAGATCGCCTATCCGATCATAAAGCGTCGCACCGCCGCGCCCGGAGAGGGGAAGCTCGCCCACGAGGGTCGTGAAACCGGCGGTCGTAGGAGCCCTGGCGACGATCCGGCCATAACGATCGTTGAGAGTCAGGAGTCCGTTACGTGCGCTTCGCGCCATGGGGACGCCGTTCTCGACGCTTCTCAATACCGCATCGCGGGCATGAAACCAGGCGTCGGCGCCGAAATCCCATGCCGGTACAGCCAGCAGCTTCGGCCGCGTTGCCACCTCATCGCTGCGCAGCATGCGTTGGTAATCCATGTCGAGGCAGATCTCGACTCCGGTCCCCTCCGGCAGTACGACCGGCCCCGCACCTGGCTTGAACACCGATGACTCGAGGACGGGAACCAGATGCCGCTTCTCGTATGTCGTCGGGGCCGCTGTGCCGGGCCTGAAGGCCCAGGCAACGTTTCGCGGCGCGCCATCGACGACCGCGGCGAACCCGGCGATGAGCGTCGCGCCCGCGGATTGGGCCGCGGAAGCCAGCTTTCCCTGCGCGAGGGCCTGGAGGGTCGGGTCGATCCGCGAGATGTTCTCAGGCAGCACCACGAGCTGCACGCCGCGCCCGCGGAGCTGCGCGATCTGTGTGGCATAGGCATCGACAGCCGCCAGCTCCGCCCCGTCGTCTTCTTTCTGGTGCGGCCCCACAGTGCCGTCGCCGTCGATGAGGGCTACGCGCATGCTGCCGGTTGCCGGTGTCGAGATACGCCAGTAGCCGTAGGCGGCATTCACGCCAAAGAGCACGAGGGCGAGGACGAAGGGAGCGGCGCTGCGCGCTCTCAGCCCGAGCGCCAATCCCGCGGCCACTGCGCCGATGAGGAAGGTGATGACACAGAATCCGAGCAGCGCCGCGCTCTGCACCAGTACCGGGGCGCTGACCTCGGCCGTGGCCGGTGAAGCGATGGACCCCGCGGTACCCAGGAGCGACAACAGCAGATCGAATGCCGTCCAGAGCGCGGCAAAGGTCAGGATGGCGGGTATCCCGCCGAGCGTCGGCCGGACGCGGCGCGAACCCAGGACGGCAAGGGCAAAGAGCAGTCCCGGCACGATCGGGTAGAAGGCCAACACCGGCAGCGGCAGGATGCCGAGGTACGCCTGCAGCATGTTGGTCGTTCCCAGGGCGAAGGCTGCCCAGGATGCGAGCAGTACGACCCAAGGCTTCGAGTCTCCGTAGGCGAGCCAGAGCACGGGCACGGGCGCGATCCAGGCGAGCCACCAGTGAGTGCCCAGGCCCAGGGAGAGATAAAACCCCGCTGCACTGAGGAGTGCGCAGATGATGGCGATCATTTGAGTTTCTCCAGCAGGAAGGATCGAAAGACGCGTCGCATGGCGCGGCGGTAGAGCGCACGAAACTCCTCTTCCCCGCCCGCGATGCGTCCGGCGCGATAGAGCGTCACGAGACCCTGGCTGAGCGCCGAGTTGATCAGCACGATCTCGACCGGCGGTGCCGCCGCGACGGCACCCTGTCGGATGCCTTCCTCGAGCACGCTCAGCTGGATGTTGCCCGCAGGCGAGCGGCCGGCTGCGAAATCGTCCGGGTAGCGCCGGGCCTTGCGGGAGGGAAGGAGAAAGGCCGCCTCGAAGCGCCGCGGCTCGCGCAGGGCGAAATCGAGAAAAGCCTCGCCCATCTGCTCGATTTTCGCGAGTCCCGCGACGGCCGGCAACGCCTGAACACGGGCCGACCATTCATCGAGCGCATCGAGCACCAAGGCATCGATCAGCGCCTCCTTGCTGGCGAAATGCCGATAGATGGCCATGGGCGTGATGCCGACCTTGGCGGCAACCTCGCGCAGCGACAGCCCCTCGAGTCCCTTCCGGTCGAAGGCCTTGCGGGCTGCAGCCAGGATCTTCTCTCGCGTGCTCACGTATACAGTGTATACATGAGGCGCGCGGGTTTGCAAGGCGGCCGCTCAGGGCCAGGACCCGGGGGCGCGAGCTACACGAGTACCCGCTCGATGCCGCCCTTGTTCGCCCGTGCGACATAGGCGGCCATCCAGTTCTCACCCAGGATGTGTCGGGCGATCTCGACGACGATGTAGTCAGCGTCCAGATCGGCGTCCTCGTTATAGCGCTTGAGGCCCTGCAGGCAGGATGGGCAGGACGTCAGGATCTTCACCTGCGCAGAACCGGTTGCGCGCAGCCTCTCTGCGCCCGCGCGAACCTCCTCCTCCTTGCGAAAGCGCACTTGAGTCGACACGTCGGGCCGCGCAATGGCCAGCGTGCCCGATTCGCCGCAGCAGCGCTCGTTCTTCTCGATGCGGCCGTTGCGCGAGTCGTTCATCAGCGTGTTGACGACTTTCAGAGGGTCGTGGCTCTTCATCGGCGAATGACAGGGGTCGTGATACATGTAGCGCGTACCGGTCACGCCTTCGAGCCGCACCCCTTTCTCCATCAGGTACTCGTGGATGTCGATGATCCGCGAGCCCGGAAATATTTCCTCGAACTTGTAGCCCTGCAACTGGTCGTAACAGGTGCCGCAGCTCACCACCACGGTGCGGATGTCCAGATAGTTGAGCGTGTTCGCAACGCGGTGGAAGAGGACGCGGTTGTCGGTGGTGATCTTTTGCGCTCGGTCGAGCTGACCCGCACCCCGCTGCGGATAGCCGCAGCAGAGGTATCCCGGAGGTAAAACGGTCTGCACCCCGACATGCCAGAGCATCGCCTGGGTGGCTATTCCAACCTGCGAGAAGAGCCGTTCCGAGCCGCACCCCGGGAAGTAGAATACCGCCTCGGAGTCGCTGCTGGTCGCCGCCGGATCGCGGATGATCGGCACGTAGTCGGGGTTCTCGATGTCGAGCAGCGCGCGCGCCGTTTTCTTCGGCAGCCCGGCGGGCATCCGCTTGTTGACGAAATGCACCACCTGCTCGCGTATCGCCGGCCTGCCAGTGGTAGCGGGTGGGCGGCGGGTCTGTGCCCGCGCCAGGCCCTTCAGCATTCCATGTGCGGTGCGCTGCGCGCGGTAGCCCCACTCGATCATGAGCTTGCGCGCGACCCGGACGGTCTCCGGCCGGGTCGCATTGAGGAAGAACATCGAGGCGGCGGTGCCGGCATTGAAGCGTTTCCTGCCCGCCCGCCGCAGCAGGTCGCGCATGGCCATCGACACATCGCCGAAATCGATGTCCACGGGGCAGGGGCTCGAGCACTTGTGGCAAAGGGTGCAATGGTCCCCAACGTCGGCGAACTCGTCCCAGTGCCTGAGGCTCACGCCGCGGCGGGTCTGCTCCTCGTAGAGGAAGGCCTCGATGAGAAGCGAGGTCGCCAGAATCTTGTTGCGCGGGCTATAGAGGAGGTTGGCGCGCGGCACGTGCGTCGCGCACACGGGTTTGCACTTGCCGCAGCGCAGGCAGTCCTTGACGGAATCGGCGATCGTGCCGATGTCCGACTGCTGCATGATGAGCGACTCGTGTCCGAGGAGGTTGAAGCTCGGCGTGTACGCATTCGAGAGATCGCCGCCGGGCAGGAGCTTGCCCAGGTTGAACCGGCCCTGCGGGTCGACCGCCTGCTTGTAGGCGCGGAACTCCACGACCTCAGCATCCTCCAGGAATTCCAGTTTCGTAATGCCGATACCGTGCTCGCCGGAGATGACTCCATCCAGGCGGCGGGCAATGCCCATGATGCGGGCGACCGCCGCCGTGGCCGTTCGCAACATCTCGTAATCGTCCGAGTTGACGGGAATATTCGTGTGGACGTTGCCGTCACCGGCATGCATGTGCAGCGCTACGAAGACGCGTCCGCGCAGAACGCGCCGATGAACGTCCCCGCAGGAAGCCAGAATAGGGGCGAAAACCCTCCCGTTGAAAATGTGCTGCAGGGGCGCACGCAACTCGCGCTTCCACGAGACACGGATCGAGCGGTCCTGCACCACATCGAAGACACGCAAAGCCGCATCGTCGGCCAGCCGGGCACGCAGCTCCGGCATCGGCTCGCAACGCAGGGTCTCGAGCTGTGGCAGGGCTTCCTCGAGGCGGGTGTCGAGATGCGCTGCGAGCCAGCTCCAGCGCATGCGGACATCCGCGAGCAGTCGGCGCGCCTGCGAGGTCCGTTCGCCGATGACCTCCTCATCCGGCAGATCGCCGAGCTCGGCATCCTCGGCACGCGCCAGCGGCAGTGGCGCCGCGAACAGGGTCTCGAGCTCATCGATGAGGGCGAGCTTGTTGGCGATCGACAGCTCGATGTTGATACGCTCGATCTCGTCCGTGTATTCGCCCATGCGGGCGAGCGGCAGCACGACGTCCTCGTTGATCTTGAACGCGTTCGTGTGCCGCGCGATCGCGGCAGTCCGCGCGCGGTCCAGCCAGAATTTGCGCCGGGCTTCCGCGCTCACCGCGATGAACCCCTCACCGCTGCGTGCGTTGGCGATGCGTACCACATGGGATGTGGCCGCGGCGACGGCCGTTTCATCGTCGCCGACGATGTCGCCGAAGAGTCCCATCTTCGGCAGCGAGCCCCGCTTGGACTTGGTGGTGTAGCCTACGGCCCGCAGATACCGCTCATCCATGTGCTCGAGCCCTGCGAGACGGACGCTGCCGTGGGCGGCGAGGCCATCGAGATACTCCTTGATCTCGACGATCGCCGGGACTGCATCGCGTGCCTGGCCAAAGAACTCGAGACATACCGTGCGCGTGTGGGCGGGACTGCGGTGCAGCACCCAGCGCGAGGAAGTGATGATGCCGTCGCAGCCTTCCTTCTGCACGCCCGGCAGACCGCCCAGAAACTTGTCGGTCACGTCCTTGCCGAGCCCCACCTTGCGGAACCTGCGTCCGGGTATCCGCAGCGTTTGTCTGCGCAACAGGGGGGCTTGGTCCGGCGGCTCTCTGCCGTCCTTCCAGATCAATTCGAACTCGGCGGTCTCGACGTCGTGGATTTTCCCACGGTTGTGGGCGACGCGGCTCACTTCCAGCCAGTTGCCGTCGCAATCGACCATGCGCCACCAGGCCAGGTTGTCCACCGCAGTGCCCCATAGCACTGCTTTCTTGCCGCCCGCGTTCATCGCGATGTTGCCGCCTATGCAGGAGGCATCCGCCGATGTCGGATCGACGGCAAACACCAGGCCGCCCTTGTCCGCGGCCGCAGCCACGCGCCGGGTCACGACGCCGGCTTCGGCGAAGATCGTCGGGACTGCTTCCGTGAGCCCGGGGAGTTGCACGCTCTCGATGGCGTCCAGCCGCTCCAGCTTCTCCGTGTTGATGACGGCGCAGAGCGGTGTCAGCGGAATGGCTCCGCCGGTATATCCCGTGCCGCCGCCGCGCGGAATGATGGTGAGGCCGAGCTCGATGCAACCACGCACCAGGTCCGGGATCTCCGCTTCCGTATCCGGCATCAGCACCACGAACGGGTATTCCACCCGCCAGTCGGTCGCGTCCGTAACGTGGGATACTCTTGCATACGCATCGACGCGGATGTTATCCGTACGCGTGCGACGTCCCAGCACGCGCGCCACTCTGCGGCGTAGCGCCGCGCAGTTGTCGAAGTCCGCCTCGAAGCTGTGTACCGCCTCGCGAGCTGCGGTCAGGAGCTCGCCGACCTGGTCATATCGTTGGGTGTCATTGACATTGCGGCGACGATCGACCTCCGTCAGCCGGTGGTGGAGCGCTTCGACGAGGAGGCGCCGCCGCCGCCTGCTCTCGAGCAGGTCGTCCTGCAGATACGGATTGCGGCGCACGACCCAGATGTCGCCCAGAACCTCGTAGAGCATGCGTGCCGAGCGGCCCGTGCGCCGCTCGTGCCGCAGCTCCTCGATGAGCGCCCAGTGCCGCGCCCCGAGCAGGCGAATCACGATCTCCCGGTCCGAGAAGGACGTGTAGTTGTAGGGGATCTCGCGCAGCCGCGCCACCGGCCCGCGCTCGGGTACGGGCTCGCCAGCAAGCTCGAGAGGCAGCGACGTCTGTGTCGGTATGGTGCTCATTGGTCGTTTTTGAAGCCGCGAGGCGCAACAGTCGCGCCTTCATCCCAGAACA
>Ga0134125_10000770_pt1 | contig 41975 bp, 49 predicted proteins | sample KB31751_FD_96464 | JGI IMG/M metagenome (GOLD analysis project Ga0134125, IMG submission 96464) | Terrestrial soil microbial communities with excess Nitrogen fertilizer from Kellogg Biological Station, Michigan, USA - KB3-175-1 | ecosystem: Environmental > Terrestrial > Soil > Unclassified ...
CCGATGCGGCGGAGCGGCTGCTTACGATCGCCAAGAATTTCCAGGGCAAGGGCACCGAGGAAAAGCACGCCGATCTCGCCTGGCGCGAGAAGCCGGTCGGCGAACGGCTGACGCATGCGCTGGTGCACGGCATCACCGATTTCATCGAGCCCGACACCGAGGAGGCGCGCCTGCGGGCGAAGCGCCCGCTCGACGTCATCGAAGGCCCGCTGATGGACGGCATGAACGTCGTCGGCGACCTGTTCGGCTCCGGCAAGATGTTCCTGCCGCAGGTCGTGAAGTCGGCGCGGGTGATGAAGCAGGCGGTTGCCTACCTGATGCCCTACATGGAGCTGGAGAAGGACAACCGCGGGCACTCGTCGTCGAACGGCAAGATCGTTATGGCGACGGTCAAGGGCGACGTGCACGACATCGGCAAGAACATCGTCGGCGTCGTGCTCCAGTGCAACAATTACGAGGTCATCGATCTCGGCGTCATGGTGCCGGCGGCGAAGATCCTCGAGACGGCAAAGGCCGAGAAGGCCGACATCATCGGCCTGTCCGGGCTCATCACGCCGTCACTGGACGAGATGTGCCATGTCGCCTCGGAGATGGAGCGGCAGGGCTTCGAGGTGCCGCTGATGATCGGCGGCGCGACGACGAGCCGCGTGCACACGGCAGTGAAGATCCATCCGAACTACCATCGCGGGCAGACCATCCACGTCAACGACGCGAGCCGCGCCGTCGGCGTCGCGCAGTCGCTGATGTCGCAAGGCAAGGGCACCTACGTCGCCGAACTGCGCAATGAATATGCGCGCATCGCCACCGCGCACGCGCGCGCGCAGGAGGAAAAGGCGCGGCTGCCGCTCGCCGCGGCGCGCGCCAACGCCGTGAAGCTCGACTGGTCCGGCGCCTACGTGCCGCCGAAGCCGGCCTTCCTCGGCACGCGCGTGCTCGAAGACTATCCGATCGCCGAGCTCGTCGATTACATCGACTGGACGCCGTTCTTCTCGACCTGGGAATTGAATGGGCGGTTCCCGGCGCTGCTCAACGATCCGAAGGTAGGCGAGGCGGCGCGCTCGCTCTACGAGGACGCGCGCGCGATGCTCGACAAGATCGTCGACGAGGGTTGGTTCAAGGCCAGCGCCGTCGCCGGCTTCTTCCCGGCCAACGCGGTGGGCGACGACATCGTCGTCTATGCCGACGAGGCGCGGGAGACGCCGGTCGCGACGCTCTATACCTTGCGCCAGCAGCTCGCCAAGCGCGAGGGCCGCTTCAATTCGGCGCTCGCCGACTTCGTCGCGCCGCGCGCGAGCGGGCTTGCCGATTACATCGGCGGCTTCACCGTCACCGCCGGCATCGGCGAGGACGAGGTCGCCGACCGCTTCAAGCGCGCCAACGACGACTATTCCGCGATCATGGTCAAGGCGCTGGCCGACCGGCTCGCCGAGGCCTTCGCCGAGCGGCTGCACCAGCGCGTCCGCAAGGAGTTCTGGGGTTACGCCGCGGACGAAACGTTCGGTAATGACGAATTGATACTGGAAAAATATCGCGGCATTCGCCCGGCGCCGGGCTATCCGTCGCAGCCCGACCACACAGAGAAGGGCACCTTGTTCAACCTGCTGCGCAGCGAGCGCATCGGCGTGCAATTGACCGAGAGCTTCGCGATGTGGCCGGGCGCTGCCGTGTGCGGCCTCTATTTCAGCCACCCGCAGGCGGCCTATTTCGGCGTCGGTAAGATCGAGCGCGACCAGATCGAGGATTACGCGCGGCGCAAGGGCTGGAGCGTCGAGGACGCCGAGCGCTGGCTGGCGCCGATCCTCAATTACGATCCGCGCCAGGCGCCCAGCATCGCCGCCGCCTGAAAATCAAAACACCGGAGAACGTGGCGTTCTCCGGTGTCGCGTCGCGTGAATTGAAAGGCTCAGAATGCGCCGAGCAGCACCGCGCCGACGAACACAAACACCGCGCAGACCGCGATGACGTCCCACTTCAAGGCAAGGATCATGGCAGACCTCGCTTGGTTTGGCGTGACCGGAGGCTAGCACGAAAGTCTAATGCACCGAAGCGGCGCGCGCCGTCCGGTAACCGAAATTTCGATCCGAAGTCATGCGGCGGCGGCATACGCCGCCTAACTGCTTGATCGTCCGCCCGGAACGAACATGCCGCGGCAGATGTTGCAGCGCACGCGCCGACGCCATCCATCAAACATCACCGTCATGACGGGGCAATGACGGCCCAACCGGCAGCCGGTGGTATCGGTGGGCGGTGCCACCTGCCAAATCCGCATGGCTAGACCGGCGCCGTCCAAAGGAATTGCCCCGGTCCTTTCTGCCCGCTATGTCTCCGCCTTCGTCTGGATCGCACCAACGACAACCAAAAAAGGACGGGGAGACATTCGCATGCGTCGCATCCTTTTGAGTTTTGCCCTCATCGCCGCCGTGCTTTTCGGCCTCGCGCCCGCGCAGGCGCAGCCGGCATGGCCGTCGCGGCCGGTGCATTTCATCGTGCCGCTCGGCGCCGGCTCCGGCGTCGACATCACCGCGCGCCTGCTCGCCGACAAATTGTCGCAGAAGTGGGGCCAGCCGGTCATCGTCGAGAACAAGCCCGGCGGCGACGCCATCCTGGCGATCATGGCGGTGGTGAACGCGCACGACGACCACGTGCTGCTGTTCGCGCCGGCCTCGACCTTCACCGCGCATCCGCTGCTGCACGAGAAACTGCCCTACAAGACCGACGACCTCGTGCCGATCGCGCGCGTGACCAACACGCTCATCGCCTTCGGCGTGCCGACCGGCGCCGGCGTCTCTTCGCTGAAGGAATTCGTCGCCAAGGCGAAGGCCGAGCCGGGCAAACTCAACTACGCCTCGGTGACCGGCGCCAATGACCTGCTGTTCGCCGCCTTCCTGAAGACGCAGAAGCTCGACGTCGCCAAGGTGCCGTACCGCAACACGGTCGACGCGATCAACGATCTCGCCGACGGCCGCATCCAGGCCTATGTCGGCGCCTACGCGATCATGCGACCGCGCGTGCAGCAGGGCAAAGTGAAGGTCATCGCGCTCACCAACCGCCAGCACGCCAAGTCGCTCGACGACATTCCGACCGCGCGCGAAGCGGGCTTCCCGTCGCTCGAGTTCGACGGGCTGGTCGGCGTGCTCGGGCCGAAGGGCATGCCCAAGGCGGCGATCGACCGCATTGCGGCCGACATCAAGGAATTTGTCGCCGATCCGACGATCCACGCCAGGCTGGTTGCCACCGGCCAGGTGGTCAATCCGGGGACGGGCGCGGACTTCGCCAAGGACCTCAAGGACCAGCGCGACACCGTTGCCGACATCGGCAAGACGCTCGGCATCAAGCCCGCCCAGTGATCGCGGCCTGAGCAATGATCGCCCCCGCCGGTGTCCGGCGGGGGGCGATCAACGCATTGTTAACCTCACCGGATCGCTGACAGGCGTCGTTGACAGGTCGTTAAAGGCCACGCTCGCAATTTGTGCGAATGCAGCGTGGCGTGCGTCTGTCCCTCGGCGGCCTGACCTTGCTCATCGCGCTCGCCGGGTGCGGGCGCGGCATGTGGCAATATGGCGAGCGCGCCTCCTGGCGGCACGAGGCCGAGGTGTCGTGCCTGAAATCGGGCGCGGTGAAGATCGGCAGCGGCGTGGTGCAGATCCAGCCGATCGAAGGACCCGGCGTCTGCGGCGCCGATTTCCCGCTGAAGGTCTCGGCGCTGGGCGAGGGCGGCGTGCCCATGGCCTATGGCGACGATCTGCGGCCGCCCGCCGGCATCCCGAACGCGTCGCCGACCAACATGCCGCGCTGGCCCGCGAGCCAGCCGAGCTACGCACCGCCGCCGCCGCAGCCGATGTCCGCGCCGGCGGCCGGTGAGCACATGCAATGGCAAGTCGGGCCGCAGGGGATCGACCAGAGCGCGGGCGCGCCGCCGCAGCCCGCCTATCAGCAGCAACCGGCCTATCAGCCGCCGCAGCAGCAGCCGCAGCCCGCCTATCGGCCGCCACAGCAGACCTACCAGCAGCAGCCCGCGTATCAGCCGGCGCCCGCCGGCGCGCCGATGTCGATCCAGCCGCCCGACGCCGAAGAGGCCGACGACATTCCCGACGACGCCATCCTGCCGGGCGACCCGAAGGCGCCGGCGATCTCGCGGCCGCAATCGCAGCAGGCCGCGCGTCCGCCCTATCAGCCGCCCCAGCAGCAGACGCCCCCGGCGCTCGGGCCGCAGCGCGCGCCGGCCGCCGCCGCGACCCAGGCTTCGCTGACGCCGGCGGCGACGCTCGCCTGTCCGCTGGTTTCGGCGCTCGACCGCTGGGTCAGCGAGGGCGTGCAGCCCGCGGCGCTGCACTGGTTCCGCCAGCCGGTCGTGTCGATCAAGCAGATCTCGGCCTATTCCTGCCGCGATATGGTCGGCAACAGCTCGGCGCACATCTCCGAGCACGCCTTCGGCAACGCGCTCGACGTCGCCGCCTTCACGCTCGCCGACGGCCGCACAATCTCGGTGCAGCACGGCTGGCACGGCTCGCCGGAGGAGCAGGGCTTTCTGCACGATGTGCAGCTTTATGCCTGCCAGACCTTCACCACGGTATTGGCGCCGGGCTACAACGCGGCGCACTACAATCACATCCATGTCGATCTGATGCGCCGGGCCAGCGGCCGCACGCCGTGCCGGCCGAACGCGGTGCCGGGCGAGGTCGTCGCCGCCAAGGCGCGCGCGCATTACGCGGCGAAGGGCGCGCCGGCCTATACCGGCTCGATCCCGAAGAAATACGACTCGATCGACGACGTGCTTGCCGGCGCCGACGGTCTTTATGACGACGACGAGGACGCGTCCGACGCGCCGGCGAAGCCCGAGCCGGTCAAGAAGAGCAAGAGCCTGTTCAATTTCAGCGGCTGGAGCCTGTTCGGCAAATCGAGCGTGAGCGGCGGCGCGCCGCCAGACCCGTCAGCGGCGGCAAGCCACTAGAGCGCGGCGTCCAGCAGCATCGCGCCGAACAGGATCAGCCCCGCGTCGCGGTTCGACTTGAACAGCATCAGGCAGTGCGCCGGATCGTCGACGTCCAACCGCATCACTTGCCAGCCGACATGGGCGGCGAAGGCAGAAAGGCCGGCCAGGAAAATCAAGCGGCCGCCCGCCATCCATCCGGCGACACCGATCAGCACGACAGCGCCGGCGTAGAATACTGCAAGCATCGGCCGCGTGCGCTCGCGGAACAGGAGCGCCGTCGACTTGATGCCGATCATCAGATCGTCTTCGCGGTCCTGGTGCGCGTAGATCGTGTCGTAGGCGATGACCCAGCAGATCGAGCCCGCGTACAGCACCAGCGCCGGCCAATCGAGCCGTCCGAACGCCGCCGGCCAGCCCATCAGCGCGCCCCACGAGAAGGCGAGGCCGAGCACGATCTGCGGCCAGTAGGTGACGCGCTTCATGAACGGATAGATCGCGACGACGCCGAGCGACGCGAAGCCGCACAGGATCGTGACGCGATTGAATTGCAGGAGCACGAGAAGGCCGGCGAGCGCCTGGGCGATCATGAAAAGTGCGGCATGCCGCGGCGTTACCTGGCCGGAGGGAATCGGACGCGAGCGGGTGCGCTCGACTTTTGCGTCGAGATCGCGGTCGACCAGATCGTTCCAGGTGCAGCCGGCGCCGCGCATCGCGAAGGCGCCGATGAAGAACAGCACGATGTGCCAGAGGTTCGGAAAGTGGTGCAGCCGCATGCCGGTCAGGCCCACCGACCACCAGCACGGGATCAGCAGCAGCCAGGAGCCGATCGGACGGTCGAGGCGGGCGAGGCGCAGATAAGGCCGCGTGAACGCGGGGGCGAGACCGTCGACCCAGTTTCCGGTCGCATCGGCGACGCGTCCGGCGCTGCCGCTCATTTGCCGATCGGCGCGCCGGTCAGCGTGTCGAAGGTGCCGTGGCCGGTGCGGATGTTGTCGGCGTTCGGGACCGGCGCGGTGAGCGCGTCACTCAGCGAGGGGCCGGTCGGGCGCGGCGGCGCCTCGGCCATCTTGCACAGCTTGGTGCGGATTTCGGCCGAGTGCGTGGTGCCGGACTTGATCTGCTCGATGACCTGCGGGGGAATTCCGCACCAGGTCGCATTGTCGGTGGCGTATTTGAGCATCTTGGTCTGCGCCGCGTGGAACGAGGTGAAGAGCCGGCAGGCTTCCTTCGGCGTGGCGTGGCGCTTGCTCGCCTCCTGGATCAGCTTGGCCTTGTTCTCGGTGTCGAGGCGCAGTTTGGTGAACTCGCCGATGCAGGGCGGCTGCTGCTGCGGCTGCTGCCCCGGGAACTGCGCAAAGGCGGCGCCCGCCGCCAGCGGCAGCGCGGCCACGGCCACCAGCAGGGCCCGGCGCAACATCATGGCGATATCCCTCTCGATGCTCTCGGGCGGCATTATACAGCCGCCGGGGCGGCGCGCAGCCCGTCATGCGGCGGTATAACAACCTGCCGAATGCGTCGGGAAGGCGGCAATTCCGCCCGGCCGCATCTCGCGCCGGCGCGCCTTAGCCGCTAAACCGCCGTCCCGCAGTCGTTTCACCGGCCCGGATCCGATGTCGCAGTACGATTTCCGCACGCCCCGCTTGCTCGTCGAGGCGCCGCTCCAGGCGGGCGCCGAGGTCGCGCTCGACCGTGACCGGGCCAACTACCTCTTCAACGTGCTGCGGCTGAAAGCCGGCGATGCGGTACTCCTGTTCAACGGCCGCGACGGCGAATGGCAATCGACCGTAGCGGGGGCAGGCAAGCGCGGCGGAACGCTCACCATCGGCTCGCAGGCGCGGGCCCAGCCCCCCTCCGGCGATGTGCATCTCGTGTTCGCGCCGCTCAAGCACGCCCGGCTCGACTATCTGGTGCAGAAGGCGGTGGAGATGGGCGCCGGGCGCATCCAGCCGGTCATCACGAGGCACACGCAGGTCGCCCGCGTCAACCTCGAGCGCATGCGCGCCAATGTCGTGGAGGCGGCGCAGCAGTGCGGCGTGCTGTCGCTTGCCGAGGTCGGCGAGCCGCTCGCTTTCGCGCGCATGCTCGAACAGCTCTCGCCGCGGCGGCTCGTCGTGTTCTGCGACGAGGATGCGGACGTTGCCGATCCGGGCGCGGCGCTGCGCGCGGCGCCGCCGCATGACGGCGTGACGCTGGTCATCGGTCCCGAAGGCGGCTTCTCGGACGAGGAGCGCGCGGCGTTGGCCGAGCGTGACAATGTCGTGCGGCTGTCGCTGGGGCCGCGCATCCTGCGTGCCGACACGGCCGCGGTGGCGGCGCTGGCGCTGGTGCAGACGGTACTGGGCGATTGGAAATGAGAGGCTGCCGGCCCATCATGGCCGGCAGCCTCGCTGTCATGCGCGGGACCGTCGAAGCGGCCGCGCGAACGCCGACAGAAGCGGACGCCAACAGGACTCTCGCGGCCGGCACGCGCGGCGGATCGTTCGATCCCCGGGCCGGCCGGACACCTCCTGCGTCGGGACTTTGTCCGGCGGTACGGATCAACGCGACTCGACTGCCGCTGGACGCCCGATTCGCGCGGCGGAGAATGCAGCCGGCGGCAAGGAGTCACGAGTCTTGCAATGCACGAATCTGTGAATCGAATCGCTTGCTGTGCTGAAAGCTGTGGTAAAGTCGGCCCAATGCGAGGGAGTACCGCCATGTCGCGTGCATCGCGTTGTCTGCCATCGGCTGCCGCCGTCCTGTTCGCCCTGGCCGCCGTGATCGCGAATCTGGCGCCGGCGCAGGCCGCGAGCCCGCTGGAGAAGAACTTCTACCTGTCGGGGCCGAATTTCGACGGTGATCTGCCGGCCTGCGAGGCTGCGCTTGACCGCATCAGCGGCCAGTTTGCCGACACGCAGGCGCACTTCTGGGACAACCACGTTGCCATCGTCGGCTACGAGCGCGTGCGCGAGGTCGCCTATAATCCGTGGGCGCTCGGCAGCAATCCGCGGCGTTTCTGCACGGCGGTGGCGCTGGTCAACGACGCGCGCTGGCCGCAGGTGCCGTACCGCAAGCACGTGGTGCGCTATTCGATCGGCGAAGACACTGGATTTGCCGGTTTCGACTGGGGCGTCGAGTGGTGCGTGACCGGCTACGACCTCAACTGGGCCTATAACCCGCGCTGCAAGATGGCGGGGCCGTAGGGCCCGCTAGATCGCCGCCGGGACCCAGCGTCCGGCCAGCCAGTCGGCGCTGGCCGCGACCTCAAGCAGTCCCTCGCGCATGCGCAACATCCGGTCGCGCTCGTCGGCGGCCACGCCGAACTGACTCGCGCGCGCCGCGCATTGCATCGCCAATCGGCGCATCTCGGCTGCATTCAGGGTGTTGGGCATGTGGTGCCCTCCTTGGTGTCCCACCCGCGACACCAATGTCCGCGCTTTCCGCCGCCAATGCGAGTCACGCGTAGTCTAAGAGCAAATCACTCATTCAGCCGAGAAAGCGGCAAAGGCATCGGCGCGCCCGGTTCGCCGCCATTCTGTTCCAGGACGCTGAACTCGGACGATTTCTTGCCCGAGACGTCCTGTGTGAGCCCGGCGCTGGCCAAACCGAGGCGGAAAAGCTCGCGGACCGCGGCGGCGCGGCTCGGCATGCGTTGCTGGAATCGGTAATTGTCGACTGCCATGAGTTCGTCGGGCGAGAGCATGATCTGGAGCCGCTCGCCGCGGGTGAGGCTTGCATTCGGTGGTCGGTGACGGGCCATGGCTTGGTACCCCCAGTTAGTTCTTTGCCAATAACGCGTCATTTACTCATTCGTTTCACCGCCACAGTTCAAAAGTTGCGATCTCCATTCGTTTCAATTTGTTCTTGTATTGTTCTAAATTGAGCGGTATCATGCACTTGGAACCGTTGATCGCGGTCAATTCGTGTTTTGTTCCTGATCCTTGTGGGAGGCGTGCATGCGTCGCGGCCGTTTCGGGCGGATCGTTCAGGCCGGCCTTCTGGCCATCGGCGTGTGTGCGGCGCTCGCGCAGACCGCATCGGCCCAGGACCGCCGCCAGAACGAGCCGGGCAAGTTCGATTACTACGTCCTCGCCCTGTCGTGGTCGCCGTCCTACTGCGAGGCCTCGGCCGAGCGCGCGCCCAACCGCGCCCCGGATCAGCAATGCGCCGGCCGGCCCTTCGCCTTCGTCGTGCACGGGCTCTGGCCGCAATACGAGAAGGGCTTCCCCTCGTATTGTCAGGTGCCGGCGCCGCGGCTCGACCGCGCGATCGTCGGCAGCGTGCTCGATCTGATGCCGAGCCCGCGGCTCGTCTTCCACGAATGGGACCGGCACGGCACCTGCACGGGGCTGACGCCGCACGCGTTTTTCGAGGCCGTGCGCAAGGCGCGGGCCGCGGTGAAGATCCCCGACGACTATTTCTCGCTCGACAAGCCGCGCACGGTGACACCGGCGGAGGTCACCGACGCCTTCGTCAAGGCGAACCCTGACCTCGCGCGCGACGACTTTGCCGTCGTGTGCGACAGCAAGAGGCTGACCGAGGTGCGCGTCTGCCTGACCAGGACGTTCACCTTCCGCGCCTGTCCGGAAGTGACGCAGCGCGCCTGCAAGCTCGAGAGGATGGCGATGCCGGCGTTACGCGGCGGCTAACGCCCGCGAAGAATCCGCGCCCAGCCCGGACCTTGTTTCGGCGATCGCGGTAAGCAGGCAATCAGCATTGCGATCGGCTGACGGGGACAACCCCGATTTGTCGACAATTCAAGCAAGATTTTCGCAACGTCGTTCCGCAATCTTGGCCGCGCGATCCGGCGCGACGGGAGCGCGGACCATGACTCGTCTCAAGGACTATCTTTGCTTCGCCGTGCACTTCGCCGGCCTCGGCTACATCGTGCTTTGGCCGGTGAGCACGCCGGGCAACGGCGATCTGTTCGGCGCGCCGTTCCTGTGCGGCGGCGCCGCCGCGCTCGATCTGATCTGCCGCATGCCGCATCCGCTGCGGCTCGGCATCGGCCTGCACGTCTTCGGCGCGCTGTGCGCGGTGCTGGCCGTCCTGCACCTGCTCGCGCGGGCGGCGGCCCGCATGCGCCGCCGCGGCGCCCAACCTGCCGCCGCCGAAATCGCGCCGCCGCCGGCGCCGACTTTCGTGGCGGCGGCGTCACGCCCGCGCGCGCGCCTGCGGCGCATGCCGCCGCCGCGCAAGCTCGAGCGGCCGCGCTCGCATTTCGGCCTGCGCGGGGTGCCGCAATAGCGCCGCGCGTGGCATAAGCACGGCCGCATCACCTTTGCCCGACGGCCGACGCCCGTGAACTATCGCCACGCCTTCCACGCCGGCAGTTTCGCCGATGTCTTCAAGCACGCGGTGCTGTGCCGCCTGCTCGATTATCTGCGGCAGAAGCCCGGAGCGTTCCGCGTCATCGATACGCACGCCGGCGCCGGCCTTTACGACCTGACCTCGCCGGAGGCGACGCGCGGCGGCGAGTGGCGCGACGGCATCGGACGGCTCATGGCGGCGCGCCTGCCGGACGAGGCGGCGATGCTGCTCAAGCCCTATCTCGACGTGATCGACGCGCTCAACGAGCCCGGCCAGCTGAAGGTCTATCCCGGCTCGCCGGCGCTCGCGCGCGCCTGGCTCAGGCCGCAGGACCGGTTGATCGCCTGCGAGCTCGAGCCCGACGCGCATGCGGCGCTCGCCCGCTCGCTTCAGCGCGACCCCCGCATCAAGACCCTGGCCATCGACGGCTGGACCGCCCTTGCGGCTTACGTGCCGCCCAGGGAGCGCCGCGGCCTGGTGGTGACGGACCCGGCATTCGAGGAGGACGGTGATTTTGTCCGGCTGGCCCAGGGCCTCGCCGCGGCGCACCGCAAATGGGCCGGCGGGCAGTACCTTCTGTGGTATCCGATCAAGGGCCGCACGGAGCCCGACGCGCTTGCCAAGCGCCTGCGCCGGCTCGGGATTCCGAAGATCTTGCGGGCCGAGCTGATCGTTTCGCCGTTGTCGGACCCGACCCGGCTGAACGGCTCGGGGCTGATCCTCGTCAACCCGCCCTGGACGCTGGAAGCCGAGCTGAAGGTCCTTTTGCCCGCTTTGGCGGGGATTCTGGGGCGCGAGGGCAAGGGCAGGTTCACCCTGGACTGGCTCGCCGGCGAAGCCGAGGCCACACGATAACACCGCCTTTTTCCTTTCAAGCCGCCCGTACTTGGTGTGTAGTTCCTCCCGTGGCTACGGCGTTCCGCCTCCTGTGGGGGGCAAGGGCGGAGTCTGAGGCCAAACGGGGCCGATGCCTTCCCTGAATTCCGGGCCGCGCCGCCGCGCGTGGGGCCGGCGGCAGTTCGGGTTGGAGTCTCCCGATGGCGCAGCAAGGCGTGGTCAAGTTCTTCAACGGTGAGCGAGGATACGGCTTCATCAAGCCGGACGACGGCGGGCGCGACGTGTTCGTCCACATCACGGCCGTCGAGTCGGCCGGACTGAAGAGCCTCAACGAAGGGCAGCGCATCAGCTTCGATGTCGAGCCCGACAAGAAGGGCAAGGGACCGAAAGCGGTCAATCTCGTGGTGACCGGCTGACGCGCCGTCGAAGCCGGCGCCGGGCCGGCTTCGACGTTCCTGCCGCAACCGGCGCCGCAATCGCGCGCGGTGCGCTATCATTTCAGAGCCACATGCACGGCCGGCCGTCGCCGGACGGGAGTTCGTTGCCGATGATGATCCTGCATTCCTCGCCCGCCTCGCCGTTCGTGCGCAAGGTGCGCATCGCGATCGCGCTCTTGGGCCTCGGCGACCGCATCGAGATGCGCGAGGCCGATCTCAACGCCGCGGCCGACCCGGTGCGCCGCGACAATCCGCTCGGCAAGATCCCGGCGCTGGTGCGCGAGGACGGCCGCGTCCTCTATGACTCGCGCGTCATCCTCGATTATCTCGACCATCTTGCCGGCGGCGGCCGCATCGTGCCGCGCGAGGCCGAGGCGCGCTTTGCCGCGCTGACCTTGCAGGCTTTGTGCGACGGCGCGCTCGATGCCAGCGTGCTCATCGTCTACGAGGGCCGCTATCGACCGAAGGAAATGCACGTCGCGGCCTGGATCGAGCGGCAGGCCGCCAAGGTCGAGCGCGCGCTCGCCGCGCTCGAGCAAACCGCGCCGCCGCTCTCCGGCACGCCGCATGTCGGGCAAATCGCGCTTGTCTGCCTGCTCGGCTATCGCGATTTCCGCTTCGACGGCGGCTGGCGCAGCACCTATCCGCGTCTCCATGCTTGGCACGACGCCTTCGCTGCGGCCGTGCCGGCCTTTGCGTCGACCGCGCCGCCGGGCTGACCCCGAAAACAAGACGACCCCGGAGCGAACTCCGGGGCCGTCCTGCTGACGCGATACGCAACGGCGTCAGAATTTGTAGTTGATGCCACCGCGGATGATGTCGCTGGTGAACTTCGCCGACGTGCCGGCGAGCGCGGTGTCGGCCTCGCCGAGATCGACGTGGAGATATTCGACCTTGGCCGTCCAGGGTCCGGCAAGCGAGGCTTCGATGCCGCCGCCGACGGTCCAGCCGCCCTTGGTGTTGTTGGTGTCGCCGAAGGCGGCGAGGCTGGTCTTGACGTTGCCGATGGCCGCGCCGCCGGTGATGTACGGCATCCAGCGGTCCATGGCGTAGCCGAGACGGCCGCGGATCGTCGCGAGGTAGTCGTTGCGCACGCTGCACGACAGGCCGCCGCACGTGCCGCTGCCCCTCATGCCGCTCCAGTCGATGTCACCTTCGAGGCCGAATACCAGCGGACCGGTCTGCCAGTTGTAGCCGACCGTGGCGCCGAACAGGCCGCCGCCCGCGTCGAAGCCGCCGCTCGGCAGCCCGCCGGTGAATTCGCCGCGGCCGAAACCGTAACCGCCGTTGAGACCGAGATAGAAGCCGGTCCAGCTATAGGCCATCGGCGCGACATAGGCGGGCGCCTTCGCCGGCATGCGCGCCGGCAGATCGGCGGCCGACGCCGACACGGCACCCATGGCGAGCAGGCTCGCGCCCGCAAGCAAAAGCTTTTTCATCACGCACCTCATTTCCAGTGGACTGGACGGACGCGGATGCGCGCCGTCCCCCGATGGCGATGAAACTCCGTCGAAGCGATCGCGTTCCGGCGCGAAACGCGCATGCGACGGTGCTGTGGCGGTATCGACACAGTTCTGCCATCTGCATGACGCTGGAACTTCAATGCGAAAAGCCCCGGAACTTTCGTTCCGGGGCTTCACGCAGTCTGCCGTGGCGCGGCTTAGAAGCGGTAGTTCACGCCCGCGCGCACGATGTTGGTGTGGAAGTCGACGTCGGTGCCGCCGGCCACGCAGGCCGAGCAGGTCGTCTTGCCGAGATCGGCGTAGAGATATTCGACCTTGGCGCTCCACGGGCCGATGATGTTGGCCTCGATACCGCCGCCGAGCGTCCAGCCGGCGCGCGTCTCGTCATTGCTGCCGAGCGAGGTCGATGCCTTGACGTTGCCGACCGCGAGGCCGCCGGTGACGTATGGCATCACGCGGTTGAACGCGTAGCCGATGCGGCCGCGGAACGTGCCGAGCCAGTCGTTCTTGGTTTCGCAAGACAGGCCGGCGCAGGTGCCGCTGCCCTTGATGCCGCTCCAGTCGACGTCGCCCTCGACGCCGAACACGGCCGGGCCGGTCTGCCAGTTGTAGCCGAGCGTGCCGCCGACCACGCCACCCGAGGTGTCGAAGTCGGTCGACGTCGCCGACCAGCTCGAACGGCCCCAGGCGCCGCCGCCGTTGATACCGGCGTAGAGCCCGGTCCAGTTGTAAGGCGCAACGTACTCCGGCGCCTTCACCGGCATCTGAGCATGACGGCGCGGCAGGTCCGCCGCGTTCGCTGCGCTCATCATCGTCATGACGGCGAGAGCACTCACGCCCGCCAGAATTACGCGCTTCATTCCAACTACCTCCTGAACAGGGTCCCCCGACCCCGACTTCGATGCGCGAAAGTTATGCGAAATTGAAATTGCGTCTAGTGCAGGAAAGCCACACGCGGCGGCAAGTTATCGCATGTATAGTCATTATTGCGTCCAGCGTTCGCCGTGATCCTGCCGCAATCTGATCTTGGTTCGGCGTGCGCTGATACTTTGGTAAGGAAGGCCGGAATGAACTTTCAATTTTCAAGTACAACAGAAAAGAAAAACCCCGGGCTTGTACCCGGGGTCTTTACTTGAGTACCGCGTCCGCGGATCAGAAGTGATAGTTCACGCCGAGGCGCAGCACGCTGGCGCTGAAGCCGTTGTCGGTGCCCGTGATCGAGAAGGAGCGGCTGCCGAGATCCATGTAGAGATATTCGACCTTCGCCGACCAGTTCGGGGTGAGGCCGACTTCCATGCCGGCGCCGAGCGTCCAGCCGAACTCGGTCTTGGTCTCGGTCAGGCTGTTGAGTTCGCCCTTGAGATCGCCGTAGGCCAGGCCGCCGGTGCCGTAGAACAGGATGTTGTTCATGGCGTAGCCGACGCGGCCGCGCAGCGTGCCGAACCACGGGTTCGAGAACTTCCACGGCGCGAACGTGTCGTCGGCGGCCGAGAGCTGCAGGTCGGTCTCGGCGCCGAAAACGAACTGGCCGCTCTGCCAGTTATAGCCGGCCTGACCGCCGCCCGAGATGCCGGCCGGGGTGCCGGCGCTGTTGCTCACCTTGCCCCACTCGTAGCCGAGATTGAGACCGGCATAGAAGCCGGCCCAGTTGTAGCCGGCCGCGGCCGCGGGGCTGTAATACGGCACCGGGCCGCGCGGCAGGTCGGCGGCGCTTGCCGTACCAGCCAGTAGCACCACGGCGGCGGCCGCGAGAACGCTGCGTTTCATGACATCCTCCACATCGTCGGCCGTTCCTCTTCGGAGCGGCGGATTCCCCGCGATGTCCGGCCTTCCTGTGCGTGCCACGTGCGGCAAAGCGAGGCTGAAAACCGGCCGGACAGCCGGCGAAAGTTCGACTTTTCGTGGAAGATTTATCGAATAGTTCAGGTTAAACGGTTCTGAATCCCGAAGTAGAGAGCAGTCGTTATTATTAAAGCTTTCTTACCAGCCAAGACTTGTTAGGCATCGTTTTACCACGTCCACTGACGTTCGATTCACCTTGGCCTGCGTGCCGGTGGTCCGCTAACGACGAGAGGCCATGAACGGCAAGAAGGACATCGACCCGGCGAGCGAAGACCTGCGCGAGGACGAGGACGACGCCCCGCTGCCGGAGCTTGAGCTCGAGGAGGCGCCGGCCGGCACGCTGGCCGCCGGGCGGGCGGCAATCGCGCGCCACGCGAAGCTCGCGCCCTCGGCGCCCGGCGTCTACCGCATGTTCGACGCCAAGGGCGACGTGCTCTACGTCGGCAAGGCCAAGAACATCCGGAAGCGCGTGACAAACTACGCGCGGCCGACGGCTTACGACGCGCGCATCGCTCGCATGGTCGCGGCGACCGTGTCGATGGAGTTCGTCACCACCCGGACCGAGACCGAGGCGCTGCTCCTCGAGGCCAACCTGATCAAGCGCCTGCGGCCGCGCTTTAACGTGCTGCTGCGCGACGACAAGTCCTTCCCCTATATCCTGATCACCTCCGACCACTGGGCGCCGAAGATCCTCAAGCATCGGGGCGCGCGCACGCGGCCGGGGCGTTACTACGGCCCGTTCGCCAACGCCGGCGCCGTCAACCGCACGATCAACGCGCTGCAGCGCGCGTTCCTGCTCCGCTCATGCTCGGACTCGTTCTTCGAGAGCCGCACGCGGCCGTGCCTGCTCCATCAGATCAAGCGCTGCTCGGCGCCGTGCACGCGCGAGATCGATTTTTCCGGCTATACGGAGCTGGTACGCGAGGCCAACGAATTCCTCTCCGGCCACAGCCAGTCGGTGCAGAAGGAACTGGCCGGGGCGATGGACAATGCGTCCGAGGCGCTCGACTTCGAGCACGCGGCGATCTTCCGCGATCGCCTCGCCGCGCTGTCGGCGATCCAGTCGCACCAGGGCATCAATCCGCGCACGCTCGAGGAGGCGGACGTCTTCGCCGTGCACCAGGACGGCGGCTACACCTGCATCGAGGTGTTCTTCTTCCGCACCGGGCAGAACTGGGGCAATCGCGCCTATTTCCCGAAGGCCGACCGGGCATTCGGCCCGGGCGAGGTCTTGAGCGCCTTCATCGCGCAATTCTACGACGACAAGCCGCCGCCACGGCTCGTGCTGGTGTCGGACGAGTTCGAGGAGCGCGAATTGCTGGCCGAGGCGCTGACGACCAAGGCGGGGCGGAAGGTCGAGGTTTCCCTGCCGCAGCGCGGCGAGCGCAAGGAACTGGTCATGCACGCGCTCGCCAATGCGCGCGAGGCCTTGGCGCGCAAGCTTGCGGATACCTCGTCGCAGCAGCGCCTGTTGAAGGAGATGACCGAGACCTTCGCGCTGCCGCGGCCGCCGCGGCGCATCGAGGTCTATGACAACAGCCACATTGCCGGCACCAATGCGGTCGGCGCCATGATCGTCGCGGGGCCGGAAGGCTTCCGCAAGAACCAGTACCGCAAATTCAATATCCGATCGGCCGATCTCACGCCTGGCGACGACTACGGCATGATGCGCGAGGTCTTGCAGCGCCGCTTCAAGCGGCTGCTGACGGAAAGCCCGCGTGATGGAGGCATGGCGGTGCCGTTACCCTCTCCCCAGGGGGGAGAGGTGACAGCCGAGAGCGACGAAGACGACATGGAGTCGCCTTGGCCCGATCTCGTCCTGATCGACGGCGGGCAGGGGCAGCTGAAGGCCGCGACCGAGACGCTCGTCGAGATGGGCATCACCGACGTGCCGCTGGTGTCGATCGCCAAGGGCATGGACCGCGAGGCCGGGCGCGAGACTTTCTTCATGGCGGGCAAGAGCCCATTCAAGTTGCCGCCGCGCGATCCCTTGCTCTACTTCGTCGAGCGGTTGCGCGACGAGGCGCACCGCTTCGCCATCGGCTCGCATCGCGCCCGGCGCAAGAAGGACATCCGCGAGGCCGGATTGCAGGAGATTCCGGGGATCGGGCCCACGCGCAAGCGCGCGCTGCTGCGCCATTTCGGCACTGTGAAAGCCATCGAACGCGCATCGCTGCCAGACCTGGCCAACGTGCCCGGAATTAATGCGGAGACGGCGCGAAAGATATATGAGTTCTTCCACGAAAGCGGCGCGCGCTAGCGGCTGCTCCGAGAGGAAACACCGGAATGATCATCGCCAGACAGGAAGACGTCACCCCGAAGGTGCTCGACTCCTACAAGACGATCGAGGACCCGCGGGTGCGCGAGATCGTCGCCTCGCTGGTCAAGCACCTGCACGCCTTCGCGCGCGAAGTGCATCTGACCGAAGATGAATTCCGCAAGGGCACCGAGCTCATCGCCAGAATGGGCCAGCTGACCAACGACACGCACAACGAAGTGGTGCTGATGTCCGGCTCGCTCGGCTTTTCGGCGCTGGTGTGCCTGCTCAACAACGGTAACAACGGACAGACCGAGACCACCGCGAATTTGCTCGGGCCGTTCTGGCGCATGAATTCGCCGAAGACCGAGAACGGCGGCTCGATCATCCGCTCGGCCACGCCGGGCCCGGCGATCTTCGTCAACTGCGTCGTCAAGGACACGAAGGGCAACCCGATCGCCGGCGCCGAATGCGACGTCTGGCACTCCTCGCCGGAGGGCTATTACGAGCAGCAGGATCCGAACCAGGCGGACATGAACCTGCGCGGAAAGTTCACGACCGACAAGGACGGCCGCTTCTGGTTCCGCAGCGTCAAGCCGGCCGGCTACCCGATCCCGATCGACGGCCCGACCGGCGATCTGCTGCGCGCCGGCAAGCGCCACAATTTCCGCCCGGCGCACCTGCACTTCCTGATCTTCAAGCAGGGCTTCAAGACGCTGATCTCGCAGATCTACTCGCCGGACGACGAACGGCTCGAGACCGACTGCCAGTTCGGCGTCACGCGGGCGCTGATCGGCAATTACATCCGCCACACGGACAAGCCCCCGGCGGCGGACGTGACCGGCGAATGGTATTCGCTCGACCAGACATTCGTCATGGAGCCGGGCGAGGCCAAATTGCCGCGGCCGCCGATCAAGTAACAGGATGATGATGGCGCGGCGGTTGACCTCGCCGCGCGCGGAGTGTTCCTTGTCGCCGATGAATGCTCTCAGCTCCCGACGTCTACCGGCGCGCCCGCTCGCCTTGCCGAACATCCTGACCTACGCCCGCATCGTCGCGGTTCCGGTCGTGGTCGGCCTTTTGTTCTGGCACAGCATCCTCGACGGGCCGCTGTGGCTGCGCTGGGCGGCGCTCGCGGTTTTCATCGGCGCCGGCGTCACCGACTTCCTCGACGGCTATTTCGCGCGCATCTGGCGGCAACAGTCCTCGCTCGGCCGCATGCTCGATCCGATCGCCGACAAGCTGCTGGTGGCCTCGTGCCTGCTGATGCTGGCGGCGGAGGGAACGATCCGCGGCTGGGCGCTGTTCGCCGCGGTCATCATCCTGTGCCGCGAGATCCTGGTGTCGGGCCTGCGCGAATACCTCGCCGGCTTGCAGGTCAGCGTGCCGGTGACGCGCCTTGCCAAATGGAAAACCGGCGCCCAGATGGTCGCCGTCGGCTTTCTCGTCGCCGGCGAGGCGGGCGACCGCATCGTGCCGGTGGTGAGCCAGGTCGGCATCCTGCTGCTATGGCTCTCGGCGATGCTGACGCTCTACACCGGCTACGACTACATGCGCGCCGGCCTGCGCTATATGATTGAAGAATAGAGCATCATCCCGAAAAATGGGAACCGGTTTTCGGACAAGATGATGCGCCAGAGAAAGATATGAAAATCCGCTATTTCGCCTGGGTGCGCGAGCGCGTCGGCAAGCCCGAGGAAGAGCTTGCCGTTCCACCGTCAGTGACGACGGTCGGCGAGCTGGTCGCCTGGCTCACCGCGCGCGGCGAGGAATATGCCTACGCCTTCGAGAACCCGAGGGTGGTCCGCGCGGCGATCGACCGCGTGCACGTCAAGCCGGGGGCGAAGATCGCCGGCGCGGGCGAGATCGCCTTCTTCCCGCCGATGACCGGCGGCTGACCCCGGCCCCGCGGTGGTGGGGCGGGCCGGATTGCACTACATTACCTCCATGACCGACACCGTCCGCATCCAGCGCGACCCGTTCGACCTCGCCGCCGAGACGGCGAGGCTGACGCATGGCCGCAGCGACGTCGGCGCGGTCGTCTCCTTCACCGGCATCTGCCGCGGCGACGAGAACGGCGAGCCGATCGCCGCGCTCACGCTCGAGCATTATCCGGACATGGCCGAGGCCGAGATCGCGCGTCATGTCGCGCAGGCGCGCGCGCGCTGGCCGCTCCTCGGCGTGACGGTCATCCACCGCCACGGCCGCATCGTGCCGGGCGAGGACGTCGTCATGGTCGTCACCGCGTCGTCGCATCGTGAGGCGGCGTTCGCCGCGGCGGAATTTTTGATGGACTACCTGAAGACCCGCGCGCCGTTCTGGAAGCAGGTCGAGAAGGCCGGCGGCAAAGTGTGGGTCGAGGCGAAGGCGGCCGACGATGCCGCGGCCGGGCGCTGGTCCGCGTCCGGGCGGCACGCGGCCGAGTAGGGGGCAGGACCGATGCGGTCCGTTGCGATGGCCGCCGCGCTTGCGGCGACGCTGACTGTGAGTGCGGCGCGTGCCGCGCAGGTCACCTATTATCCCGTGCCGCGCGGCGCGCATCCGCACGATGTCGCGCCCGCCCCCGACGGCGGTGTCTGGTACACGGCGCAGTCGCAGGGCGCGCTCGGCCTGCTCGATCCCACGACGAAGAGGACGGTGCAAATTCCGCTCGGCGCCGACTCCGCGCCGCACGGCGTCATCGTCGGTCCCGACCGCGCCGCCTGGGTCACCGATGGCGGGCAGAACGCGATCGCGCGCGTCGATCCGGTGACGCGCGCCGTGAAGCTCTTTCCGCTGCCGAAGACGGCCGCCGGCGCCAACCTCAACACCGCGACCTTCGACCGCAAGGGCATCCTCTGGTTCACCGGCCAGAACGGCTTCTACGGCCGCGTCGATCCGGCCACCGGCAAGGTCGACGCCTGGAAGGCGCCGAAGGGCGTCGGCCCCTACGGCATCACCACGACGCCGAACGGCGACGTCTGGTACGCCTCGCTCGCCGGCGATCACATCGCCAAGATCGATACGGTGAGCGGCGACGCGCTGGTCGTCGCGCCGCCGAAGCCGGGCGTCGGCCCGCGCCGCATCTGGTCGGATTCCAAGGGCCTGCTGTGGGTGAGCTTCTGGAATTCCGGCGAGATCGGCCGCTACGATCCGGCCAACAAGGGCTGGAAGGTGTGGCCGCTGCCGAAGAGCAAGGACGGCTGCTACGCGGTGTTCGTCGACGACAAGGACAAGGTCTGGGTCAGCGACTGGACGGCCAACGCGCTGCAACGCTTCGATCCGGTGACCGAAAAGTTCGAGACCTTCGTCAGCGACAGAGCGCGCGCCGATGTGCGGCAGATCCTCGGGCGCCCGGGTGAAATGTGGGCGGCGGAATCCGGCACCGACCGGCTCGTCGTGATCCGCGACTGATGCGCGCGAAAATGCCCAGCCGGCGGCAGGTGCTGCAACTTGCGGCGGGCGGCGCGCTGTTCGCGGCCGGGCTTGCGCCGGCGCGCACGCAGGAGCCGCGCATTACCGCGCTGATCGACAAGGCGCGTGGCGGCACGTTCATCGGCGAACGCATCGGCGTCATCTCGCAAGCGCTGATCGGCTCGCGCTACGTCGCGTACCCGCTGGTCGGCGGCCCTCATAAACCCGAGCAGTTCGTGCTGCGCGACGACGCCTTCGACTGCGTGACCTTCTGCGAGACCGTGCTGGCGGCGGCGCGGTCCTTCGCCGCCGCCGATTTCGCGCCGCAATTGCGCAAGATCCGCTACCGCGACGGCGAGATCGCGTGGGGCGCGCGCAACCACTACTTCGCCGACTGGGCGCTCAACAACATCGCAAATGGAATATGCCGAGCCGTCGTGCTGCCGGACGCCGCGATCGTCGAGAAGACGGTGTCCTACATGCACGGCCTGCCGGTCGAGCGCGTCGGCCTGACGTCGATCCCCGCGGAAAGCGTGCTGGCGAACGCCGGCCGGCTGATGACCGGCGACATTGCCGGCTTCCTGTCGCGTCGGCCGGGCATCGATTATTTCCACACCGGCTTCATCGTCGCGGGCAAGGACGATGCGCTCACGCTGCGCCATGCCGCCAAGAGCAAGGGCCGCGTGCTCGATCAGCCCCTCGCGCAGTTCTTCGCCGAGAACGGCGTGCAGCACCTGTCGCTGCTGCGGCCGCAGGAAATGTGGACCGGCGAGGCGATCGTGTGAGCCGCAAAACGAAATGGCCGGGCTTTCGCCCGGCCATTGCATTCCGGATTGCGGCTCGGCTCAGGCCGCCGCCGCTTTCGGCTTCACCTCGGCCGAATAGTCGTCCATCAGCGTCTTGGTGATGCCGCCGGGATTGAAATTCCAGTCGGCGATCTCGGCCACCGCGGTGACTTCCGCCGCTGAGCCGGTGATGAAGCACTCCGAGAAGCCCGAGAGCTCCTCCGGCATGATGCGGCGCTCGACCACCTCGATGCCGCGCTTCTTGGCCAGCGCAATCGCGGTCTGGCGCGTGATGCCGTCAAGGAAGCAGTCGGCGATCGGCGTGTGGATCTTGCCGTCTTTGACGAAGAAGATGTTGGCGCCGGTGCACTCGGCGACGCGGCCCTGCCAGTCGAGCATCATCGCGTCGGCATAGCCGCGGCGTTCGGCGCGGTGCTTGGAGATGGTGCAGATCATGTAGAGGCCGGCGGCCTTGGCCAGCGACGGCGCCGTCTTCGGGTCGGGCCGGCGATATTCCGCGAGGTCGAGACGGATGCCCTTGAGCCGCTGCTCCGGATCGAAATAGCTCGGCCACTCCCACGAGGCGATGGCGACGTGGATGGTGTTCGACTGCGCCGACACGCCCATCATCTCCGAGCCGCGCCAGGCGACCGGACGGACATAGGCTTCCTTCCGGCCGTTCTTCTCGACCACCATCTGCTTGGCGGCCATGATCTCGGCGACGGAATAGGGGATCTCGAAGTCGAGCACGTTGGCGGAGCGTTTCAGGCGCTCGGCGTGCTCTTTGCTCTTGAAGATCTGGCCGCCATAGGCGCGCTCGCCTTCGAAGACGCAGCTGCCGTAGTGCAGCCCGTGGGTGAGCACGTGCACGCTGGCATCGCTCCACGGCACCAGCTTGCCGTCGTACCAGATGACCCCTTCGAGACGGTCGTAGGACTGCGCAGCCATGGCCTTTCTCCTTCACTCGTACCTTCGTGTCCGCTCCGACCGGTCCTTCTCCGGGGCCGGGCCGCGGCGGGCGTCTCCAGCGTTGTGATGGCGCATTTCCTGCGCCAACTCCAACACTTTGCGTCCCCCGGCAACTCCCGGTATGACAGGGCCGGAGGGCCGGAGCGCCGTCTGAGAACCCGTTCGCGCCCGCCTGAAGGACCGTCGTGTACGATCCTTTCGTCGGTAGCGGCCTTTTTGTAACATAAAACCAAAATATGTCAACATGGCTGACATAAATTGGCGGCCCAAGCTGGTGGACCCGTCCGGCGATGCTTCTGATCGCTCAGGAGCCGCGGGCGAGCCCATCTGGGACATCATCGAGCTCCTGTTCTTCGCCTACCGGGATTTCGTCGGCGATCCCGACGAGGTGCTGTCGAAACTCGGCTTCGGCCGCGCCCATCACCGGGTGCTGCACTTCGTCAACCGCAATCCCGGGATGAAGGTCGCCGACCTGCTCGACATCCTCAACATCACCAAGCAGTCGCTCGGCCGGGTGCTCAAGCAGCTCGTCGACGAGGGTTACGTGTTGCAGAAGGAGGGCGCGCAGGATCGCCGCCAGCGCCTGCTCTACGTGACCGCCAAGGGCGAGGCGCTGTCGCTCAAGCTGGCGCAGCTTCAGACCGTGCGCATTACGCGCGCCTTCAACGAGATCGGCCCCGGCGCGCACGAGGCGGCGCGCCGCTTCCTCACCGCCATGATCGACGCCGACAACCGCGAGGGCGTGCTGCGCCTGATCGCGCGCGCCGAGCGCGCCAAGACCAACCGATGATCGCCGTCGCTTCGCTCGCCGACGACGCCCCGCATCTGCTGGTGGTCGACGACGACCGCCGCATCCGCGATCTCTTGTCCCGCTTCCTCTCCAGCGAAGGCTATCGCGTCTCGACCGCCGACACCGCCGCCGACGCGCGCGCCAAGCTGCAAAGTCTGAGCTTCGATCTCCTCGTGCTCGACGTCATGATGCCGGGCGAGAACGGCTTCGACTTCGCGCAATCGCTGCGCACGGTCTCGACCGTGCCGATCCTGATGCTGACGGCGCGCGACGCCGCCGAGAGCCGGATCAGGGGCCTCGAGATGGGCGCCGACGACTATCTGTCGAAGCCGTTCGAGCCGCGCGAACTGTCGCTGCGCATCGCCAATATCCTCAAGCGCGCGCAACCGGCGGTTCCGGCGCCGATGGAGTCGGTGCGCTTCGGGCCCTTCGTCTTCCACATCGGCCGTGGCGAACTGCGCAGGGGCGAGGACACCGTCCGCCTCACCGACCGCGAGCGCGAGATGCTGCGCATCCTCTCGGCCACGCCGGGCGAGACCGTGTCGCGCGTGGCGCTTGCCGGCAATGGCGGCTCGGTCAGCGAACGCGCCGTCGACGTGCAGGTCAACCGCCTGCGCCGCAAGATCGAGCGCAACCCCGCCGATCCGCTGTTCGTGCAGACGGTGCGCGGCCTCGGCTACCGGCTGGTGATCACCACATGACCAGCCTCGACCTTTCCCACGGCGTGCGCACCGCGCTGACGCGCATACGAGAGGCGTGGGAATGGTACGACGCGCTGCCGCCGGTGCGCCGCATCCACCGCGGCCTCGGCCAGGTCGCCGACGGCTGGCGGCGCATGAGCCGCTGGGTCAACGGCTTCATGCCGAAGGGCCTCTATGCGCGCGCGCTGCTCATCATCATCGCGCCGATGGTGATTTTGCAGTCGGTGCTCGCGTTCATCTTCGTCGAACGGCAGTGGAGCGAATTGACGCAGCGCCTGTCCGCGGGCGTGGTGCACGACATCGGCGCGCTGATCGACGTCTATGGCGTCTATCCGCAGGACGCCGACCGCGCCAAGATCCGCAAGATCGCGCAGGATCGGCTCGGCCTCGTCGTCGACTTCCTGCCGATGGGCGAGTTGCCGCCGCCGATGCCGAAGCCGTTCTTCTCGCTGCTCGACCAGGCGCTGTCGGACGAACTGCGCAAGCAGATCGGCCGGCCGTTCTGGATCGACAGCGTCGGCAAGTCGGCGCTGGTCGAGATCCGCATCCAGCTCGACAACACGGTGATGCGCATCTTCGCGCGGCGCAGCGCCGCCTACGCCTCGAACTCCGAGATATTCCTCTTGTGGATGGTCGGCACCTCGACCGTGCTGCTGGTGGTCGCCATCGCCTTCCTGCGCAACCAGATCAGGCCGATCCTGCGGCTTGCCGACGCGGCCGAGAGCTTCGGCAAGGGCCGCGAGGTGCCGAACTTCCGGCCGCGCGGCGCGCGCGAGGTCAGGCGCGCGGCGGCGGCCTTCATCGAGATGAAGACGCGCATCGAGCGCGCCATCGAGCAGCGCACCGCGATGCTCGCCGGCGTCAGCCACGACCTGCGCACGGTGCTGACCCGCTTCAAGCTCGAACTGGCGCTGATCGACTCCAATCCGGAAGTCGAGGCGATGAAGAAGGACGTCGACGAGATGGCGCGCATGCTGGAGGCCTATCTCGCCTTCGCGCGCGGCGATCTCGGCGAGGCGTCGGCGCCGACCGACATGGCCGAGTTCCTCGAGGAACTGCGCAGCGATGCCGAACGGCACGGCCATCGTGCCACCGTCGTGTTCTACGGGCCGCCGATCGTCACGGTGCGGCCGGCGGCGTTCAAGCGCTGCCTTGCCAATCTCGTTTCCAACGCGGCGCGCTACGCGCCCGGGATCGCCATCACCGGCCATCGCGACCATCGCTACCTGACCGTGACGATCGACGACGACGGCCCGGGCATCCCGGTGGAGATGCGCGAGGACGTGTTCAAGCCGTTCCTGCGGCTCGACGACGCGCGCAACCAGGACGAGGGCGGCACCGGCCTCGGGCTTGCGATCGCGCGCGACATCGCGCGCTCGCACGGCGGCGACATCACGCTCGGCGACTCGCCGCTCGGCGGCTTGCGGGCGACTGTCAGGGTTCCCGTGTAAAATATATAAAGACAACCGACAGTTGATCGGGGTCTGGTTCTGTCCCATTATCCGTCCGGATTCCGGGGCAGGGGGCGGCCATGGCGATCAACCTACGCGTTGTCGACATCTATCACCTCGACGTGGTGAACAGCTTCGACGATGCCGAAGCGGCGGGATTGTGGGGCGTCATTCACAAGGCGACGACCGGCGCGACCGGGCACGACGACGAGTATGCCGCGCGCCGGCAGCAGGCGCTCGACGCGGGCCTGCTCTGGGGCGCGTATCACTGGGGGACCGCCGCGCCGGTCGCCGATCAGGTCGATAATTTCCTGAATGTCGCGCAGCCGAAGGGCGACACGCTCGTCGCGCTCGATTTCGAGAAGACGGTCGGCAATCAGATGACGCTGCCGATGGCGAAGCAGTTTCTCCAGGGCATCGAGACCGCGCTGGGCAGGAAGGCCGTGCTCTACAGCGGCGACCTGATCAAGAGCAGCCTCGGCGCCACGGTCGACCCGTTCTTCGGTTCACACCGCCTGTGGCTTGCCCACTACAATCCCAATCCGGTCTGCCAGGCGAGTTGGCGGACGTATTGGCTCTGGCAATACACCGACAAGCGCGGGCGGCCGGGTCTTGCCCCGGACCTGATCCCCGGCATTCCAGGCAACGCCAACGGCGATCTCGATTGCAACAATTACGATCGCGGCCGCGCGCAGCTCACCGCGGAATGGGCGTCATAGCGCCGGCTGGGTCACGCCGCGCTCGCTTCCGCCGGGCCCTCGTCGAGCGGGCGGCGGCGCCGGCGGCGGGCGCCGCGCAAGGCGCAGGGAATCGCGCAGAGATCGCCGAGGAAGCCGTCCCAGCGTTCGGCGCTGGCCAGCCCACGGTCGAGCGCCGCCATCGTGCGGTCGAGGCCTTCCTCGTTGTCGTCGAGCCAGACCTGCGCGACGCGCGCGAACAGAAGCGCCGACCCTTGAGCGCGCAACGCGCCGCGCGGGCCGGAAGTGCTGATGCCGGCGGCCTCCAGCATCCATTTGTGCGAGCGCACCGCCATTGCGTTGAGCGCGAAGGCGAGGCCCGGACGGTGGCGCGCCGATGACAGCGTCGAGCGCACCGCCTCCTTGTGCGGCGCGAGCTTCTCCAGCCGGCGCATGAGTACGTCGAACAGCCGGTCGCGATGCGGCTCCTCGCCCATGTCGCCGCCGCCGTCGAGCACGGCCTCGTCGATCTTCTTCACGTGGGCGGCGTAGATCGCCAGCGTCGAGCCGAACTCGGCGCGCAGTTGCGACAGCTTCAGGCCGGCGCGGCCGGCGACTTCGGCGAGGCCGACGTCCTCGAAACGGCGCTCGGCGAGCAGGGCCAGGAACGCATGGATGGCCTTGTCGCGGTTGGACGTGCCTTCGGCGTGGGGCGTATCGGCCATGGGCGGTCTCCTTCCGGCTGTTCGCCTCAATCTAGGTGCGCGGAATGAGGCGTTCCAGTGGCGGTGCTAGCCGGCCAGCTCGCGCGAGCGCCGGGCGGCGGCGGCGATGGCCTCGCTCAGCAGCACGTCGAAACCGTTCGGGCCCATGAGCACGGCGAGCGCCGCCGCGGTGGTGCCGCCGGGCGAGGTCACGTTCTGCCGCAAGGTGGCGGCGTCGAGATCGGAGCGGTGCAACAGCTCGCCGGAACCGGCCACGGTCTCGCGCGCCAGCCGCGCCGCGAGATCGGCGGGCAGCCCGGCGGCGATGCCCGCCTTGGCCATCGCCTCGGCGAGCAGGAACACGTAGGCCGGACCCGAGCCGGACACCGCGGTGACCGCGTCGATCAGGCGCTCGTCGGCGACCCATTCGACCGTGCCGATGGCGGCGAGCAGGGCGGTGGCGAGCTTGCGCTGCCGGGCGGTGACGCGGGCATTGGCGCAGCAGACGGTGATGCCGCGCGCGACCGCGGCCGGCGTGTTCGGCATGGCGCGCACGATGGCGGTGCCGGCCGGCAGCCGCTCCTCCAAGAAACGCAGCGTGCGCCCGGCCATGATCGAGAGCACGAGCGTGCCCTTGCCGGCGCTTGTCCCGATCGGCGGCACCGCCTCGGGCGCGGTCTGCGGCTTCACCGCGATGACGATGGCCGCCGCTTCCGCCGCGCTCTTGGGATTGATCTTCGCGCCGCGCTTGCCGAGCGACTTGATGGCCTTGGCCGGGTGCGGCTCGATCACGACGAGCTTGCGCGGGTTGAGCCCGCGCGCCAGCCAGCCGTCGAGCATGCCCTGGCCCATCTTGCCGGCGCCGACCAGCAGCAGCGGGCCGGATATGACGGCGGAGAGCTTCGGCGTCCTGGCGGGCTTTTTCATGCGCGCGATCATAGTGGCGGCGGCGACATTGCCAAGCGGCCCGGGCCTTTCCACAATGCGGGCGGGAGGCGGCATGGACCGGCGGACAACCGACATCACGGCGATCGGCGGCGAAATTCTCGCGGCGCTCGACGGCGCCCGCCAGATCGTGCCGTTTTCCGCGCGCGGCGCCGAACTGCCGCTAGCGGACGCCTATCGCGTGTCGCACTGGCTCGAGCGGGCGCGCGCGGTGCGCGGCGAGACTTCGGTCGGCCGCAAGATCGGCTTCACCAACCGCAACATCTGGGCCGAGTACAACGTCGACACGCCGAACTGGGGCTACGTGACCACGCGCAGCCTGCGCGAGCTCGCCGGCACGCCGGTGCTGCCGCTCGCGGCTTATCTCGAGCCGCGCATCGAGCCGGAGATCATGTTCGGCCTCGCCCGCGCGCCGTCGCCGGGCATGGACGAGCTTGCGTTGATGAACTGCATCGCCTGGATCGCCCACGGCTACGAGATCGTGCAGTCGATCTTCCCGCAGTGGAAATTCACCGCGACCGACACCACGGCGGCGAACGCGATGCACGGCGCCTTGCTCGTCGGCGAACGGCGGCCGGTCGGCGATGACGGCGCGACATGGCTCGACGCGCTCGGGCGCTTCGAGGTCGCGCTCTACCGTGACGGTGGGTTGATCGACCGCGGCCGCGGCGACGCCGTGCTCGGCAATCCGGTATCGGCGCTGCGGCACCTGGTCGGGCTCTTGGCCCGCGATCCGCACAATCCGCCGCTGCAGGCCGGCGAGATCGTCTCGACCGGTACGGTGACGCGCGCTTTCCCGGTGGCGCCGGGCGAGACGTGGACGACGCAAATCATCGGCCTGCCGCTGCCGGGCGTGTCGCTGACGTTTTCCTGAAACTCAGGCCTCGCCGGAGGTCTCGAACATCGCCGCTTCCAGCGCCTCCTTGGCGCTCTTGCCGGCCCAGACCACGAACTGGAAGGCGCTGAAGTAGCGCTCGCAGGTGTCGAGAGCGGTTGCGAGCAGCGACTGGCACTGCTGGCCGGAGGCCTCGGTGCCGGCGAGGATCAGCGCGTGGCGGAACATGACGATGCCGTCGTTGATCCAGAGGTCGAAATGGCCGACCCACAGCCGCTCGTTGATCATCGAGATCAGCGTCTGCACGTCGGCGCAGCGGCGCTCGGGAACCTTGAGGTCGAAGGCGCAGGCCAGATGCAGCGCCTCGATGTCGTCCATCCAGGTGTAGGAGAGCTGATAGTCGGTCCAGCGGCCGGTGACGAGAATCGTGATCTCGTCGTCGCTCGCGCGCTCGAACGACCAGTCATTGCCCGATGCCAGCCGCTCGACGACGTCGAGCGGATTCAATCGGGACTCGTCAGTATAGCTCGAGAGGGACATGACGTCTCCGCATTGCCGATTGGAGCCAGGGGAAACGCACGCCACCGAACGCGCACGGCTTCCTTGCCCCCGAAGACGGGGCGGGTCCGTTTTGACGCAGGGATTACGGGTGCCTTGACGCAGAGAGCGAATCAGGGAGCCGACTCGACTATAACCCGCTCGATTCAGGCCGCCAGAGGCATCTTCGAGGCATCATGAGCCGTGATTTGCGGACTCGTGGCAACCGCGCGGTCCGGAATCTCCACAGCCAATCCGGCGGCCGATTCAATTCGTGGTGGATAAGTTCGGGGGGATTCGGCGCGTTCAGTCGAACAGGCTGGAGACGGACTCTTCCGAGGCGGTGCGCTGGATCGCCTCGCCGATCAGGCGGCCGATCGGCAGGACGCGGATGTTCGGCGTCGCCAGCAGTTCCTTGGTCGGCTGGATCGAGTCGGTGATGACCAGTTCCTTCAGGCGGGAGCCGCCGATGCGGCCGACCGCGCCGCCCGACAGCACGCCGTGGCTGATATAGGCGTAGACGTCCTTGGCGCCCTGCTTGAGCAGCGCGTCGGCCGCGTTCACCAGCGTGCCGCCGGAATCGACGATGTCGTCGACCAGCACGCAGGTGTGGCCGGCGACCTCGCCGATCACGTTCATCACTTCCGATTCACCGGGCCGCTCGCGCCTCTTGTCGACGATGGCGAGCGGCGCGTTGATGCGCTTGGCAAGCCCGCGCGCGCGCGCGACGCCGCCGACGTCGGGCGACACCACCATCACGTTGTCGAGCTTGAAGCGCTCCTTGATGTCGCGGACCATCAGAGGCGAGGCGTAGAGGTTGTCGGTCGGGATATCGAAGAAGCCCTGAATTTGCCCCGCGTGCAGGTCGAGCGTCATGACGCGGTCGGCGCCGGCGCGGGTGATGAGGTTGGCGACGAGCTTGGCCGAGATCGGTGCGCGGGGCCCGGGTTTGCGGTCCTGCCGGGCATAGCCGAAATAGGGGATCACCGCCGTGATGCGGCGCGCCGAGGCGCGGCGCAGCGCGTCGATGATGATCAGCAATTCCATCAGGTGGTCGTTGGCCGGGAACGAGGTCGACTGCACCACGAAGACGTCGGCGCCGCGCACGTTCTCCTGGATCTCGACGAAGATCTCCATGTCGGCGAAGCGGCGGACCTGCGCCTTGGTCAGCGGCGTATTGAGGAAGTCGCAGATTTCCCGCGCCAGCACGGGGTTGGAGTTGCCGGCGACGAGCTTGATCGCCCCGTTCTTGCCCGACATCAAAACCTCGCCGTTTTTCGCGGAAATTGCGGCGTGGTCATAACAAGGCATGATGTGCGCGGCAATACGCGCCGGCCACGCTGTCCGCTGCTTTTGCCGATCAGAATGAACGGAAAAAGGGCCGGTCAGTGGCCGGAAGCCGCGGCGGCGCGGGCGCCGGCCGGCGGCGAGCCCTCCGCCGCCGGGTCGGCCTTGGCCCGCGCCATGCGGAAGATGCCGGCGGCTTCCGGGGTGCCGTCGGCGGTCAAGGCGAGCCGCGGCTCGGCCGAGGCGACCGGCGTCTGCGGCGCAGTTGCCGGCGCGGTCAGGAAGGCGGCGAGCTGCTCCATGCTGGAGCGGGCGATCCGTTGCAGCATGGCATCGTCGGCGGCGTCCCAGGCCTTGCCGGTCTTGGCGTCCTCGGAGCCGCTGATGCGCATCGCGCGGCGTTCCTGGTTGTCGAACACGTCCCAGACCCAGGAGATCGTGGTGCGGCCGCGCTCGACCACGGCGGAGAAATAGCCGCGCACGCGGTAGGCCGCCGGCTGCTCGCGCGACAGCACCGCAAGCTGGCGCAATTGCGCCTCGCCGTTGAGATCCTGCACCAGAGTGTGGAAGCGGTCCTGCGGCAGGCCGTCGATCGAGTCGAACGCAACGGTCGAGCCGCGCGGCTGCGCCGCGGCCAGGCTCGCCTGCTGCTCGGTCTGGCAGGCGGCAAGCGCCAGCGCGGCGGCGAACGCCAGCGCCACAGGCACACCCGACCGTCCGAGACCCGCGGCGCCATTGGCGCGGCGGAGGAACGCCCACATCGTCGACACATCCCTGCGGCCGCTTGTTTTTAAGAACCCCTCGCGGCCGCGGCCAAACTACCGGCTGGCAGGTGGCGGAGTCCAGCAACCGCCCGGCCGGGTTGAGGGCAAGTCCTAGTCGGACAGCGCGATCGCGTTGATATGGCGGCCGTAGTCCGGCTCGCCGCGCTGGCTCATGCGGCGGTAACTGAAGAAGCGTTCCGGGTCCGCATAGGTGCAGTGGCCGAGGTCCTCGAAGCCGCCGACGCCGGCGCGCTGCACGCGGTCGGCGATGTAGCCGGTCAGGTCGAACATGCGGTGACCCTCGCGCCGCGCGGGCGCGAAGAAGCGCTCGTTGTCCATGTCGGCGGCGAGGAAGCGCTCGACGAATTCCGGACCGACCTCGTAGTTCGGCTGCCGGATGGTGGGCCCGAGCGCGACGAAGACCCGCTCGCGTGACGCGCCCAGCTTCTCCATTGCGGCAACCGTCGCCTCGATCACGCCGGTGAAGGCGCCGCGCCAGCCGGCATGCGCCGCGCCGACGACGCCCGCCTCGCCATCGGCAAACAGCAGCGGGCCGCAGTCGGCGGTCGAGACGCCGATCGCGAGCCTGCGTTCGCGCGTCACCACCGCGTCGGCGCGAGGCCGCGTCTCCTGCGTCCACGTGCCGTCGGCAACGGCGACGTCGGGCGAATGGATCTGGTAGGGCGTCAGGAAACGCTCCGGCGCGACGCCGAGCTGCGCCGCCATGCGTGCGCGATTTTCCTTCACCTTCTCCGGCGCGTCATTAGAGCCGATGCCGCCGTTGAGGCTGGCATAGACGCCTTCCGACACGCCGCCGCTGCGGGTGAAGAAGGCGTGGCGGATGCGCGCCAGCCGGGACAGCGAAGAAGCCTGCAGCATCGTGAGACCGCGGTTGGAGGCGTTGTGCAAATCAATGAAGCGGAACGGCTCCCGGCGCAACAGGGATCGTCGCGGCTGGGGCGCGCTGTCCGGATGCTGGTGTCGCGGTGTGGCCTTATTGCGGCTCGAAGGGCGGCGGCGCGCCGAGCGCGGGGTGCGCCAGCGCCACGGCCTTGAACAGCGACCCCATATCGGCGCGGCCCGCGCCGGTGAGGCGCGCCAGCGCCGCGTCGATTCGTCCTGCGGCGTCGCCGCTCGCCTTGGCCTTCAGCTTCCCGGCGCGCGTTTCGATGCCGAGCCGGCGCAGCAGGTCGCCTTGCGTCAGCGGCCCGAACGCCGCGGCGCCGGCAGAGGTCGCGGCGCGCGCGAGCGCCTCGAAGTCGACATGGGCGGTGAGGTCGAATTCGCCGGGCGTGGCCAGCGGATCGGCATAGGCGTGGCGGCCGAGCGCCTGCAATGTGTCGCCGGCGGCGCTCTGCGCATGGCCGTAGTCGATCACGAGCGCCGCGCCGCCTTGCTGCGCGAGGCGTTTGCCGAGCATCCGCGCTACGTCGTCGTCGCGCCATTCGAAGATTGCGCCGTCGGGCGCATCGCGGGCCGAAGGCGGCAATCGCGAGTCCAGATCGATGGCCGCCTCGCCCGGCGTGAAGATCAATTTCTCGCCGTCGAGGCCGACGCGGCGCTCGCGCCAGCCGCGCGCGGTCTTGACCGCCTGATGCACCGGCAGCGCATCGAAGAACTCGTTGGCGACGATGATCGCCGGTCCCTCCGGCACGGCATCGAGCGAGGCGTGCCACGACACGGGCGCGGCCGCGCCGCGCAACGTCTCCCGCTGCTTCGCCGTGAGCGCGGGGCTGATCTCGACCAGATGCACGCTGGCCGCGTCGAGGAAGCCGGACATGACTTTCGCGGCGCGCAGCGCGTCGCTCATCAGCGTGCCGCGGCCGGGGCCGAGCTCGACGAGGCGGACGCCCTTCGGCGCGCCCATCTGTTGCCAGACCGCGGCCGTCCACACGCCGATCAGCTCGCCGAACATCTGGCTGATTTCCGGCGCGGTCGTGAAATCGGCGCGCGCGCCGAACGGATCGCGCGTCATGTAGTAGCCGTGCCGCGGATCGGCGAGGCAGAGCGCCATGTAGTCGGCCACCGAGATCGGCCCCTGCGCGGCGATGCGCGCGCGGATTCCGGCTTCGAGCGGCGCGGCCGCCATCAGCTCATCTGCGCGCGCGGATGCTTCATCGCGTAGACGATGAAGGCGATGCCGGCGAGGAACAGCGGGATGCAGAGCAGTTGCCCCATGGTCGCGCCGCCCCACAGGAAGCCGAGCTGCACGTCGGGCTCGCGGAAGAATTCGCAGAACGAGCGGGCGAAGGCGTAGAACACCGCGAACCAGCCGATGATGAGGCCGGGCCGCTTCAGCGCGCCGAGCCGGATCAGCACATAGAGAAAGGCGAGCAGCGCCAGCCCTTCCAGCGAGGCCTCGTAAAGCTGGCTCGGATGGCGCGGGATCGGCCCGCCGCCGGGGAAGACCATCGCCCACGGCACGTCGGCCGGCCGGCCCCACAATTCGCCGTTCACGAAATTGGCGAGCCGCCCGAGGAACAGGCCGATCGGCCCGACGGCGCAGGTGACGTCGCCGAGCGACAGAATTGAGATGCCGCGGCTTCGCGCGAACAGGATCACCGCGACAACGCAGCCGGTGAAGCCGCCGTGGAACGACATGCCGCCGGTCCACAGTTCGAGGATCTGCAAGGGATGCGCGGCGAAGAACGGCAGATTGTAGAACAGCACGTAGCCGATGCGGCCGCCGAGGATGATGCCGAGCGTCACCCACAGCACGAAGTCGTCGAAGTCGGTCACCGAGAGCGGCGGCTTGCCGCCCCACAAGGCCTCGGCGCGGACGAGGGCGCGCGCGTAGGCCCAGCCGATCAGGATGCCGAAGATGTAGGCGAGCGCGTACCAGCGGATGGCGAGCGGCCCGATGTGGACGAGCACCGGGTCGATGTGCGGGTAGGGGATGACGAGAAAGGGCATCGAAACGTCCCGTGCTTGTGGCGCGCCCCGCGCTGGCCGCGGGATTCCCTAGCACGCCGGGCCTTGCGGCGGGATTCCCTGGCACGCCGGGCCTTGCGGCGGGATTCCTTGGCACGCCGGGCCTTGCGGCGGGATTCCTTGGCACGCCGGGCCTTGCGGCGGGATTCCTTGGCACGCCGGGCCTTGCGGCGGAATGATCGGAACGTCATTGTGACGATTACGGAGGCCCTCATCCATGACCCAGACCACCAACCGCATCTTCGACGAGATGGCTCGGCTCATGAACGACGCGGCCGGCGTTGCGCAGGGCGTGCGCCGCGAGTTCGACGCGCTGTTCCGCAGCCAGGCGGAGCGCATTCTGCGCGAACTCGACGTGGTGCCGCGCGAGGAATTCGAGGCGGTCAAGGAAATGGCCCGGCTGGCGCGCGAGGAGAACGAGGCGCTGAAGGCACGCATCGACGCGCTCGAGGCAAAATCCGCCAGGAAGCCCAAGGCCGCTTCCGAGCCGCCGGCGGAGTGACCTGCCCTTTACCCCCTTTCCTTGCCCTTTCCGGTCCCCCTCGCTATAAGCCAGCCCGAACGCGGCCCCCGGCACCCCTGGAGGCTTGCCGCGTTCGTGGGCGGCCGAAAAAGCCGCCTTTTTCCATTGGCTTACACGAGGTTTCGATATGGCAACCGTCCAGACGATGAAGGCGACGGTGCGCCCGAAAGGCGGCAAGGGGGCCGCGCGGGCAGCACGGTATTCCGGCAAGGTGCCGGGAGTGGTTTACGGCGACAACAAGCCCCCGATGATGGTCCTTCTGGACCATGACGAACTGCGCCAGCGCATTTACGCTGGCCGCTTCCTGACCACGCTCTACGAGCTCGAAGTGGACGGCGCCAAGCACCGCGTCATTCCGCGCGATTTCCAGCTCGACGCGATCAAGGACCTGCCGATGCACGTGGACTTCCTCCGCGTCGCGGAAGGCGCCACCATCCGCGTCAATATCCCGGTGCACGTGCTCAATGCCGAGTCGTCGCCCGGCGTGAAGCGCGGCGGCGCGGTCAACATCGTCACGCATACGGTGCTGGTGGCCTGCCCGGCCGACGCCATCCCGGCGTCGATCGACGTGGACATCTCCGGTGTCGACATCAATCACTCGAAGCATCTGAGTGACGTGCAGTTGCCGCCGAACGTGAAGGTGATCGGGCAGGGCGACATCACGCTCGTCACGGTCGTGCCGCCGTCAGGCTACGCCGAAGAGCAGAAAGCTGCCGCCGAAGCCGCCGCTGCTGCTGCGGCCGCCGCCGCTGCCGCTCCGGCCGCGGGCGCTGCCGCTCCCGGTGCTCCGGGTGCTGCTCCTGCGGCTCCCGGCGCCGCCGCGGCTCCGGCCGCGGGTGCCGCCGCTCCGGCCGCCGGCGCCGCGCCGGCGAAGTCCGACAAGAAGTGAGGAGGCGCGCGCTCCGCGCCTCTTTTTCTCCCCGGGAGACCGACGTAGGGCGGCGGATGCGCCGTTGACGCCATGTTGCTCTTCGTCGGCCTCGGCAATCCCGGCGCGCGCTACGCCGGCAATCGCCACAACATCGGCTTCATGGCCCTCGACGCGATCCGGAAGCGTCACGGCATCGGCCCGTTCCGCCGCAAGTACCAGGGCGTCGCCGTCGAGGGCGCAATCGCGCGCGAGCGCGTGCTGCTGCTTCTGCCCGGCACGTTCATGAACGAGTCGGGGCGCGCGGTGGCGGAAGCCACGCGCTTCTACAAGATCGCGCCTTCCGACATCGTCGTCTTCCACGATGAGGTCGATCTCGCGCCGGCCAAGGTGCGGGTGAAGGTCGGCGGCGGCGTCGCCGGCCATAACGGCCTGCGCTCGATCACCGCGCATGTCGGCAACGAGTATAAGCGCGTACGTATTGGTGTCGGCAAGCCGACGGTGAAGGAACTGGTGCCGACGCACGTGCTGAGCGATTTCGCCAAAAGCGAGCGACCCTGGGTCGAGGCGCTATGCGAGATCATGGCCGATAACGCAGGGCTTCTGGCGGAAGGCAAGGATTCGAGCTTCCAGAACAAGGTTCACCTGGCGATGGAAGCGAAAGGTTTCGGCGGCGGCAAGGAAGACGCCGAGCAGGACGAATAGGACTTGGACTGATCCATGGGTTTCAAATGCGGCATCGTCGGCCTGCCGAACGTCGGCAAGTCGACGCTCTTCAACGCGCTCACACAGACCGCCGCCGCGCAAGCGGCCAATTATCCGTTCTGCACCATCGAGCCGAATGTCGGTGAGATCGCCGTGCCCGATCCGCGGCTGGAGAAGCTCTGCGGACTTGCGAAGTCCGAGCAGATCATCCCGACGCGCATCACCTTCGTCGACATCGCCGGCCTGGTGAAGGGCGCGTCGAAGGGCGAGGGCCTCGGCAACAAGTTTCTGGCCACTATCCGCGAGGTCGACGCCATCGTGCACGTTGTGCGCTGTTTCGAGGACGGCGACATCACCCATGTCGAGGGCAAGGTCGACCCGATCGCCGACATCGACACCATCGAAACCGAATTGATGCTCGCCGACCTCGAGAGCCTGGAGAAGCGCGTCGACGCGCTCGAGAAGAAGGCCAAGGGTAACGATAAGGAAGCGAAGGAGACGCTCGATCTCGTCAGGCGCTCGCTGGCGCTGCTGCAAGCCGGCAAGCCGGCGCGCTTCGTCGAGCGCAAGCCGGAAGAAGAGAAGCTGTTCCACTCGCTCGGTCTGCTGACCTCGGCGCCGGTGCTCTATGCCTGCAACGTCGAGGAGGCGGCGGCCGCGAGTGGCAACGGCTTCTCGAAGAAGGTCGAGGCGCGGGCCAAGGAGGAGGGCGCGGTCGCCGTCGTGATCTCCGCCAAGATCGAGTCCGAGATCGCGACCTTGCCGCCGGAGGAACGCGCCGACTATCTCGACGCGGTCGGGTTGAAGGAGACCGGGCTCGACCGGCTGGTGCGCGCCGGTTACGCGCTCTTGCACCTCGTCACCTATTTCACCGTCGGCCCGAAGGAGACGCGCGCCTGGACCATCACCGCCGGCACCAAGGCGCCGCAGGCGGCGGGCGTGATCCACACCGACTTCGAGAAGGGCTTCATCCGCGCCGAGACCATCTCATACGACGACTACATCGCCACCGGTGGCGAAGCCGGCGCGCGTGACGCCGGCAAGATGCGACTCGAGGGCAAGGACTATGTCGTCCAGGACGGCGACATCATGCATTACCGCTTTGCGACCTGAGCATTGCTCCGCCTGTTAAGGTCGACCTTATGCCGACGCATTATTGGGAAGACTTCAAGACAGGCGACGTGGCGGTGTACGGCCCGCGCCTCGTGACGCGCGAGGAGATCGTCGCTTTCGCCGCCGAGTTCGATCCGCAGCCGATGCACATGGACGAGGCGGCCGCCGCCGCGACGTTGCTCGGCGGCCTCGCGGCGTCGGGCTGGCATTCCTGCGCGCTGATGATGCGCATGATGGCCGATGGCTTCATCCTCGATGCCGCCTCGATGGGCGCGCCCGGCGTCGAGGAGGTGCGCTGGCAAAAGCCGTTGCGCCCCGGCACGCAGGTCAAGCTGCGCGCCACGGTGCTCGATACGCGCGCGTCGAAGAGCCGGCCGGAGATGGGCCTGACGCGCATCCGCTACGACCTCATCGACGAGGCGGACGAGACGATCACGACGATGACTTCGACCATGATGCTCGGCCGCCGCGCGCCGGGGACGGCGGCATGACCTTCTTCGAGGACATCGCCGCCGGCGAGAGTATCATCGTCGGCCGCCACACCTTCACGGCCGCCGACATCAAGGCCTTCGCCCGCCGCTACGACCCGCAACATTTCCATGTCGACGAGGCGGCGGCCGCGACCTCGCATTTCGACGCGCTGTGCGCCTCGGGATGGCAGACGGCGATCGTCTGGATGCGGATGATGATCGAGCACCGGCGGTCGCTCGCCGAGGCGGCGGCGGCGCGGGGCGAGCGCGTGGCGCAGACCGGCCCGGCGCTGGGCCTGCGCGATTTGAAGTGGTTGAAGCCGGTCTATGTCGGTGACACGATCGAGTATCGAGTCGAGGTGACGGAGACCCGCGTCTCCAACAGCCGCCCCGGGTTCGGCCTGATGACCATCCACACGACCGGCACCAATCAGAACGGTGAGCCGGTGATCTCCTTCTTCAGCACGACCTTCGTCGAGCGGCGCGGGGCGTGCGCATGATTGGGCGCGCGGAGGAACGGCGCGCGATGGTGGTCGCCTGCGGCGCGCACGCGCTGCACGACGGCTACACCGATCTGATCTACGTGATGCTGCCGGTCTGGCAGGGCGAGTTCGGGCTTGGCTTCGCCGCGCTCGGCCTGATGAAGACGGTGTTCTCCGGCACGCTCGCCGGCTTCCAGGTGCCGTCCGGGTTCCTCGCCGAACGTCTCGGCGCGCCCATGGTGCTCGCGCTCGGCACTGCGCTTGCCGGCATCGGCTATGTGCTCGGCGGCTTCAGCGTCGGCGTCGTGACGCTGGTCGCGGCCTTGTTCGTCGGCGGGTTAGGGGCCTCGACGCAGCATCCGCTCGGCTCTTCGCTGGTCGCGCAGGCCTTCGCCGGCGTGCGCTCGCGCACCGCGCTGGGCACCTACAATTTCGCCGGCGACATCGGCAAGATGACCGTGCCGGCGCTGGCGGCGCTGCTCATGCTTGCGCTGCCGTGGCGGCAGGCGCTGATGCTGCTCGGCAGCCTCGGCGTGATTGCCGCCGCCGCCATCTTCATGCTGATGCCGCGGCTGCGCGAGGCGGCGCCGGCCGCGAAGAAGGCCGAGGCGCCCGCGCGTCCGCCGGGACGCCTGCACGCCTTCGGATTCCCGCTGCTGTTGTCGGTCGGCGTCATCGACAGCGCGACGCGCATGGCCTTCCTCACCTTCCTGCCGTTCGTGCTGACGGCCAAGGGCGCCGGCGTGCAGACCGTCGGTCTGTCGCTCACTCTGGTGTTCGCCGGCGGCGCCGCCGGCAAGCTAGTGTGCGCCTATATCGGCGCGCGCATCGGAACGGTGGTGACGGTGTGGCTGACCGAGGCGGTGACGGCACTCGGCATTGTCGCGCTGCTGCCGCTGCCGCTCGAGGCGGCGATGTTCCTGTTGCCGGTCGTCGGCATCGCGCTCAACGGCACCTCGTCGGTGCTCTACGGCTCGGTGCCCGATCTGGTCGCGCCGGAAAAGCGCACGCGCGCCTTCGGCGTCTTCTACACCGGCACGATCGGCGCCGGCGCGGTGTCGCCGGCGCTGTATGGTCTGCTGGGCGATGCCTTCGGCGTGCCGGCGGCGCTGATGGTCGTCGCCGCCATCGTGCTGGTGACGTTGCCGCTAACCCTGATGCTGCGGCCGGCGCTGGCGGCGCAGCCGGTCTGAGATCAGCGCGCCGGATGGCGCATCTTCACCTGGCGCACCACGGCGGCCGGCAGCACGTCGAGATACGGACCGAGCAAAAAGGCTTCGCCGGAGCCCGGCCCGTACAGGCTGTCGTGCGTCTCGACCAGCGCCCGCAGCGGCCGCGCGCAGGCGCGCAGCGAATTTGCGATCAGGTCGTTGATCTCGTCCGGCCGCAGGTCGGCGCGGGTGCGCGGATCGGCGACGATCCCGCGCAGGATGCAATCCGTGGCGCGCGCGATCAGCGGCAGGAGCTTCACCTGCCGCTCCACGACCGAGAGCTGGCTCCAGGCGACGCTCTTCTTCGGGATGGGCACTTTGGTATCGAGGGAGACGTTCAACACAAGCGACACCCCGAACACGGATTCGAGAATCATCGCGTGGCCTTCTCGCGAATCAGTTCGTCATTGTGGGTATCAGGGTCCGATTCGCGGCGCACGCGAAAACGGCGGAACCCGCGCGCGGCCCGCGCCGTTGAGGCGGCGCATGAACCCCTCGGAAAAAGAGCCGACGCTGACGACCGGCCCTGGCGATCCGATGACGCCGGAGCAGGCGGCGCTGCTGCGGCGCCTCGCCAAGGAGGCATTTGACCACGAGGCCTTCGGTGAGCACCTGACGCAGGACGAGGCAGCCCGCCGCATCGCGACCCTTCAGGCCAAGCTGAAGCTCCAGGGCACGCCGCCGCACACCCAGTAGCGGCTCCATTCCCGCCATTGAACCTTTCGCCAGCCCGGCGCGACCAAGGAACAGGGGGCCGGATACCCGGCTTACCGGAACGGGACGGCCCCGATCGCGTTAGTCGGAGGCTGAACGGATTGACAGGATTGGGCGGAGCGGGCGATGGCCGACAAGGCGGCACTCAACATGATCGGTCTGCTGCTCTGCGCAGCGACCTTGTTCGTCATCGCCGTCGGCGGCTTCGTCATCCGCGGCACCCTGCAGGCGGGGGCGGAGATCAGCGGCAACACCTACGGCCTCCAGGCCATCCGCGTCATCGACGCGCCGCGCATCCGCCCTTTGGCCGCCGATCGTCTTTGAAGTTGTCCGCCACCGCCCGGGGGCGATGGCGATTCTTGCAATTTTTGGTCAGACCGCCGGACGCTCGCCGCTGCGCGGAGCGCTCTTCCACTGCTGCACGCTCTCGCCGATCACCTTCATCGCCGTCATGGCTGCGTGGCTCAAGCTGGCGTAGCCGGCGATCTCGCGGCTGACGCGTTCGCCTTCCTTGCGCAGCATCTCGCGCACGGTCTGCAATTCCGAGATGACGCGGTCGATCTCCTCGATCGAGGCGCCCGAGACGCGGCGGATGAGGCCATTGAGGTTGTCGGCGACCGGCTCGGCGGCCGGCGCCTCGGCATCGGGACGCGGCCGGCGCGGCGCCACGTCACGGCGCACGAACTCGCGGATCTCGCCTTCGAAGGCGTTGGCTATGGCATCGTTGATCGCGCCGAGTCTTTCGGGCGCGCGGCGCTCCGGCGTGGCCGGAGGCTTGTCCGGGCCCAGCGTTTCCGGCGCAGCGTCCGTCGTTCCGGTGCGCTCGGGTTTCATCGCCATCATGCTCTTGCTCCTGAGTGAACGCGACACGTTCGCGTGATTCACGATGGCGCGGATTGCCGCATGCGACTGCGGCGGCGGTGCGGCGCGGCCACGGCTCATTCAAGGCGTGGTTAGGGAACTCACCACGTCAGCTTGAAATTCGCGCCGATGCTCCTGCTCTCCGTCGACTCGCCGACATCGGTGACGGCGGTATTGATGTTGAGCGGGCCGTAGACTTTCTGCTCGGCGCCGATGCGGTTGTGCGTCACCGGATCGGCGCTCGAGCGCGCAAGGCCTGCGGAAAACGACGTGCCGGTCGACAGCACGTCGAACTTCATCGACGGCTGGTCGTCCCACGTCTGCGTCGCCGCGGTATTTGTTGCCTGCGGCAGCGCCATCATCGGCAGGCCGCCGGGGGCGGTGGTGGCGGAGGCCGCAGCGGTATTCGTGATGCCGCTGCTGTTCTGCACAGTGAACGAAACCTTGCCGCCGAGCGGTACCGAATGCCGCAGCGTGGTGGCGAGCCGGCTCTGGTCGGCGGTGGGGTCGACGCGCGCGTCGATGCTGGCGCCGGTGGCGACGTCGACCGAGGCCCAGGCGGCGCCGGTGTTGCGCGTCGGCGCGGCGAGCGGGCGGTTGGGCTCGTAATAGGGGACCGGGTCCGCGCCGGTGCCGAGATCGGCACCCACTCTGGCGTTCAGCACCGGCAAGGTGCGCTTGAGGCTGTAGGTCTCGGCGCCATAGGGCTGCGCCGTGCGCGTCATGTCGAAGGACTTCGGCTGCGGCAGGGCCGGGACCTTGAGCGGCCGGGCCGGCGCCGAGGGGTTGGCGGGGTCGTATTGCAGGGCGGCGGCGAGCGCGGCGCTCTCCTCGGCGGTGAGGGGGGCGGGGGTAACTGCGTCGTCGGTGGTAACGGGAGCGGCGTCCTGCGCGAAAGCCGGCGCGGCCGCGAGGACGAGGGCGGTCAGCGACAGCGTAGCGATGCGGATCAAGCGGCTCCTCCCTTACCCGAGAGCCATCATGCCCGCGGAAAAGGGCGAAGATGTGGACCGGCTGCGGCGGAGTTTGGCCGCCGTTGTGATAGGCTCCTGCAACCGGCGGCGCGCGGCGCGCGTTGCTTCGACGTCACAGGAGGCCGCCATGCCCGCGCTGCTGCCGCTGCTCGCCCTGGGATCGCAGCTCGTTCTCGCCGCCGACAAGGTGCCCGAGCTCGACTTCGCGCCGAGCTGCCGCGCCGCCG
>Ga0134125_10000771_pt1 | contig 41919 bp, 45 predicted proteins | sample KB31751_FD_96464 | JGI IMG/M metagenome (GOLD analysis project Ga0134125, IMG submission 96464) | Terrestrial soil microbial communities with excess Nitrogen fertilizer from Kellogg Biological Station, Michigan, USA - KB3-175-1 | ecosystem: Environmental > Terrestrial > Soil > Unclassified ...
AGAGTAAGTCCCTCGAATCCGAGAATCGAATTCAAATCGTTTAGACTTCTCATCATGCTTATTTCTAGTCCTAACAAAGACTTAGCGCGAAACCAAAAACGTTTAACCGGACAGTACTGATTTCAGATGTTATGTTGGCATAGGAGATAAGACGGCTTATTCAAAGGAAATCGCTGAGCTCAAAATCCGGTACGGCAACTTAGAAAAAGCATTCGATAATGGGAAGGTCGATGATTTTCCCAAAAAGAAGGCGCGGCTCAGAGCTCTTTGCAATAAGATTGCCGGTCTTAGGGATTTCTTGCTGTCTCATAGAGGAGAAGAGCTAACAGATGAACTTTTGGAGGAAATCTTCCCTAAAAAGAACCCTGATATAACGCAACTTCGAGGTGCTATTGATAATTTGCGGGAGGAAGACGATACGCCTTCCACTCTGTATGAGAAATTTACTGATTTTGTCAGAACCATTCCAGATGAGACTAACACAATTAGAGTAATGACGCTTATGGCTTCGAAAGGTCTCGAAGCTGATCATATTTTCATAATGGGATGTAATGATGGAAACCTACCAGGAGTAAATCGATCCACTCACTTATCTGATGTACAGCATAAAGAGGAGCAACGGCGACTCTTGTATGTCGCATTCACCCGAGCGAAGAAAAGCCTCACTGTAAGTTGGGCGCGGCTCATGCCCTTTGCTGGCTCGAAAGGTCAAGCCACAAAAAGCGTAGCCACTCGAAAGATTGATGGACAAACCTCTAGCGTCTTGGGTATATCACCGTTTCTCCAGGACTTGCCAAACATCAAATGGGAAACTTGACAGCGTCAATTGCTGCAATGGTCTCCGCGGAGAGACGACTCCTCCAGAACTGACTTAAGACAGGTTGGTCTTAACGAAGCACGTCTTGCAGAGGCTCGGAGTGCCGTAGCCTCGCATGAACCAAATACTGCAGAGTGAGCACATGTGACGGAAGGACCGATAATTGTAGTGTTTGGCCAAGATAGGTGAGACCAGTTCAAAACCGTTCTTACCTAATTGTTCTGTAGTCATATTGGCTGGGAGATTCGAGCGCTTAGCCGGTAGGCTGGTTGTTGATGAGGGATGGTGTTTCATATTCAGTGCCTCGTGCTTGAACGCGAGGATTAGGGAAGGTCGGGGCGGAGCGGTAAGCCCCGAGAGGTTGAGTGGCCTGTCTGTTACTTGGGATAAATAATCCTCAGCACAAACAGCAGTTCAGGACAGTTTTGTCCAAAGTCTTCGAACTCTGCTCAGTGCAACAATTACCGCAATTCGGTTTATCAAAACGGAATTTCTAATAATTGGCGAAGCGCTTTGTTCTTAGGTAGGAGATAGGGAGGTATGGAGATAACTTTGGAGCGTCAGAAACAATTATTAATTCTGTTCTAAGGCTCTGAAACTACCTCCTTACCCTCCTTACCTCTCAGGTCTTACTCAGGCTTGCCTATTGGTACCAATTTCCACTTGGCCGATTGATGCCCATTGCTGGGAACCTTCGTAATCTGAAAGCCGCCGAAAATGGCATCCTTCTTTTTTCCTAATTGTCGTCCTAATGAGACGATCTTAGCCGCAGGATCTTTGCCCCAAAGAAGCAGTGGCGTTTCTTCAAAGCCTCCATTGTCAAAGAAAGCGCGGAATAAATCGGCTGCGGTCGGCTCGCCTATGCCGAATCTCACATTCCATTTGTACACAAATGTTCGCCAAGCATCGGTATCAGCGTCCAGGTCTTCGTCTCGCTCGTTTCGGTTCTCGAGAAATCCGGGAATCTGAGCATGCTCAAGAATACCGCCCAGAATCCCTGCCCACTGTTCATATGATCCGAGGGTTTTTTCAGACGTCTTGCATTGGAAATGTACCCACGAACTGATGATAGTCAGTGCGGACCAGATCAGGTCAGCGCGATTTTCGCGAACCCAGCCGATCAGATTGGGGTGACGGAAATCAGCTCTCTCTCTTTCCCATGGTCTCTCGTGTGGAGGAACCAAACGAATTCGAATACTTCGCCGATTTAGTTCGTCAGATAAAAGTAGATTATTGCCAGTGAGTATCCAAGTATTTCTAACAGGAAGTCCAAGGTTTTCACTGACTCCGAGTTTTCGGTCCTTCCACGATGGGTACGCAGTGAGTACCGCAGAAAGAACCCCGCTATTGAGCTTTCGTCGCTGATTATCAAATTGAACAATCGGTGTTCCTTCCTGTAACAACGAGAGAACACGCTTACGTATCTCTTCTTCGCTGTCTGTTGGAGGAACTAAGCTTCGATCATCACCGTGCGCGATGTAGGTTGCGCACTGTGCGAGCAAGGTCTTTCCAGAGCCAGGGCTTGATGCGTCAACGGCATACATAGGCGTTGGACCTTGGATGAGATCGCGGACGAATGGCTGCAATATCAGCACTACGGCGTTGGCCTTGTCCGCTTGGCTTTCAAACGAAAAATCACCCAATAGTTCCTCAAGTATCAGCCGCTTGGCAGAGTCCAACTCCGCGATTGGGTTTGCCGCTACTCGAGGGATTTCTAGGTCTTTTTCTGGATCGTAGAAAAGACGAGCGTCTGCATCATAACCAGGTCGCTGGACTAACCTGCCGTTCGCTACAAACACCGGAACTTTTGTTATGCGCAAGAGGGGCGGCAAGGGGGGATTCTCACTTGCGAGAACGTCATGGACGACCGGGCTGGGGGGTGGGCAGACATTCTGCAATCTTCCTCTATGCCGAATCCATATACTTCGCTCCACAATTTCCCGCCGCATCCGGTTAGGATTTAATGCCTTGAGCCGGCAAGCGCCACTGTCCTCATTGCGTTCAATGCGGCTTGGTTGATCGCCGAACATGAAGAGCCGTGGCGGGAAGTTATGCTTGCTAATGGCTTCCCAGAGCTGCGGCGTCACATCGCGAAGGTCCAAGTCATCTAGGTCGAAGACAACTCGATCGTCGCTCGATTTCTGATTTCTCACGATTCGAAGTTTATTTTTGTCTGCTGATGGACATGGAGAGATCGCCTGATCTTGAGACTCCAGATCACGTTTTGTGGTTGGCATCGCGTTACTCATTTCCGTTTTCCTTTCTCGTCTTAACGCGTTGCTCGCAATCTTCGAGTAAGGCTAGAAGATGTTCAGCCGAGTAATAGACTCGGCGGCCAATTTTGTAAAAGGGTAGCTGACCTGTCTTTCTCAAGCGCCATAGTGTGCTGCGTGGGAATAAAACATCCTTTTCTTGGATCAATACCGGAACTCTTTTCTCTGATCCCGGTTTTTCAATTTTCATATTCTTTCGTTCATTCTCCTAAAATAAAAAGACTGAAGGATTGGTTCCTTCAGTCTCAATTTGTACCACGTTGTGTGAGTTCGTAGTTGTTGAGCGGACAGAAAAACTCCTTTTTAATTTCTGTGTCCCCTCGCGCCACGAGCAATAAGCTCATCCCAGTCCCAGCCGTACATTTTAATCCATCTTGTGAGCGTTTTTGGATCAATTCCTACTAGCTCTGCAATCACCTTTTTTCTTTCTGGCTCCAGATTCATAGGATCTCCGTACACGCTTTCGATGGCTTGCAGAACCATCGCCTGACGTTCATCAGCCTGAAGACGGATCTCCTTCTTAGACCTATTAGTTCGACTTCCTTCAGGTCGTCCTACTACGCGAACGCCAAGGAGTCTCTTAACACCGTTGGTAAGTCCTGTGACGAAGTCCTTTAAGTCGGTCTGTGAATTCGATCTTTATTCCCTTCTTTCTTTTTCCATACAATTCCTTCCTAGCCTCAGCGATTGATAAATCGTGCACCTCCGCATACTCAGCTATTTGCACTTGTGTCGGGGCGAATTCATCCATGACTTCGCCGTAGAGTGCACCAACCTCGCTCAGAGAGCCATCGTTAGCTTTCATTTCGAAAAAATATCCTCCCTTTTGTTAATACTTCTGCGTTTTAGAATTTGATGTTGAAAAGTCAGAATTGGGTGGATTCTTCAAGCGAAAAACTAGAGCCAATGGGGATTGAAAGGAAGCCTGCTTTCAATTGTGATGACAGCAAGCCCGATGAGCCGCTAAAAAGGACTCACCGGGCTATGAGGCGGGTGTATGGATGTCAGCGCAAGCGATTAAGCAAAGATGTGCGATTGTGAGCTTCTACAAGCTCGCCGATCTCCGCCTCTACGTAAAGCTTCGTCGTTGAGAGGTTAGAGTGACCCATCGATTGTTGAAGATAGAAAACATTGCCTCCATTCTTGGTATAGCTGCGGGCGAACTTTCGTCTGAACGCATGGAAAGCACCGTCGAAGCCCTCAATGCTTAGAGCCGCACATAGTTGATTCAAGTCTCGCCTTAGATTGTCATATAGCAAACTTCCGCCATTGCGCGTAGGGAACACCAGTTCGTGATGGTGCTTCTTCAAAAAGATCCAAAGGCGCTTGCGCATATCGACGCTAATAGGAACCAGTCGATCTTTCTGTCCTTTACCTTTCACGGCAATTAGCAGATTCTCCAGGTCCACTTTTTGACGTTCGAGTGATAAAGCCTCTGAGATCCTGATGCCCGTGTCCGTAAGTAGGCTAAGGAGAGTGATGAGGCGATGCTCACCAAAGGCCGACGACTTGTGGTTGAGAATGGTCTTGATCTGATCATCCGAAAAAGTCCTAAACACCTTCCGCTCCGACTTCAACAGTTTTATGTGGAGTCGATCTGTTAGCTGTCCATTCTCGTGAAGCCATGAGAGGAATGAATTGATTGAGCGAATGTAGCTATTGCATCCGCCCGGTGATATCCCCGCTTCTCTCATGCTGATTACAAAGCGGTTTAGTTGGGTTTGATTAATCTCGCTTGAGTAGCGCTGATAAACCTTCCACGCTTGCTCGTAGGTGCTGATTGTTTTTGGTGTCAGGTTCCGAATGAACCGGATCTCTTTTACGAAACAGCGAAATAGCTCGTCCATAGTGGTCCTCCAGATTAGTCGCTCATCTGAAGTCCTTGAGAATCGAATGGATTGAGCTAAGTTATTATCGCCGCAGGCGATGGAGCCGGCTGCCGGAATTGAACCGGCGACCTTCTAATTACGAATCAGACGCTCTACCAACTGAGCTAAGCCGGCTTATAGCTGCGACTCATGGGCAGGTTTGCACTATACGAACGCGCGCTTTCGAGTGTCAAGCAGGCGAGCTAGTTACAGTGCGGCAAGAAAAAGTAGGTAGTCGCTAAAACTGAGGCCACGGCCTGGCGCCGTGGTCATTCACGTTGGTCGCTAACAGAGGCGGGCCGAGATTTTTGGTGATGCCACGGGCTCGTCCCGTGAGTGCTCACGCTTCATGCTGTGTTTAGAATCTCTCACTAACAATCTCTTCTTAGTGTCTTTGGTTCAGTTTGTGGTCTTTGCGATCTTGGCGCCTTTGCGGGAGACGTTTTTTTCACGCAAAGGCGCAAGAACGCAAAGGAAATCAGAGCCTACCTTTGGTTAACAAACTCTCACGCGCGCGCGTCATATCCACGTCAAGGGGCGAAGTTGACTGAGACAGGTTAGAATTCCCACGCAAGGTAATGACGTAAAGGTAGTGATGACGATGACCGCTGCAATCCCCCGAGCTCTGCTTTCCACTAAATGGCGCACGCTTCATTGGTTCGCTAGCGTTGCGTTTCTGGTTCTCGCGACGACGTTCAGCGTCGCGGCCCAGTCTCAAAAGCTGCCGTCGCCCGAAAAGATCGTCGAGGCTCACCTCAAAGCAATCGGCGGAAAGAAGAATGTTGCGGCAGTTCGCAGTGCGACGTACGAGTGGAAATCTCAGCTCAAAGGCCAGGCTGATGGAACTTCTCGGTGGCGGGTCAAAGCGCCGGGGTCGGCACGGTTTGAAAATTCAGTTGGCTCCGACTTGATCACAGCCGCTAACACGAGCTCCGCATGGGTACTGCAGGGGCCGTCGATGAGAACTTTGATCGGCGCGGAAGCTGCGGCTGCAAAGTTAAGAGCATTCCTGGATGCAAGCCGGTTGGTTGACTATAAAAAGGCAAATGTACTTGCACGTTTCGTTTCGGTCGGTGACATCGGAAGTGAGCCGTCATACATCGTCGAGTTTTCTCGCCGCGGCGGATCGAAGCTGACTTACTGGTTTAGCCTCAAAACAAAACTGCTGGTAAAAGTCATCGACGATAACACTCGGACGACGACGCGCTTTGAAGACTACCGACGAGTCGGCAACATCTTGGAGCCTCACCGGGTCCGAATCTCGAATCCCGACTCAGATCTCGTCCTTGAGTTACAGAACGTCGTGCACAATTCGTTGATAGCGGACTCAGTCTTTGATCCTCCTGCGGCAGTTACAGCGGTCGATGTGGTGTCACTGATGCGTGCCGTTGGCCGCAATCAGGACGAAGTCGAAAAGCGTGTTAACGAGTATTCCTTTGTCCAGAAGGAAACTGAGCGAGAAATCAACGGCCGTGGGGAATTAAAGAAAGAAACTGTCAAAGTCTACGAAGTTTTTCCGATCGCGCATCAAGAACCCGTAATGAAGCTGATTAGCGAAAATGGAGTGGCTCTTACTGGCGAGAAGGCCGCGAAAGAAGAGAAGCGCGTTATCGAAGAGCTTGAAAAAGCGGAGCGTGATCAGGACAAGAATCAGCAGAAAGCGGAACGTCGCAAAGAAGAGCGCAGGAAGAAAGCCGGCAAGGGTCACGAGGACGAAGAGCCTGGAATCTCTCAGTTCTTGATGGTCTGCGAGTTTGTCTCGCCTCGACACGAGAGTTTTCGAGGTCGAGATGCGGTCGTTTTCGACTTTCGCCCACGCCCAGGTTTCAAGCCGGCGAATCGTGCTGAAAGTTTGATATCGAAGCTTGTTGGCGTCGTCTGGATCGATCCAGCTGACAAACAGGTTATGCGACTCGAAGCGCGATTGGCAGAAGGATTCAAGATGGGCGGCGGGCTGCTACTGTCAGTACGACCGGGCGCAGCAGTGGTCATGGAGCAGACGCGCATGGTTGAAGGCGTGTGGCTGCCAAGCTTTGCCCAGGTTAACTTGTCTGTGAAAGTGTTGCTGTTTGGCGGCGGCGATATCAATCAGACGGTCGAGTGGAGTGATTACCGTCACTTCGCCGGCAAAGTTCATGATTACAAGCTTGATTATCCAAAAGCAGAGAACCAAGCGGAAAAGAAACCGTAAACCTAGCCGCAGATTACGCCGATTACACAGACAATTGTTTAGTCGTGGGAAGGTGGAAGGTAGAAACGAAAAGTTGAAAGGTAGCAGCTCAACTCATCTTCTTTAGTTTCTTACATCTGTGCAATCTGCGTAATCTGCGGATGTCGTTTGCTGGACAAGAAAAGACTGCGATGTGAAACCAAACCAAAACGAAATCACAATTGTCGGCGGAGGCTTCGCCGGAGTTGAAGCAGCCTGGCAAGCTGCGAACGACGGCGTTAAGACTCGTTTGTATGAAATGCGCCCGGTCAAACAGACCCCGGCACATCGCACTGACAAGCTGGCTGAAATAGTTTGCTCAAACTCTTTGAAGTCTGATGAGGTTGGCACCGCGTCGTACCTTCTGAAGGAAGAACTACGACGCGGAAACTCCCTGGTCATGGAAGCGGCCGCAGCTACTCGCGTTCCCGCGGGCGCGGCACTCGCGGTCGACCGCGTAAAGTTCGCGGAATACGTCACCGACAAGATCGCTCAACATCCAAATATTGAGCTTGTCCGCGAAGAAGTCACTTCAATTCCCCATGATGGCATCACCATCATAGCCACGGGGCCGCTCTCTTCCGATGCCTTAACCGCTGAGATAATGAAGCTGACGGGCAGCGACCAGCTGTATTTCTACGACGCAATCGCGCCCATTGTAGCGGCGGACTCAATCGACACGAATATCGCCTTTCGCGCGGCGCGTTACGGCAAGGGCGGTGACGATTATCTAAATTGCCCGTTCGATCCGCAGCAGTATCAAGTCTTTTACGAGGCCTTGATCGCTGCGAACAGCGTCCCGCTGCAGAGATTTGAGGAAACTCGTTGGTTCGAGTCATGTCTTCCGATTGAAGAATTGGCGCGTCGTGGTGTTGATACGCTTCGTTTCGGCCCGATGAAGCCGGTAGGTCTTCCTAATCCACGCACTGGTCGCGAGCCTTACGCGGCAGTTCAGCTGCGCCAGGAAAACTTAATGGCGGACGCATACAGCCTTGTGGGCTTTCAGAATCATCTACGTTACGGCGAACAAGCGAGAGTCCTGCGATTAATACCAGGGCTGGAAAATGCCGAGTTCTTGCAGTATGGTCAGATCCATCGCAATACCTACATCTGTTCGCCACGCGTTTTGGGCGCCACGATGCAGATGCGCGAGACGCCTTCAGTTTTCTTCGCCGGGCAAATCACGGGTGTGGAAGGCTACGTCGAATCGGTTGGGATGGGTTGGCTGGCGGGGCTCAATGCAGCGCGACTGGTGAAAGGTGAAAAGCTGCTCGAGGCACCCGTTGCCGGCGCCATCGGCTCTCTTGCACACTACGTCTCCCACGCGGAAGTCAAAAATTTTCAACCGGTAAACATAACTTTTGCGCTCCTGAAGCCGCTTGAAGAGCAACAAAAGAGGCGTCTAAAACGTAAACGCGACCGGCGAAGTTTTCAGGTAGAGTTGGCTTTGAAAGAATGGGACAGTTGGCTCCAACAAATCGATTTTCGAAGCGCGGCTCTGCCGGCCGCTGTCTAAGCCTCCTCAAGTCGGGGTTTTCATTCGTCTTACTTCTTTGTTTGGCTCTTGCGTCGCAAGCCCAGTCGGGTCGTCGCAAGTCTGAACAAAAGAGAACACCCTCGCCGATTGATACTACTCAAGCCCCTATCTCAGGTTCGAAATCAACGCCTGCCAAGACTCCCAGCGAGTCCAGTAAGTCGACCGCCGACAGCAAGGCGGGAGTAGAGGTCGATCCAAATGACGTCGTCAAGATTAGCTCGAACCTGGTGCCGGTTCCGGCTTCAGTTTTCGATGTCCAAGGCAAAGCTGTTACTGATCTAAAACTAGAAGATTTTGAGTTGAAGGTTGATGGCCAAATCAAACCGATAAGCGATCTGAATCGTTCGGAAGCTCCTGTCAGGATGGCGATGCTTTTCGATAACAGTGGCAGTCTGCTGGCCTCGCGCGAGTTGGAGAAACAGGCGGCGAAGCGATTTTTCAGCCACGTACTAAGACCCATCGACCAGGCCGCCATCTATTCAGTCTCGACCGAAAGCTACATCGCGCAAACTCTTACCAGTGACGTGAGACGACTCGAGCAGACTATCGATAGTTTTGGAAGACCCGAAGGCGGGACGGCGCTCTTCGACGCGATAGTCCAGGCGTCCATCTACCTGAAGCCGTATGGCGGACGGAAAGTCATCGTGATTGTCTCCGATGGATCAGACACGATTAGTTCCCTGGATTTTGAGACAACCATGAAGCGAGTACTGCGGGAAGACTGCGAGGTCTACGTCGTGCAGACAGGGCTTTACGAGAACGCGAATATTCATGACCTGGCTGCGAAAAAGCGAATGGAAGCAATCACCGATATGACCGGCGGGGCGCTACATATCCCGAGAGATCCAGGAGACTTGGAAACGGCGTTTATCGAAATCGCGGCTGACCTTGCGCAGCAATACGTTCTGAGCTACTACGCAGTGGATGAGCGCCGTGATGGTGAGTATCACACTATCTCCTTGAGCGTGAAGACGCGTAAAGACCAACGTGTCAGGTCTCGGCGCGGCTTTTATGCGCCCAAAGGTTAAGAGCACTGGGAGCGCAAGCATCCTGCCTGCTTAAGTATGATTAGATTTTTAAGAGGCTGTTAGTGCAGCGAAGGCAGGCAGGATGCCTGCGCTCCCAAGTGCAGCGAAGGCCGGCAGGATGCCTGCGCTCCCCGGGTGTATACTAGCGCTCGTTCATGATTGACGAGCTCCTAAATCAATTCATCGAGCACCTTCGTTACGAACGCAACGTCAGCGAACATACCCTCCGCAACTATCAAAGCGACCTGGAACAGTTCCTGGATCACCTTGCTCCTCGAGATCTGCAAACTGGTAAGAGAAGTGAACCAGAACTTACGCAAATCGATCACCTGACAATTCGCGAATGGCTCGCAGCGCTTCACGCGGCGCAAAAAAAGAAAAGCTCGATTGCCCGGAAGCTTGCGGCGCTGCGCACCTTCTTTCAATTTCTCGTGCGCGAGGGAATTGTGGAGATGAATCCGGCGAAGCTTGTTGCTACTCCGCGACTCGAGAAAAAGCTGCCGAAGCATTTATCAGTAGAAGATGCGATTCGTTTTATCGAGACTCCGGACATCGAGACCGAGCTTGGGAAACGAGATCGCGCGATGCTCGAATTGATGTACGCCACGGGGATTCGCGTGTCCGAGCTCACGAAGCTCAACGTTCACGATATCGATTTCACGAACAAATTAATTCGCGTGAGCGGCAAACGCCGAAAGGAACGAATTGTCCCCTTTGGCGATCCGGCAAGCGACGCTTTGAAAGCGTATCTCGCCATTCGTGAGCAATTCCTCCTTCAGGCGCCGGTCTCGCTGCGTGAGCCTGAGGCGTTGTTCCTGAATTATCAAGGAACTCGGATTACGACTCGGTCAGTAGGACGAATGGTAGAAAAGTATATCCGGCTCTGTGCCGGGAGATACGACTTGAGTCCACACGCCTTGCGCCATTCTTTTGCAACGCACCTGTTGGATAGTGGCGCTGATCTGCGCGATATTCAGGAGTTATTGGGGCACGCGCGGCTTTCTTCTACTCAAATCTACACGCATGTTTCGATGGAAAAGCTGATTGAGGTGTATGATAAGTCCCATCCAAAGGCTTAACTTCGCTTAACGGTTTCTAATTCTTCAGACTTACGGCTTGCTTTATTGGGTGCGGCATGTGGCAGCTAGTCAGTCGAGCGGTATTAGTCTTACAGCAAAACCGCAATCTATTTGAAACACGCCGATCGCGGCTCTCACCTAAGATTTCGTCACGAAGTTCGAGACGAGGATTGGTTCGAGCCGGGGTTGTCGTGACGTTATTGCCTCTCTCTCTGTTGTTGTTGTCTTTCCTGAGCAGCGGCTCAGCTGCGGTCGATGTCCATAAACACCGAAGTAACTCAACTGCTCAACGCCCGGTATTTCTGCGCGCAGGTTGGACAGAGAGTCACAAGATCAAATCTCTTTGTGAGCTTGGTCGTGGGAAGGGAATTGTTTTCAGTCCCGATCTGAGCGAACCAGGTAACCGCGAGTTCTTTCAAGCTCTCGGCTTCGCTTATTTCGAAGATGCCGATTGGCACAAAGTTCTTCAGCAAGTGAAGGCTTACAACAAGGCGCACCGAGAAAGTCCAATTGAAGTTTTGTTGATTCAGTCTCACGGGACCAACGGCGACGGTTTGAAGCTTCAAACGAGTAATCAGGCGGCCGCGCCGCGCTCGTACATTTCCGCCGGAGGGCTGCTCGAGAATCTGGAAAACAGCGGCGTGCGCATATGCCTGCTGGCAGCCTGCAATGCCGGACGATTGCTGCGGCCCGAGAATTTTCACGAGGTTAAAGCGAGCGAAGGCAATCGACTTTTTGAGCCGGCAACTCTGGGCATTATTAGCTCAACTGCTGAATTTGACCCCGCCGACAGCACCATCGCAATCGGGCGACGAGCTGAAAGCCACATCGAAGTGATCAATGAATGTCGCATTGCCGAGTTCGCTCCCAATGCCCGGACTGCACTCATCGCGGGCAGCAATGGCCGGTTGAAAGCTGCTACACGCATCGCAGTGCCGGAGATGTTGATTCAGCTGCTTGTAGACGACGAACACCTGAAGCTGGTTTCGGAAGGCTTTGAGTTGGAGCGGTCGTTTGCCGAAACCAATGATGGATATCGCGAACACCTAATCACTGAGTTTCTGCGTTTTATCAATGGCGTAGCTGATAGAGAGCGAGTGGCGATGGCCAGTTCAACAGTGGCTGAGTAAGAGTTTTCAAAGTTCCCGAAAGAGCCGCTGCTAAAACGAACGGCACGAATGAGAAATTCATTCGTGCTGTTCGACTTTTTGCGATGCCTAAAGAGTAGGCGGCGATTCTTCAAATTCTTCTGCTTCGACCAAGGCCTGGCACTTCGTGTCGTAGCGAGCAGTAGGAACGGCCTCGAGACGCCTTTCATCGATCGGCTCGTCGCAACGGGCACAAATGCCGTAGCTTCCTTCGTCCATTCTCATAAGAGCCTGATCGATGTCCGCGACCATGCGCGATTCGTGTTCTCCCAGGCGGAGCGCGATCTCTTTGTTTACATCCATGAGCGACATGTCCACGCTGTCGGTGACTCTCTCGTCAGAAAGCTCGAGGGCAGCCGCTTGTTCGTCGCGAATGTGTTGGGTGTGTCGTTTGAGTTGCGCAGTTAAGAGACTGCGGAAGTGTTCCAGTTTTTCAGCGTCCATTTATGAAAATCAACCGCCCGAATTCGGATTATTTGGCAGGGCAGTATAGCATTAACTTTCATAAGGTTCTTCTGGTGGCGAGTTGGATTAGCAGCCTAACCGGGGCGGCCGACTTTTGACCTCCTGGTCAGTAAAGAATCTCCTGGCTAAGCCTTGCCAAGCTCAAGCTCTAAATTTCCTCTTAACAATTACAGCCTTGCTACCAATCCGAATCGAGCGCCGCGTGGCCGCCCCGGTGAGATGTTGTTGTTATTGTCCGCATTAATGTAGTACTGGCGATCGAAAAGATTCTCGAGGTTTAGCTGGAATCGCCATTTCTCGGATAAGGAATAATAGATGGCCGCGTCGATTCTGGTGTAGCCAGGCAACGTCACCTTGTTATCGATGGCTGCAAACATATCCGAGCGCGTCACGATCCCCAATCCTGCGCTGAGTTTCGGGATGATCTGGTAATGATTCCAAAGTGAAAATGTGTGATGAGGAACCTGGGCGACTTTGGCCCCGAACGGCGCCGCAGTCGTCGCGCTCGAGATGAATGCATCCTGGAAAGCATATCCGCCTGATACCCGCCAGTCGCGCGTAATATTTCCATTTGCTCCGAATTCGAAGCCATTAGTGCGTTGACTGCCCGTCTGCACGATCCGGGTTGGATCGTTTGGATCAGTCGCTCGAGTGTTCGTGCGATCCAGTCGATAGACGGCACTGGTTATCGAAAGATTGCGACGCAGGTCCCATTTTATTCCGCCCTCGAAGTTAATGAATTTCTCAGGCTTGACCTGTTGAGTAATCGTCGTAAGCGACGAGAACTGATCGCCCGAGCTCGGCAGGTAGGAGACACTGTAACTGCCGTAAACCGAAAGCGAGGTTACGGGCTTCACGACAAGACCCAATCGCGGAGAAACCAGATTATCGATACGTCGTAGGTCATCACCGTTTCGATTGTTGTGGAATTGCAGGTCGAAGTAATCAAATCTCAACCCTGCAATGACCTGGACCTTTCGAGACAGATCGATCTGATCCTGGATGTATGCACCGCCAAGGTTTACTTGCAGGTGGTTGTCGGCATCGGTAGCGCTTTGCCGAAAAGTCACAGGCGTGTTGACGAGAGGATTCGCCAGCGAAACCTGAATCGAAGTAGCTGTGTTGTTGAAGAAGCCGGTATTGCGAAAATTGTCGGTCAGCTGTCTACCGAGCTCGACGCCTCCCAACAGGTTATGCCTGACTTTTCCTGTTATTAATAAGTAATTGAGGTCGGTCTGGTTGAAAACGTTCCGACGTTTCGTGGCGTTGTTGTAAACCGTTAACGCCGCCTTTGATTTGTCAGCCGTGACCGCACCAGGAACGTAGTTTTGGTAGAAGCGATCATAGTCTCCAAACATCGTGCGGTTGTGAATGCCGAAGTCGCCAATCTGATGATCGAAGCTTCCCGACAACAGGTTCACGCTGGCTCTGACTGGGGCCTCATTTGGATTACCAAAATAAGTCGAAATGGGTATATCAACCGGCTTTCCTTGAAAAGAAGGAATTCCGCGATCAGCCACCCGACCATCATGGAAATGCTCGAAGCTAACTTTGGCGGTGGTGTTTGAACTCAACGCAAAGGTTGCAGTGGGGCTTACGCCGTACCGCTCAAGATTTACAAAGTCTCTGAAACTCGCAGATCTTTCATAGACTCCATTGAGACGAATGGCGACCTTCTCACTCAGTTGTTGATTTAGATCCGTTGTAAACCGCTTGTCGTGAAATGAACCACCCTGGAACGTGAATTCTCGTAAAGAGTTGAAATTTGCCTCTTTGGTAACGCGATTAATCACACCACCGCCGCCACCTCGACCGAAAATCATAGCGTTCGGACCTTTCAAAGCCTCAAAGCGTTCGACGTTGTAGAAGTCGCGATAGTACTGGACGTCATCACGAACACCGTTTACGAAAAAGTCCGCGCTGGTACTGTTGCCGCGCACGATCAGTTGATCGCGATTATTCTCACCCTGATGTGAAGTAACGCCCGGCACATAGGCCACGGCAGCGGCGACGCTGTCTAAAGATCGATCCTGGATTTGTTCCCGAGTGACCACAGTGATTGCTTGTGGGATATCACGAAGGCTCGTAGGAGTCTTCGTTGCTGAACTGATTGCAGCTACTTGGTAGCCACCGGTATCGGTAACAGTCACCGACGCGCTCGACCCGGCAACCTCCAGCGCAACTTCGAGCGGTTGCGGACTGCTGGTGACCGTACAAACCAGGGATGTCTCGGCAAAGCCCGGGGCAGTAACGCGCAGACGATAATTGCCCATCAAAAGGGAAAGAGAGAATTCGCCTCGTTCGTTGGTTGTGGTGTTTGAATGCGGGCGGCCGTTCTCACTAACGGCAACAACGTCAGCCCCGCTAATAGCGGCGTGATTCGGATCAAACACCTTCCCGCTCAGAATCGGCTTGGCCTGCTGAGCTTGGGCAGCAACCGAGAAAAAGGAGATGACGACGAGACAACACAACCCATAAACAAGGCGTGACAGCATAAAAAACTCCCGGGATCCAATTTAGAGGTAGTCAACGGTTTCCAATAGTCTGAAAATGAAAACCGTTTTCAAAATCACAGACAGTATAAATAGTCAGAGGGATCTCGTCAATAGGATCACGTTTGGAGTAGATTTTTATGTGAGGCAACGGGTAGGCTGCTAGGGAATAGCAGTCAGAACCCGACACGTCGGGGTTCTGACACAGTGATGTGTCTCGGAAATTCGTTAGATTCCGCAGATGATTTGTGCGGCAAGTAACGGAATGGTGAGTTCGTGGTGACCGGTAATTGAATATCCATGGCCGGCGCCGCCCGCAGTCGGGCGCCGAACCACATTGGTCAAGGGTCGATACGACTGGATGAAATCGAAGTTCGCGGTCGTGATGTCACTCAGTGGGTGCCCGAGATTGCGAACAAGCGTTACGCACTTCAGAAAGACTTCAGGAAGCGTTACCGCGGAGCCAATATTCAGGTAGACTCCGCCTCCGTCCATGCGCCGCACTAGTTCTGCGAGTAGTTTGAAATCGGTATGGCTGGTTTTACCAAGGGCAGCACCATCCGCGTTGGGATGAAAGTGAGCGATGTCGCCTCCGACCGTAACATGAGCAGTAAAGGGAACCCTCGCTTCGTAAGCTGCGCAAAGCAGTGAGTAGTCTCGATGCTTTGGCTCCAACGCCGCGAGGGCGCGACCCATCGACTCTCCAAGACCAATCTTGTCCCGAGCGCCGTCTCGCGCAGCGTCGTTCAATAGCTTGCCAGTTTCATCGGCGCCGCCGAAATTCCCTTCGTTCAAAGTAGCGTCAACATCTTCTGAGGTTGATCCCACCATGGCGATCTCAGCGTCGTGCACCAGCACCGAACCATTGCCGGCGACAGCACTAACAAAGCCGCGTTTCATCAAATCGATCAGGATCGGCGCCAGACCTGTCTTGACGACATGGCCTCCAATGCCCCAGATGATCGGCTTTTCTAATTCCTGTGCGCGGCGGATCGCGGAGGCGAGGGCCCGCAGACTTTGAACCGCCAGGATGTTCGGAAGGCCTTCGAGGAAGTCGGTCAGCGAAGCGCCGTCAGTAGAAGCGCGGGCAAAGTCGTTGAGATTAACTTTGCTGGGACGAGACTCGAGTGAATAAGTGCTGACATCGTTTAGACTGAGCGGGCGAATCGGATAATTGGAAGGCAATTGGCCAAATACTCCTTTCAGAGTCGTCTCAGATTACCCAAATTTCCAGCCTGCAAGAAACGATCAGGCGATTTTTTTGTCTTCGCGCCGCCCATTGCCGTTTCCGTTGCGAGCCACGCGGCCATTAAGCAGCGGCCGAAGCACTTGCCCGGTGTGTGAGCGACGGACGCGCGCAACTTCTTCAGGCGTACCGCTGGCCACTACGCGCCCACCGTGTTCGCCACCCTCAGGACCCAGGTCAATGATGTAGTCGGCAGACTTGATCACGTCGAGGTTGTGTTCGATCACCAGCACCGTGTTACCGAGCGACACCAGACGCTGCAGCACGTCGAGCAGCTTGTGCACGTCAGCAAAGTGCAGGCCCGTGGTTGGCTCATCGAGAATGTAAACAGTTCGTCCGGTAGCACGTTTTGAAAGCTCCTTGGCGAGTTTTACTCGTTGAGCTTCGCCTCCAGACAGAGTTGTTGCCGACTGACCGAGCTTGATGTAGCCAAGCCCAACGTCCAGAAGAGTCTGGAGCTTCTGATTAATCTGGGGAATATTCTCCAGGATCGGAAGCGCTTCCTCTATCGTTGAGTCCAACAAACCTGCTATGGACTTGCCCTTGTACTTGACGGACAACGTCTCACGATTGTAGCGAGCGCCGCGACAGACATCGCACAACACATACACGTCCGGCAGAAAGTTCATTTCGATGCGTTTCATGCCGTCACCTTCGCAGGCCTCGCAGCGACCGCCTTTAACGTTGAATGAAAACCGGCCGGGCTTGTAGCCTCGCTCGCGAGACTCAGGCAGCATCGCGTAGAGCTCGCGAATTGGAGTGAAGAGTCCGGTGTAGGTGGCGGGATTCGAGCGCGGAGTGCGCCCAATCGGCGACTGATCGATCTCGATCACCTTATCAACGTGTTGAAGTCCATCGATCGAGGTGAACGCTCCCGGTTCCTCCAGCGAGCCGTACAAGTGTCGCGCCATCGCCCGGTAAAGAATGTCCCCAACCAAAGTCGACTTTCCTGAACCCGAGACGCCCGTAATAACAGTCAACAATCCCAGCGGAAAGCTAACGTCTATTTCTTTCAAGTTGTTGGCTCGAGCTCCCTGAATTTCGACGGACTTCCCATTTGGCGCTCGCCTTTGCTCAGGTAGTTCAATCTTTCTTGACCCGCTCATGTAAAGCCCGGTGATTGATTTCGGATTGCGCGCAACATCTTCCGCGCTTCCGATGGCCACAAGCTCGCCACCATGTGCACCCGCGCCTGGACCAAGGTCCACAACGTAGTCGGCTCTTCGAATCGTCTCTTCATCATGTTCGACTACGAGCACCGTGTTTCCAAGGTCTCTCAGATCGCACAAGGTTTCGAGCAATCGCTGATTGTCCCGCGGGTGTAGACCAATCGAAGGTTCGTCGAGAACGTAAAGCACGCCGCGAAGTTGTGAGCCAATTTGAGTGGCCAAACGAATACGTTGTCCTTCGCCGCCCGACAAAGTTGCTGAGGACCGATCCAATGTTAAGTAACCGAGACCAACCTTTTTAAGAAATGTCAGGCGGTTCCTAATCTCGCGCAAAACCAGTCCTGCGATTTTTTCTTCCCGAGGATTTAGCTTGATTGCTTCAAAAGCATGAACTGCGTCTTCAATCGGAAGACCGGCGTAGTCGGCGATTCCGCGGCCTCCCAGGCGGACCGCTAACGAATCAGCCCGCAATCGTCGTCCCCTACATTCCGGACAAGCCGTCGGCGCCACCAACTCTTCCACCGCTAATCGTACTTTCTCCGATGGCGCTTCATTCAATCGTTCTCCCAGCCAGCGTAAGGCGCCTTGCCAGGGACTGGAATACGCGTAAGGCCCGTGCGAGAAATTCAATTGCCCGTTGATGCCATTGAAGAAGGCGTCACGCACCTCTTTCGACAGGGCTATAAACGACGCGGTCGGATCGGCTTTGAAGTGTTTGATTAGCGCCAGCAAGGCGCTGCGCAAGTAGGCTGAGCCTTGTCGATCCGCCATGCCCATAAAAGTTATCTGGTCGGCAGAAACATTAGCGTCGGAAATTACTTTGGCTGGGTTAACCTCCAGCACAGTGCCGAGCCCATGACAGCGCTTGCACGCTCCGTAAGCCGAATTGAACGAGAAGGAGCGCGGCTCGAGCGGTGGCACATTGATCCCGCAATTAACACACGCCATTCGCTCCGAGTAGAGCTTGTCTTCGCCATCGACGACGGAAACTAGTACGGCGCCTCCCGTGAGTTTCAAAGCCGTGCGCACTGACTCTGAAAGACGCTCAGTGATCCCGGCTTTAATCAGCAGACGATCAACGACCGCTTCAATCGAGTGATTCCGTCGCTTGTCCAGCTTGATCTCTTCGTCAAGTGAAAGCAGCTCGCCATCGACACGCGCTCTCAGAAATCCGTCCTTCGCCAGTTTCTCCAACTCTTTTTTGAATTCGCCTTTTCGGCCTCGCACCATGGGAGCCAGAATCATTACCCGCTCTCCTTCGGGAAGAGCGAGGACACTCTGGACAATTTGCTCGACGCTTTGCCGGGTAATTGGAGCCCCGCAAACGTGACAGTGCGGCAAGCCGATCGACGAAAACAGCAAACGCATGTAGTCGTAGATTTCCGTTACCGTGCCCACGGTTGAGCGCGGGCTCCGCGAAACAGTTTTCTGCTCGATGGAAATAGCCGGCGAGAGGCCGTCCACTGAATCAACATCAGGTTTTTCGAGCTGATCCAGGAACTGTCTCGCGTAGGCTGATAAGGACTCGACGTAGCGTCGCTGGCCCTCGGCGTAAATCGTGTCGAATGCTAAAGAAGATTTGCCGGAACCTGAGAGGCCGGTTATGACTGTAAATTGATTTCGTGGGATTTCGACATTGATATTCTTGAGGTTGTGCTGGCGTGCGCCTCGAACAGTGATGCGGTCAATAGCCATTGCCTAAAACCTTTGCGCAGCTCTACGGATGCGAATTTCGGCCAGTAAAGAAATGAAGATTTTAGCGGAGTGGTTACTGACCGGCAAGCGACGAGAGTGCAAACAGTGCGGCAAGAAAAAGTAGGTAGTCGCTAAAACTGAGGCCACGGCCTGGCGCCGTGGTCACTCACGTTGGTCGCTAACAGAGGCGGGCCGAGATTTTTGGTGATGCCACGGGCCAGCCCGTGGCATCCTGCGAACCAATGAATCACCTGTTTTTGTAGCTGTGAATATGAAACACCACAGGGCCAGCCTGTGGTATCGGCTGAGGCTTCAGTTCACCATTTATGCTTTACCTACTTTTTCCTGGCGCACTGGAGTGCAAAGTAGTGGGATGGCCGTTGGGTGTGCGAATCACAAATTCTCGAAGTCCCCAAGTTTTGTCGGCGGGCGCGGCCAGTGTCTTCACTTGAGTTACTCCTTCGTCACTTCCTTGAACTGGGCGGTGTCGGTGTATTGCTGAAACTCGATCACCTTCCCGTCTCGGAAAGTAAAGAAGTGAGCAAACTGAGCACGGACAGATTTCCCGGTCTTCTTGTACACACCGCTGTAATGACCGTATCCAATTGCCGTCTCACCGGCATCAAGGACTGCATCTGGTGAGACTGCAAAGCCATCCCATTCCATGCCCAGGCGCATGAAGACACCACTCAGAACGGCGTCGCGACCGACGTAAGGATTGCCATCGGCATAGATAAAGTTTTCAGCTTCGCGCCATTCCACCTGTGGGTCCAGCGCCGCGAGAACTGTCGGGATATCTCCTCCTCCAAACGCTTCGTACATACCTTCAATAAGCTTAACGTTTTCCTGTGACACTAGTGACCTCCGGAGAGTGGTGTGCTCAAAAATCGAGTGTTGAAATTACTGCGCCGTCGCGCAAGTGGACGCTGCGGTGCGCGCGCTTGCCGACGTAAAGATAGAACTGCTGGGCGAGGGATTAGGATAACAGGTAACGCGTCTCAACTAGTAAGCTCGCTCGACTGAATTTGAAATGAGTTGCCGGCCTCGCCACGAGGCGCCCCCTTCTCGCTTACGAGGATTCGTGTAGACACATTTGATATTAACGAATCCAGCCCAGCCGCGAGCTAACGGCGAATCCTTCAACGTCTCCACAGTCCATTTCAATCTGAATTTTTCTCCAGGCTGGATCCTTACTAATCCTGGCGCCGGCTCAGGCGCGGACAATGAGGTCGCAGGCGTATTAGTTCGAGCGCCGCTGCCTACCACCGACGAGAACACAAAATTCTCCGCATGCGCATCGAGTTCAATTGCGGTCTTAGTATGGTTTGTGATCTCAAGAGTGATGATGAAGGAATGATTGCCCAACCAATAAGTGCCGCTTGGATCATGACCTGGGATTTCCAGGGCTGCCGTCAAGCCGTCTGTGGGCGTGAGGTCAGGACGAAGACGCATTCTGACTTCCTCTTCAGTAACGGGACTTGGCTCGTAGAGTTTTTGCTTTCCTTCCAGATCTTTGTATCGATACGATTTCCCCGTTATTCGATACAAAGCATGAACGACATTTTGAGCAACGAGATGAGCATTCTTTGGTGGCTTCTTCAAGTACTTTTCGAGAACTGGCACGGCGCGCCGGTCACCGATAGACCCGAGCGATTCGACAATCGCAGCTCTAACGTCCATCGTTATCCAGATGCTCATCCCATTTCTGTCCTTCGACCTGATGTGCTCATTGAGAGTGAGATAGCGCGAGCTTTGTAAGACTCGCAGCATCGCGGGCACACCTTCGGTTGCCTTGTAAATCCCGAGGTAAAGCGCAGCTTGAGTAGCGATCCGGATGTCGGTTGAATCAATATTTGCGATCGATTCTTTAACTATCTCTTCGCGGCTTTTACCCTCTTCGGGTTCCTGAGCCAACGCAACTGGACAGAAATGCAGTGAGGCTAAGGCCATCACGAGGCACAGGCTTGGCAAGAGAAAGCTTCGATTCTTGTTCATTGAGAATTGTAGATGAATTAATGTAGAGAACATTAACTCTGACGCTGATGACGCAAAATGAGTTGTTCAGCCGCACAAGAAAGGTTCGTCTCAGTCAGCGAGATTTTCGATAATGGTTCCGCGTGCTCTCGTCAGCATCTGAGAAACCCGATCGTGCACCCAGGTGGGCAATATGCCCGTCCCGACCAGGAGCACGACGATGCCCAGCGACAGAAAAAACTGCCCATGAGGACGTACGCGATCCGTGTAAGAATGGCTACAATTCGTCGCATCGAGGTTCTCCTCGCCGCGCTAAGTTATCCCTCCAGAATCGGTGGCTTCCCCAATCAGAGCATACGCATCCCACTCTCGGTTTGACGTCGGTATGTTATTACCAAAACAGCTGTCGCGTTCAGCTATCTCAATAATAGCTCGAGCTTCGAGCTCGCTTACTTCCGATGTTGCCCAGAAGTCTGCTCTGTAGATTTCTACCCAAAACGCTCCTTCGAATTTCCAGATATCAACTGTGCACTGCGGCGTTTCCAGATAGAGCATGGTGTCCTGAGAGACAAGCCTGTTAAGAAACGAGAGGGCTTCTGAGACTGACACCTCGCGATTACTGATCTCGTAGTTTGCTGTATGCGCCTTCTCGTCGATCGGTTCAGTGCGCAGCGAGAGTTTCATCTTTCGACCTTTTGAGATTTGATGTTGCAGAGAGGTCAGCGCGCAATCCCTTGGACTGGCTCCGCTTTTGATTCAACGCGACGAGCTCCATTGAGGTAACTGCGGAAGAGACGCGAGATAACTTTTTCCCGCGCCTTTGAGCCAAACGCAACCGAGTTCGCGTCGTTTGAGATGAACGGCATCGCCACCGATCACACAAGCCATCGCGCCGATTATGAATATCACAAGTCCCGGAAACCCCAGCGACTTTGCTAGAGGATTCTGTTCGTATCCGATGTTAGTCACTGAATAATAAAAGCCAAAAACGAGGAGCCCAAGCCCGATCAAAGTTAGCGGCATATTGAACTTCAAATTTCTGCGCCACTTTGACGAGTGCTTCTTGCAGAGAGCAACTTCGACCCTTACCTCCTTAAGCAGCATTCTCACGATGAAGCGAGGAATTATCTGCAGGAAGAAAAAGAACGGCAGCATCCAGTGTGAGTACGAGGTCGCCTGAACCACCTTGTATCGCACGTCTTCGTAAGAGTCGCACTTGATGCAACGTTCGGGCAGGCTCGCGTCAAGGCTCATTACTAAGAGGCCGTTGTCTTGCCACGGTCCATCCAATGAATTCGATCCGAAATTAGGCGCTCGACGGGAGTTGCCGGGTAAGTCGTGCCCGCACTTCTTACACACTTCAGCCGTCGCAAAATTTGTTAAGCCACAGTTTTTACACTTTATCGCCGACAATGACGCGCTCCATTCTGATGCCCGACATAAACCTCGCTGGAAAAGCGGGACCCAAGGAACTGTCAGCGCAGGCTGACTATTTCATTCGGTTGTACTTCCGCAAAGTGGCGACGACGCGATCGCCCGGTAGGCCAAAAACGCGAATTCCGTCAGCTCCCGTCATCGTTTTCGCCGCCAGCATCGCATTTACAACAGCTTCTTCTGTCGCCTCAATGGTTGCTCGAAAGAGAGGATCGATACGGTCGTTTGGCAGCATCACCAGCGATGGCGTGCCTTCGACCTTCGCAGCGCCGTCGTTGGCCGTCGAAAATGCAAGAAACAAATCCCCGGATGAATTCCCTGCGAAACTTCCCAGCCGTCCGAGCCCGAGGCTGACTCGTCTCGCGATGCGCTCAAGTTGATGCGGCAACAGCGGCGCGTTGGTAGCCACGATGACAATGATTGATCCGCGACCTTCGTGTTCAGCCGCAGTACCGTCATCGCGCGCTCCACCGCCGGATGCTGGGCAAGGCGGAATGCCGGCTGTCCAGAATCTGCTTAACGGTTGCTGTAGCACTGTGCAGGTGCGAAGGTCAGTTATCTCAGTACGAATCGGGACGCCGAGGATGCGCAGGTCGCCACCATAATTGCATTGCACCAACACTCCAACTGTGTACCCACCTTCGGTAGCGGTCAGCATTCTCGAGGATGTCCCAATGCCTCCTTTGAATCCATTGCAGCCCATTCCCGTGCCGCCGCCAACAGCGCCTTCTTCCACGGGACCAGGCTTGGCAAGATTAAGCGCCTCAATTGCGTGGTTCGGCTTCACGTGCTCACCATTCGCATCGTTCAAAAAGTCGAACGTCTCGGCGACGATCGGATAAGTGAAAACAAACTCGCGGCCGTTCTTCAATTGCCATTGAATGGCGGCGTCGCGCACTGTCCCGACGCTGTGCGTTCCAGTCAAGAGGATCGGTCCCTCGAGAAAACCGGATTCTTTGATCCAGTTGATGCCCGTCATGTCGCCGTTGCCGTTTTGGTTGAACGTTGCCGCGAACACCGGATCCCAATTGCCGCGCGGGCGCGGAAGAATCGCTGTGACTCCGGTTCGAATGGGGCCCTTGCCAGGCACGAGTTTGCCGTCGCCTTCAATGAGCGTGACGTGTCCAACGGCGATTCCGGGAACGTCGGTGATCGCATTCAATGGACCGGTCTTGCCCGGGAAGGGAATTCCTAAATCACGACCTCGCTGCTGAGTTTGTGCGGCTCCAGGGATTGCAGCAGCTGCAGCCAATAAGAGCCAAAGCGCCAGTCGCACAGTAGTGGCACTCTTCGAGCGAGGCGAATGCGTAGTCATTCTGTTCATGTGGATCCTCCGGGCCAGTCAGCATCCCGACGCGTCGGGATGCTGACAGGGGTACGTCGCGCCTTTGGCGATCAAAATCATGTTCGAACCAGGATAGTGCCCGAATTGGAGTGCGCCGACCTGTCGGCGCTTTGGTCGCTGCGACCTGTCGCAGCTTGTTTTTGCGAAAGTGCGCATGCTTAAGGCATCGCGGCGTCAAGCCGCCGCGGGCGAAAGCGATGACAGGTCATCGCACTCCAAATTAACCTCAAGTTTCATCAGCATTCAACTGATTCCCCAGGTTATCCTGAGTCCGCGCAAACGTTAGGAATACTCGGTTCATCCCAGTCATTCGCCGAACGTACTAACGAGGGCACGGGTGCGTTCGATGTCCATCGGATTCGACCAGAGTCCGTCCTGCTTTATTGAAGAGCCGATGATAAACGCGTCGGCATACTCATAATCATGGATGTTTTCCGCGGTGATTCCCGAACCTACCAAGGTTGGCACTGAAACCGCGCGACCCACTGCATTCACTTCGTCAGGATTAGTGCGCTCGCCGGTTGAAACGCCGGTGACGATTACACCATCGACGCCAAAGAACTCTGCGGCCTTCGCCGTCTCAACGATGTCGAGGTCTGAAGTGAGGGCGTGGGCCGAATGCTTCTTCTTAATGTCAGCGAAGATACGGATGTGATCCGCTCCAATCGCGCGTCGATATCGCAGCAACGGCCCGGCGCTGGCTTCGATCAATCCTTCATCAGCCACGTGCGCAAAGACGAAGCCTTCGACACGCACGAAACTTGCGCCCGATGCGAGCGCCACCGCGACCGAAGCTGAGTTGGCTCCGGCAAGCACTTGAATCCCGAGCGGCAAGGCGACTGCTCTTCTTATCTCGGCGCCGATTACTGACATCGCCGCCGTTATTTCCGGGCCGACTGCGCTCTTCAGATAAGGACGATCGTGAGTGTTTTCGATCATCACGCCGTGGAATCCGGCCTCTTCATAGACTCGGGCCTCTTGCACGGCTATGGAAGCGATGGCAGCCACGTCGAGTTTGTTTGCTGGCGTGCCCGGTAACGCCTGAAGATGAACGACCCCGATAAGCGCGCGGCTCACTTTGAAGTGCGATTGGATAAGTCCAAGCTTGTCCATAGGAGTTTCTCGCTTTTAGCCGACGTGATTAGTTCCTCGTCAAGGCGCCGCTGCTCCAGTTCTTTCATTGCTCTGGCCCACTACTTCTCTAGTCCAAGCGGCTTTTGCGCATCACGAGAAAGTAAAAGAGTAGTGGTACTACAATTAGAACGGCCATGATTGTAGCAAGTACTTTGAAGACACAAGCATCACAGGCACAGTTAGTACAGGCGGAAGCAATACAAGGACAAAGTGGGTTAAGAACGAGGAAAAGGCCGACACCAACAGGTACCCGGAGCAGGTTGAGCAGGAAAGGAAATAAGAGCAACGCCAGGATGATTACGACTACGGATTGTGCCTGCAGCGCCCGCTTCATGTAAGCCTCTAATTTTTCGGCTCGTATATTTCGTGAACATTGCCAAACGGATCGATGAACGCAGCATAGCGACTGAATTCATTTTCAGCAGGTTCCTGATGTAGAAAGCGCACACTCTTCGCGCGTAGATCGCGCAGGGTTTCATCTACTGAATCAACTTCGAAAAGAAAGACTGAGCGCGCCACTTCGCTGTAATTCTCAACGCGGGCATTCTCATCACATTTGAACGCGATGAGATCACAACCCTCATGAACGAAGTCGAGCCTGTTCTCATTTGCCGCCTTTAGCGGGAAGCCCAGGATGTCGCAATAAAATCGCTTCGCTTCGGCCAGGTCAGAAACGAAGATCATCATCTTTCCAAGTTTCATCGCTTTCGGCTCGCCGTCTCTCAAGCGCCTAATCGTGGTCATCTTAAACTGACGCTAACCAAGGAATTTTCACGCGACACTCACTCGCTCAGCACCAGTTGTTTATTTATTGGCGGCGTAGTACTTCTGCAGTGCTTCTGATAAGCGGCTATGCCAACCGGGAGCGAGGCTGTGTCTAATTTTTGCCGGCGAACACTTCGCGTCCTTTCACACCGTAGAGTGGTTTGTTGATGTTGTTATCTGATAATTATTGCTTGAGTACTTGTCATATGACTTGGTTCCTTGCGTTAAGGAGCTTCTTTAGAAAAGGCATCAACAACCCGCAAAGTACAGAAAGGACGTGCTGACCTCCATATCTTTTTTGCCGTTTACAAATCTGCGCAACGTTCCTTCGAGCATTACAATTCCATTTCCAACAGATTGGCTGGCAAAATTTCCTTTGGCAAGGAACCTTCCGTCAAACTCATAACTCACACCGCCGACTTTCACAGTTGAAAATCTCAATTGCTTCTCAGTCACAAAAACGGATCTGAACTTGTACCAGGGTTGAACGCCTCTAACTTCTCCCCAGGCGACCAATTTTCCGTTCTTTCGTCTGACCTGCAAATCAAATTGGATGAATTTGTCGGATTCATTCACCGGACGAGTTAAGGGATGGTAGTCACCCGAAGGATCAAAACTTTCGGTGCGATTCGGCGAAGCCTGCGCACCTCCGATAATCGCGCCATTGAAAATTAGGATTAGAAAGAGAGCGTACTTCATTCGTTCACGTCAGCAGATGTCGACCGCAGCGTTTCGGGGGAGCAACTTATCTCGAGCGTCGGGGTTGAACCGCCTCGCGATAGACTCTCTCAATTGATTATCCGCGCCTCAGTTAATCAGTAACAAACCGATTTCGCTTTTCATAAACGGGTTCCGAGATGCCAAAGCTTTACGTTCCGCATCGACGTGAAGACAAAAGGCAAAGCTTTGGAGAAAAGCCAGCCTAGAGCGAGGCTGGCAAACATCGCAATCAGGCTGTCGATCAAAATTCCCGTAAAGAAAAATGATACTTGTCCGACAAGACCACCAAATCTTCCCAGCGGGAAGGGAAGACCGAACGCGACGGTGAGATCACAGCAGGGTGGAAAAGCTTGGCTGTAGCTGTAGACGTTCGCGGCGAGAAACGCCGCCAAGCCAATTAAGAATCCAGCGATAACGAATCTTCGATTCAAAATAAGCTCTCCAGGCACAGCTCCCGCTGATCGAATGATGTTCAATCAGCCAAGCTGGGTTTGCTGGGCCTCAGGTCCCGGAAACAAGACCGAATCCTTAGTCTCAAGATACGCTTCCACAAATTCCGTAAAAGAATTAGCGACCTGAATTGGTTGGCGGTCCCACAACACAACCACCGGATTAGTATCTGTTACAGTACTCACCAGGCGAATGGCATAGACATGAGCCGCGATGCTGTAGTCTGCGAACACAAAATAAGAATCTCCACCCGCAACCGGAGACGACCAATATTCACTCAACGGTTTCACTTCATTCAAGCCCAGAAAGGTAATCATATTCTCGTCGATTTCCCAATGTTCTGAGCCATCGAAGCCGTTCGTCGTCAGGAAATACTCACGAAAATCTTCAGGGAGAAGAACGTTGTATTTTGTCTCGAACCACGTAACTTCATTCAGTGACGCGCCAGCGTTCAGCGTAATCCGCTGGCTCAACCACTTTTTCTTTAGACTTTCTCCCAGTGAAGACATAATTTTGAGCTGTTAATGCGCATCTCCTCATCTCAAAACGGAGACGCTTGGGCTAGCGCAATCTCACATGTTGACCGGCCGCCGTCCTCCGCGAGCTGCGCTACCTTAGTTTATTTAGGGGTCCAAATACCGAGCGCCCGGAATGTTGCGGCGCGGCGGTCCGCGAGCGCGAGTTTGGCCGGGCCGTTGATCTTTGCAGTCACGCCTTCGACATCGCCGCGATCAGCCAATGGAGAACAGTTGCGTGCATCCCAAAACGCAAAGCCGATGCCGGCAGCAGCCTTAGGTTCGCGCGCGAGTTCAGGATTCCCTTCTAGATCGAGACCGACAAGTTCTCCTATCTCTCTATAGTTTGACCGGCCAGTGAGTTGTTTATAACCAGAACCTCTGTACCGCCACCCATCCCCGCTGGCTTCGTTGCCGTTGCCGAGACGATTGGCATAAACGCGGTTGGCAATCGCCTCTGCTCCGAGCCGAATCAAGGCACGGGCATCGTCGATCCCACGCACTGCCGAGAAAAGGGCGTCGAGGCGTTGCGGATCTCTGTAATTCAAATTCTCTTCCATTCTCGCAAACCCGCCTGTTTCTACAAAGATTTGACCCATGAAGTGACAAAGCCGACGCGGTGTCGTCACCGAACTGGTCTGGCGTGCATCCTCTAATGCACCTGCATGAATCTCTGGGTCTTTGATTTTGGGAGCAAATTTGCGAAGCGTTTCTGCTGTAATCATATGTTCTCCTGTAGATGTGAACGGTCTAACGTCTGAGTTGACGCGGGCGCGAATTCAAATCCGCAATCCGCAATTCAGAGGCATCCCGCCGCTAGCGTCCAACGATTGGCTGTTGGGCGTCGTCCATAGGAATGCGTCAGACCTTCAAAGCGAAAATTACACCGGCCATCACAAAAAGACCTGGGGTGTCTCTTGGCTAGTCAGCACCTGATATTCAAACTTTTCCATTCTCAACCTCTCCTTTCAGGTGTTCCTTCCCCTAATCATTGAGACCAGCGGCTCCACAAAGAATTTTGCGAGCAGCCCGATCACAAGGGTTGCAATAAGACCAAAATACATCATGCGAAGATCATACGGCGGCTCGTCGTTAGCCAGCCTGTGTATATCTGGGTTTGCGGGGTCATAAAATAGGTCTTCGTTATTCGATGGTTTGGGGTATTTGATCGACCCAGATCCGTGATACGTGATCTTGCCGACGGTGAATTTATACTCAGCGCAATGCCTTTCACGATAAAAGTTCATCGCCACACATTCGGCAGACACTTTGGTCCCACTGCGCTCAAGCCATTCGTGCGTTCGATTTGCTGAGTGCATGATGTAAAAGACGATACCACCAACAATAAGGCCACCTCCCAGCAGTATGAAAAACATGATGGCGCCAATGGTGTTCGTTGACTTTTGCTCTTCAGAATCATATTGAAATTGGTTGCTCGGTGAGTTGAGACCCAAGAAGGACATAGCCAATTTCTCCTGAATGGTTTCTGCAAGCGAACGATTGAGTTCAGGTGGCGCAGCCGGCGACACGCAACCCGCCCGGAAAAAAGCGAGTTGAGAAAGGCGCTATCCCGCGCTCACCTGCAATGAATAGTTAGGGGCGTCTCGCCTCGAGGTTAAGATCAATCAATCTGAGCGGTCAGCCAAAAACATATTGCGCAACAGCAAATTACTAGGTTGAGGAATATTGGAATGATGAATTTGCAAGTAACAATCTGACGATGGTGAAATCCTAAAGACCAAATCAATTTTTGACCATTTCTCTTGAGCAAAAGAGAGCATTTTTGATTCAAGAATCTTGTTCGTAAGATTCTCGCCAATTACGATGTGTAGAGTGCAAGCACCTCTGGTAACTTTAGCCTCGCAGCTAAACCTTAGTTTTCTGCTTCCCTCAACACCCTCATTTTTTGGAATGTAATCTTTTTCCTTGCCATTGATTGAATATCGGCGGAGATAAACAATGAAGCTACCGCTCGCATTCGTTCGTTCGATAATCAGCGTCCCATGGTCAACTCTAACGGCGCCGTGCCCGATTTCGCGCTTTTCATCACCAGGAATGACGCCGCTTAGCCCCTCAAAGTCAGTACCAAATATTCCTTTCTTCGAGTCATATAAAACCGTCTCCTTAACATTTGCTCTATTGTAGTTTGCATCCTCCACAGAGACGTTCAATCTCTCTACTTCAGACATGAGCTTGGTGGTTTCGGCTCTAGCCTTTTCAGCCTCCGCTCTGATTTTATCGGCTTCAGCCTTGAATTTTTCGGTTTCCGCTTCTGTTTTTTTCCTTGTTAGGAAATGACTTACAATAGCGACCAATAAGCCGCCCACTAATGAAGAGATAAGGGTTGTGATTACTTCGTTAGGCATTGTCTGCCTATCTACCAATCGTTAATATCGATCCCGGCATCCAGCTTGAGAATCACGCACCATCCGGCAGTTCGACGCCAGTCACAATCGCCCGGGTGGTTGGCTCCCATGCAATTGGCGATTCGTTAAGTATCGCTGCTAAAGCCGCGAACTCGGTGGCAATAACACCTCTCAGCATGATGGGCTGCGCACCTTGTAAAGCAATATCAACATTACCAACGTGGTTGTCCACGTCCCAGACGAGGCGGTAACTTGTAATGGTAATCATCGTATTTTTCCTCCGCTAACGAGACATACTAAGGACCGGATATGATTTCGCTTTGGTGGTCGCAGCCGTCGAACGTCTCAGTTGACGCGGCGCGATTTCAATCAAGCATCGCCGAACTAGTCATGATGCGAATCATCCCGATGCATCGGGACTCGCGTCCAACGATTTATGGTATGGCGCCTAGCCGAAGAAGCAACCGTCAGAATCAATGTCGATTTCGTTCACCATTGAGGATAGCGTCTTCGATGTCGAGTGTGGCTCATATAGCCACCATTTACCGCTGGCTCTTTTCCAATACAGGCGCCATTCATCAGCGGCCCGTACATAACGCAACTTGGCTATATCGGATTCGATCCACTCAGATGGATCATGCCAATCGGGCCGAAGCTCACGAATTAGGACGTCTTGATTGGTTACCGCATAACGAAGTTGGATCTTGTCTTGGAGATGGGCAGGAACGCGTCGTTTACACAAGCCACCTACTTCATGCTCGATTCGCTTCAGTTCATTTTCAGAAAATGTCATTACGATTTGCGCGGGAGCCATATAACGGCGGAGTTGACCGTGGCACCGCGATTAGATTCACCCTTCGCCGCACCAAGCAAGTTACGAACATCCCGATGCATCGGGACTCGCGTCCGACGACTTGTTGGACTGCTACGTTTCCAGTACGGCGATCGTCTCGGTCAACTGCGATTGATATTGAGCCCAGTCGCCTTCGTTTACACCAAGAAAGCCCCCGCTCTGCGGTTCATGTTCGAGCAAATAAACCAAGTCCGACACCAAATCGTCACCGCTGTCGGCGAAGCGGCCCATGAATTCGTCGTAGCTTAGAGCGTTAGCCATGACCGCGCGACCCGCTGCCGCGGCCTCGCGCCTCAACGATCGAATATCAGCTTCCATGACTACAGAAGAATGCGGCCCCAACGATTTGTTCGGCGCCGTTTAGGGCATAGAACCCTAACCACGTTTCCATAAATAAGCGGAGGTCGCGTTTTTGCCGTGACTGGTGTTCTGCGTTTGAACAAAGATCGTCTTGCCGTCATGCGCGACTTGGATTTCATGACGCCCGCAGTCCGGTTGGTTGTCGTATTGATATTGACCGAACCCGAAGCCAGGGAACCGCTCGTCCATGAGAATTGTGCTGCGCCATTTTCCTTGCGCCGGGTCATCGCCCTCCAAAATCAAGAGATTCCGCCGTACCTGCGTAATGTCGGTGAACTGATTTCCAAATGACTGTCCAGCAAGATCGCAATGTACGTAGCGTCCTTTGAGTTTCGAGAACCGTCTCCTCAATCGCAGGCCATGGATGCCATCCGTGAACGCCAAGAAGATCGCTGCGGCCGCAAGCGAGGAGATCACACCTGAAATTAATCCGAGTAAAAACATTCAAAAGACGCCGAACGTTTGAGTTGACGCGGCGGCGCGAATCGAAGCACTCTCCGCCGTATCACGCAGGTTGAGAAGTACGCTCCCGCCGCTCGCGTCCATCGATTTGTTCGGCGGCGACCCGATTGCGCGAAATGACGGCGACGTTTGACATGAGCAGGCATCAGCCTGCCGGTGCGATCCGCTCGAGGGAAGAGTCAGTCGGCATCTGTGGCCGGAATGAAGCTTCCGTCAACCTCCAAGTGACCGAGCAATCGGACGCGCTTGGGTGTGCCCAGACCGACTGGCGTGTAGTACTGGAACTTCGAGGGCTCAGCCCTCAGAGGTGCGCCTGACTGAGCAGCTACCTTGCTCATGACGGCCAAGGTCGGTGTTTCTAGCGTGACCACATACTCGTACATTGGGATGCGTTGTGTGCGGGTATCCAAATACCAACTCGGATCCAGCTGATTGCCCTGCAAGTACCAGCCGATGTCGTTCTCCTCGAACGCCCCCCACTCCATTCGCACTTTTGTCGAGGGACCCGAGGCATAGAGCTCGCGCCCCGCCGGGATGGTTACCAGCTTCGGCGCCTCGCAACCTTGACGAGCCGAGGCGGGAATCGTCCAACCTGTGTCGGCCTCAATCTGGCTCCAGGGGTCCACTGTCGTCGGTTGACCGTGCACCACTAGCGTCTCCTCGCGCCGAACGTCTGAGTTGACGCGGCGGCGCGAATTCAATCAAGCATCTTCGGACGAGTCATGATGCGAAACATCCCGATGCATCGGGACTCGCGCGTCCAATGATTTGTTCGATACCGCGGTTATTTTTCAAACGACTTTCGCGGTACCTTATCATCCCGAGAGCGTTTTATGACCGAGAGCGTTTATAACGGGCTAGAGGGTAGCGATTAACTTCTTTAGCCACCTCTGCCGAATCAAACAACATTTCAATGTCAGCTATATCTAAGTGCTTGGCTAGCATACTAGGTAACTCTCTGGGGTTTACACAATGATAATTACCAGGGGTCATAACATCAGCACCGAACACATCGTGCGCTAGGCGAAAATCTTCTGGATTGCTTAATACTCGATTCATAAAGTAATCGTCGGTGCATACGCCCCACTTATTTGTCCAGCCATAATCTAGTGGACTCATATTTGGCTTGTGCATTGTTGCGATACTAAATAGGACAAGTTTTCGACGGTGTAGTTCCTTAAATGCCAGCCAAGATTGAACAAGTTCTTTATCTGTTGCTCCCCACTCCATAAATGTAACCTCATTTTAGTTTTTCAAGCCGCTGCCGGTTTTCCAAGAGGCATCGAACGTCTGAGTTGACGCGGCGGAGCGGATCAAAACACCCTGCGCTGAATCAAGTTAGTGAGAAACGCGCTCCCGCCGCTCGCGTCCAACGATTGTTCGGCGGCTTAGTCAACAACCCATGTGCGCACACCACGGACCCAAAATCTGTTGGGTCCAATACCAGAATCGCCCATTGGGTAGCAACGTCCTCGTCCATATTCTACAGCCCAGGTGAGACCGCCGGGTGCGGAGTCGCATGTCCACGACACAAGAGGCGCACCAAAACGATGATCTACGCGCCCGTTTGGGCCGATGATGGACAGCGCTTCTTCGATCGTTGGCAGACGCCAGTCAGAAAAACTCGCGTATGGTTTCTCATTCAGGTCCTTGAGGTATTTCTTTACCTCGCGTCTTTCCATAGGTCCTTCAGAAGATCCTTGCTGCCAGAGGAGGCCGGTTTCACTTGCAGCAATAACTCCATCCTGATCCTCGTTAATAAGATAATAGAGGTGGAAGAACGCCCCTCCCTGCGGTCCCCAGTCCTTCTCGTAAAACTCACGCTCGCGAATCATATTGATGGCTTCTTTGATCGTGAGGTCGTTTCGACCCACGGTCCGAAGGCTCATCACTGGAGGTCGCTGGTGGAATTTGAGAGCTTGATCGATTGCTAGCTTCCTTTGATCAAGTATCACTGAAGCAATTTGATGAACGCCGCGGCTCCAGTCAGTGTAGAGATCAACCCATTGGAGGTCGCGGACAGTTTCTCCCGCGCCGATAGAACGCGACGGTATCTCGCACCGTGATACCAGGACAGGTATGAACCATGTTCGTTCTGCTGAGTATTGCCGCAACTCGTCGATTGCCAACGTCAGTTCCTCATTCATGTAACTCTTTTCGCGTGATTCGTAATGTGCGGAGAAGCAGCAGAGAAAGAAGGCACCCTTGCCTATTGCCTGCCGAATTGCATCCTTCCAGCGCTCCCCGGGGCGAATGCGCTCCCGGTCTAACCAAACCTCAACTCCCAACGCCCGCAAGTCATTAGCGAGTTGATCGACGAGGTCTTTATCGTCGTGAACGTATGAAATAAAAACGTGAGTCATTGCCAACGATTCACTTCAGTAGTCCTTCGCTTACCTGGAGCCGAACGCTGATTCAGGTGGCGCGGGCGGGGGCACGCAACCGACGCAGAAAAAGCTAGTTGAGAAAGACGCTGTCTCGCGCTCACCTGCAACGATTTGATAATCAATAGAGGCGGCCGAAAGCGAACGAAGTAAACTGCGTTTGCTTTACCAACCTTTCACCAAAAAGGAGGCCACCTCTGATGAAGTTCTACTGCGGAATCGATTTGAGCGCAAGAGATTGTCACGTGTGTGTAATCAACGAACAACTGCAGGTAATGGTCCAGCAAAAGCTGCGCAACGATTGCCGAAGAATAATTCAGCTGCTCGCGCCCTACAAAGCCAATCTCAAGATCGTAGTTGAGAGCACCTTCAACTGGTACTGGCTGATCGATGGTTTGCGCTGAGGGTTTCGAAGTGGGGTTAGCACACACCCTCCTCTCTATCTGATCACGGGCGCCAAAGTGAAAACGGTTCGGCGCGACGCTTACGCACTGGCCAAGTTGCGGCTGGTAGGCGCGGTGCCCGCGGCCTACATTTATCCAGTGGAGACCCAGCCGGTGCGGGACCTATTACGCCGGCGCCTGCATTTGGTCCAGGTACGTGCCGGAGAGAATGGCAGTCTGCGCCGCTTGCTGCTGCGTCAGGGCATCCTCTCAAGCAGACAGCAAGAGCTCAAGCCGGCCAGCGAGACTGAACTCGAGCAATGGTTCGCGCATCCACGCCAGCCAGGAACTGCAGCGCCTTGCCCCAGCAGCATGAACTTGAACTACCTGCAGTGCGACGCTTCACGGCGAGCCCGCTTGGCTGTTTGGTGCAGTTCACTCACCGGGAAATCTCAGGCTGAGATGCCGAGCCACCCCAGCCGGGCTTGGTTCCATCACGCGGCTGCTAGCGACAGTAATAAAAGCCGCGTGAGGTGAGGACGAATGCTCTGCCTAACGGAAGTTGCGAGTCAGTCTGAACGTTCGTGAAGCGTGCATTGGAAAACAAAAACGAATGTCAATCAAATGATTGAAGGGATGGCCTCGGGCGGCCACTACCGCGAAGTGTTTTCTATTGACAGGCCGCCTCTATTGGCTGTTGGGCCGTCACCATTTAGCATGTTAGCGACAGCATTTGCACGGCACTATCTTTGGCACTCACGGTAGCAGATTCCAAACTGAACTGATGCTCCACCGATCGCACCTGCGACGGCCCCACCGATAATCCCCCAGGGAGTCGGCCCAGCCCACAACATCCCAACAATCGCACCAAGTACTGCACCCACGAGAGCGGACGCAACCACCCATCCCCAACGACGCGCCAAACACCGCCTTACACAAGACCACATTGTAAGCCTCCTAATTGATCCAGAATGGCGACTACCCGCATCGCCTCCAAGCGGTTACCAACAGCACCCATAAGAAGCCGGTCTCGCAACGACCGCGGCGTACCAAGCCGCCTCGGCACTTCGCCCAACTATTAATTATCTGGCGAATAGTACTATAAGTCCGCGGAGGGCGTCATAATGCGCCATCGATAGCGGAAAAGAGATTGCTTGAACAGGTGAGCGACGTGGCTCGATTCAGACACCTGAGTCTACGGACCGAGCAAACATACATCACGTGGATCAAGAGGTATATCTTTTCCACCACAAGCGTCATCCTCGTGAACTTGGGCCGAGGACGTGAGCGCGTTTGTTACGTACTTCGCAGTCAATGAAAAGGTGGCCGCGTCGACCCAAAACCAGGATTTCACGCCCTACTAAATTTCGAGGAAGACCTTGTCGTTGTTCTCAGGGCTTTAAGATCGTGACCTACGGATCGCTGAGGTTTTCGTTTAGGCATATACGATTAACTGCAAAGGAGGAATGACTCGTAATCCCGCGATCTGGTCTGACGAAGTGTTTGGGCGGAAGCCGAGTTACTAGAGCAATGATCGCTGGCGATGAAGAAAGTGAGCGGTGCGATAATTGAGGTGGCGCTCCTGAAAACAGGATTGTTTGGCGTGAACCAAATCCTGACGCCCCGGCTGAAACCTCGAACGCCGGTACTTGGATGATTCGTCACCGCTCACGGCGGATTATACGACAGGGTGAGTTTGATGCCAGCGTCAAAAGCGCGGCTTGGCCTGCGGTTTGGTGATTGGCCGTGAGAACTCCACATGACTGGAAGAGGTTTGATTGCGGCTTTGCCGCCGCACAGTGCGGAAAGGCTATGCCTTTCGATGAGCCGAACTTCATACTTGAGGCTGCGCCTCAAGGAGGCAGAGCCTTCAAAGACAAGTCAGCTATAACGGTGAGGCAGAGCCTCACCGCACTGTGCGGCGGCAAAGCCGAGGACTTTAAGATTCTGGTGAGGTATCGGAGACCAATACTACCTTGCACGCAAGACCCAAGACCCAATACCAAAGACCCAAGACCCAAGACCAATGACCTTTATCATTTAGAAATTGAATCTAGTCCCGACTTCCATTCTGCGGGGGCCCTGTGCTGAGGTGGCCTGACCAAAGAAGGGCGAGGTTTGCACGCCAACGAAATTCGTCAGATTAGTGTGATTGAGAATGTTGAAGACCTGGGCATAAAACTCGAGACGAAATCGTTTGGTGCCGCCGCCGCCAATCGAAGGCGCTGAAGCCTCGCCGCCACCCATTCGGACCATTCTCATCTGCGGGCCGCTGCCTTGCGTCTGCTCGGGTCCAAAATTCGTTCCCCAACTTAATCTCGAGCCAATCTCCCAACGAGCCTTTCCGCGCGCGCTGTTTCGTCCGGTACCAGATGGCCGATCATTGATGACGGTGTCGCCATTGCTATCAAAACCGGTGGTGATGTTGTAAGGCAGCGCGGACGTCGCATTGACGATGGCCGAGATTCCAAAACCTCGCTTCAGCTTCTTGCTGCCAAAGGCTGAAAAGAAGTGTCGAATGTCGCCGGCCGCTGGACCACGCTCAGCTCTCAAATTCAAGTTATTTACCGGCAGACTAAACGGAGTGTCGGCTTCGTTTGTATTTTTCATGAGCAGGTAATTGGCGCTCCAGAAAAATCCATTCACAAACTTCGCTGGACCAATTCCGATCGTCACCCGATGTGCGCCCATGTAGCCGGACGATTCGATGTTGGTGATGTTGCCAATCGTGGGAATCGGACGCACACCTGCAATCGGTGCGTTGAGATTCTTTCCTCGTAGCAGATGCACGCCGCGCTGATATGAATAGTTCGTGGTCAAGCGGAACAGTTTGAACGGCGTCGTCTCAACCCCGATCGACGATTGAATGATGTAAGGCAAATCGATGCTCGGATCAGTCTGAATGCGGCTTGGTGGTTGAAGGACTGCAGTACCGCCACTCAACGGATCCGGGAAGCCGGGATTCGTGATAATACGGTCGCGTTGACGCTCACCATCGACGCGCAGAGTTTGCTCATAAGTCTGCGATGCGTACCAATCATAAAAAATACCGCCGCCGCCGCGAATGGTGATTGAGCCGCTCTTCTTCGGCGACCAAACGAAGCCAAATCTTGGCGCGAGATTGAACTTGCCATTCACGTGCGACTGGACTTCGTGTCGAAGACCATAACTAATCGTGAATGTTTTGTTCAGGCGATAGTCATCCTGGATGAACCAACCAAACTGGTATTGGTTGTAAGCGACCGTGGGATCCCCGATGCGTTGCGTGAACTGCGTAGGCCGTCCCGCCTCGTACGCCGCCAGGTCAGCAAACTGAAAAGTGCCGAACCGGTTAGTTGAATCGTTGCTGCGATAACGACCGGCTTCGAACTGAACTCCAAAACGAACGCCGTGCTTTTCCAACGCATAATCGACATTGTCATCGAGCTCGAACTCGAGTTGATTTCGTCCACCAGCGCGTTGCGCACTACCGCTATTGAAAGCGCCAGGCACCAAAATAGTTTGGCCCGACGTCGCGGAAGTGGCCTCGGTGTCGAGCCAGCGAGTTTGGAAGCGCATCTCGTTGTAGTAGCGCTTTCCAATCACTCCGGAATCAGCCAGCCTGAAAAGATTTTCCGTTTGATTCTGCGAGAACGCCCGCGAGGCGAGATCAAAGTCGCCGGTGCCGAGATTGTTTTGGAGGGTGGCATTGCGCTGGTATTGAAATCTCGACGTGTGCGTCTTGTTGAGAGCATGCTCGACTCGGGCATCGATATTCAGCCTGCGCGAAGGACGAAACGCCAAATCAGTGAACGTTCCAGTGGGCAGCGTAGCCACAATTGTTTTTGCGTCGAAGAACAGCGAACCATCAGCGTTCAGGAAGAGGGAGGTGTGGTTCTTCCAAAGCGGGCCGTCGAGCGACAGTCCAAAACGACGTTGCTGTTCGGGGCCTCGAAATCGAGCGAAAGCCTGACGTCCGTTCAAAGCTTCGTCGCGAAAGCCAAAATTAAATGAGCCGTGCCAGGAGTTCACGCCCGGCTTTGTGATCACATCGACAAAGCCATGGCCCGCATCGTGGTTTTCCGCGGCGTAGGGATTCAGCCGAAAGCGGATCTCGCGAATCTGCGACTTTGGTGGAAGCTTGCCGCCGCGAAAACCGTTCACGCGGATTTGTGCGTCAGGACCAGCAAGCTGATTGATTGCGGCTTCGAATTCATCCGGATCGTCAGGAAGCGCCGCGATTTGATCCGCGGTAAGGACATTGGTGAAAGCCGGTCCGTATGGATCTGAGTTTTTCGTCTGAGTGTCGTCTTCAACATTGACGTCGGCCTTGATCGGATCGATCTCCAGTACGACGTCCGTGCGATTGATGCCGGGTCGCAGGTCGGTGAGATCGATTTGGCTTGGTTTGAAACCGGGCGCTTCCACTTTAATTTGCGCCGGACCAGTTGGGATGCGACTAAACCTTGCTTCACCTTTTTGATTCGACTGTGTCGTGCCCTCGGGTTTCCCATTAATGGTTAATAACAAGCGCGCATTGTGAATTAAGGCGCCGGTTTGATCTTTAACAGTGATCTCGAGAGTTGAATCGCTTCTCGACTCATTTCTTGACTCTTTTTTGGATTGTGCGATGCTGAGGCCGGCAAGCATCGCAAGGACGATAAGCACACCGATGACGCGCAGGTATCTGGTCTGGGGACGCATTTGCTACTCCTCGATCTAAAATCTAATTCTTTAGTTCTTCTGGAACTTATCAGCTTTGAAGGTAGGGTTGACCTGATACTTGGCAACATCGAATTGTTCCGACACTTCTTGCTCAGTTAGAAAGGTAAGCTTGTGCGGAAGCAACACGCCGTTTACTTTCTTGTACTCGGTCATGCGGATAAAGAAGTCGACTTCCTCGGGTTTTGCAGATGCGTCAGCAGTTGCCTTTTTCTCAGCTTCTTCGCGAGCCTTCTTCACGGCGTCTTCGGTTTTTACGCCATCGGCTGGACGAGCAAATGCGGTCATGATGCGCGGCTTTCGTCCGCGGTAACTTAAGAGCAGCGGAAGGTGAGTCTGTTTATCGAAGTAAAGACGTACCGAAAAATTGTCGGGCCCGACCACGTCGATTGCTTCAGCTTTCGTATCTTCGACTTCCGTCTCTCCGGCGTACGTGTATTGGACTGCGAGCGAAGGAGAGGGTGTTAGAAGAGTAGCTAAGAGAAGTCGCGAGAATTCGGAGCCATACACGCGTCGAAACATGGCTTCCATCTGTTCCGGTGATGCTTGCTGACCGTTACTGCCCGGGCCAGCCATGCGGATTACCATGCCGCCGTGGCCCATGCCTCCGCCGCTCGAACTGTTCCATGCTTTCTCACCATTAAGGCCTCGAGTATTAATTATCGCAGTGGTTAGACCTCCCTGTGAGAACGAGTCCTCGGCTAGATATTTGTCCGGCAGCATGAGGCTGACTTCACGTTCACCGGTCATTTCGCGGTCGCCAATCACGCGACGGTACTGGCCCTTCATCGCCAGAGTTTGAATTTTTTGGAGAGCTTCCTCACCACCGATTGCAGCGCGCGCTTCTTTGAGAAGATCTTCGGCGCGTTGATCGTTCGCCAGGATTGGCTGGGCGCAGAGCATTAGTCCAAGAATAAGTAGTAAGAGTAGCGCGGGAGTTCTCATGTTTGAGTCCTTTCAGATCATGCACTGCGGGCTGCCAGCCTGCAGATAAGTGTTAGCTTGTAGTTTGTTCTTCTCGTCTGGCGACTGCAGGCTGGCAGCCTGCAGTACAAGCACTCGAGTTGTCAGTATGTATTCATGAAACTGTAGACAATGGTTCCAGAAAGTTTGAGGCCGTTGAGAACAGGCGCTTAGGAGTTCCAACTTCAGTTTGCATCCTTACAGCACCACGAACGGAAGTTTGAACTCTAAACACCTGTCAGCTATCTTGACACTCAACACGCTGAGACTTAAGTTAACTTTCAGATCCACAACGTCTTAATTCGACTTTTCCAGGCGGTACTGTCTGTGAATCTGCCAAATTTTTTGACGCTCCTGCGCATATTCATTGTGCCGCTGCTGGTCGTCGTCTTGCTGACGCCGCTCTCGGAGAATTGGTTAGGAGTGCCTCGTCACATTCTGGGCGTGGCGATTTTTTTGGGCGCAGCACTCACCGACTATCTCGATGGAAAGATTGCTCGCAGCCGAGATCAGGTCACGCGACTGGGACAATTGCTCGACCCGATTGCCGACAAACTCCTAATTTCCGCGGCACTGATCTCGCTGGTCGAGAATCAGCTGGCACCGGCTTGGGCGGTTGTGATCATCATCGGGCGCGAATTTGCGGTCACAGGTCTCCGATCCATTGCCGCAGTCGATGGTTTGATAATCTCAGCGTCGAAGATGGGCAAGTTCAAGATGCTCGCCCAGGTTGTGACTGTGGCCTTATTAATAGCCTCAAGCGTTGCCGGAAAGCCTCCTGTGGCCAATTTTGGGCGGCCTTTTCCTGCTATTGAGTTCTGGACTGTCCCGGAATTGCGAACAGCCGGTCATCGCTTGTTAGGCGGTGAAGCGCTAACGAGGAGCGATGTCGTTGTCCTTATATATACTGCGGGCCGGGCAATGTTGTGGCTGGTTGTAGTCTTGGCTTGCTTGTCAATGTACGGGTATTTTCGGTCCTTTTATTACTCGGTGATGGAAATGAACGCTCGCCGGCGCGAACCCAAGCCCCCAGCCGTGGCGACAGCTCAGGATTGAAGGCGAGTTAGGAGCATCCCCGACCGACCTTATCATCATCTGTGTTATTTTCTCGAAACTGACCCTGGCGTCGGGGTGTTTAGCCCCAGCGTCGGGCATGGCAACGTCCGGTTTGGAGACGGAATATCCGTAACGCTGAGCGTAACTTGCGTTTTTAATAACCTGTTGTTAGTATCCGAGTTTTGTCGGAATGCGCTATTGCGCTCTATAGCGAGGCCGGCGTAGCTCAGTTGGTAGAGCATCTGATTTGTAATCAGAGGGTCGGGGGTTCAAGTCCCTTCGCCGGCTCCATCGAGCACTTGATTAGATGCAGGGGTGGTCGAGTGGTTAATGGCACCGGGCTGTAAACCCGGCGGGTTCACACCCTACGCAGGTTCGAATCCTGCCCCCTGCACCAGGCGAGTGCGGATTTGTGATTGCGGATTGGTGATTGCGGAATGCAGATTGGCCTTATATATGAGGTGACTCTGGCCAGTTCACTGTTTGTTGGTGATCGAATAATTGAAATGTGATTTGCCTGGTTTTCAATCCGCATTCCGAAATCAGCAATCAGCAATCTTCGTGGGCGGGTGTAGCTCAGTTGGTAGAGCATCAGCCTTCCAAGCTGAGGGTCGCGAGTTCGAGTCTCGTCGCCCGCTCCAAACGTAGGGATGAAGCAAAAGGATGCGATATTGATCATCCGGGAGCTTACATCTGTTGTCCTTGGTGAAGCGGATTGCCGATCGTATTTTTGGGGAGCTGGGTTTTGAAATCCGAAATTCGCAATCCGAAATTTTCGGCGCCCGCGTAGCTCAGGGGTAGAGCGCCTCCTTGGTAAGGAGGAGGTCATGAGTTCAAATCTCATCGCGGGCTCCAGAAACTCGAGACTATTGGTCAGAAAATTAATCCTTATCTAAGAGGTCAGGAAGAAGATGGCAAAGGAAAAATTTGATCGTTCGAAGCCGCACGTAAATGTGGGCACGATCGGACACGTAGACCACGGCAAGACGACGTTGACGGCAGCGATTACGAAAGTGCTGCAGAAGCAC
>Ga0134125_10000773_pt1 | contig 41861 bp, 41 predicted proteins | sample KB31751_FD_96464 | JGI IMG/M metagenome (GOLD analysis project Ga0134125, IMG submission 96464) | Terrestrial soil microbial communities with excess Nitrogen fertilizer from Kellogg Biological Station, Michigan, USA - KB3-175-1 | ecosystem: Environmental > Terrestrial > Soil > Unclassified ...
CACCGTGCGCTGTTCGAGCAGGCGGCCGAGGAGGCGCCGGGCTTCGCCTTCGTCGTGCGGCACATGGACATCCACTTCCACAAGCCCGCGCACATGGACGACGTGCTCGACGTCGTCACCGCGCCGGAGGAGGTCAAGGGCGCGTCGGTGATGCTGTACCAGCGCGTCGAGCGCAACGGCGAGCTTGTCGTCGACGCGCATGTGCAGGTGGCGTTCGTCTCCGGCGGGCGGGCAAAGCCGATCCCGAAGCCCTTCCGCATCGCCATGAGGGCGGATCAGGAATCGGGCGGCGCCGTCTGAGGCGAGGTGCTAGATAAGCGTCATGCCGGCACTCGACTTCACCATCTTCGACACGGCCATCGGCGCCTGCGGCATCGCCTGGAGCGCGCGCGGCGTCTATGCCGTGCAACTGCCGGAAGGCAGCGCTGCGGCGACGCGGGCGCGGCTGATCAAGCGCTATCCGCAGGCGCTGGAGGCGCAACCGCCGTCGGCCATCCGCGCGGCGATCGGGGGCATCGTCGCGCTGATCGCGGGCGAGGCGCGCGATCTCAAGGACGTCGTCATCGACGACGAGGGCACGCCGGACTTCAACAAAAAGGTCTACGCGGTGGCGCGCGCGATCCCGCCGGGCGAGACCTTGACCTATGGCGAGGTGGCCGAGCGGCTCGGCGACAAGCTACTGGCGCGCGCGGTCGGGCAGGCGCTCGGCGAGAATCCGTGCCCGGTCGTCATGCCGTGCCATCGCGTGCTGGCGGCGAACGGCAAGACCGGCGGCTTCTCGGCGCCGGGCGGCGTCGACACCAAACTGACGCTGCTGACGATCGAGAAGGCGCAGCCGGGCGGGCCGAACCTGTTCGGCGACCTGCCGCTCCAGGCGCGGCGCTCCTGACCGCCATTGGCGGCGGGAACCTCCGGAACACGCTTCATCTGCCCCTGGAAGGGGAGGTTGAAGCGGGCCCTTCACCTGCGCGCCCCGGGGCGGTAAAGAGCGGGCCGTCGCTAACGCATCCTTAACCACAATCAGCGCTGTTACGGGCTGAAAGCCCGCTCAAACGCCCTAGTTTGGCCAAGTTTCGCGGAGAATTCGGTGCCTCTTCGATGGCGGGTCATCGGGACACCACGAAATCTTGGCTAGTCGGCCGGGCGCGCTGAGCCACCTATTGTCCGGCGCCGCCGCCGCTTGATCGAGCGTCAGCGCCGAGCCGCATCCGGAGCCGGATCAGGCGGAAAGGACCAGCTCGTGCTTTTACAGACCGTCCCGGTGGTCGGGACCACTATTGCGCCGTCCGCCACCGGACTCTCCCTCTGGTCCCTGTTCGCGCACGCCAACATCATCGTGCAATTGGTGATGATCGGCCTCTTGCTGTGCTCGATCTGGGTCTGGGCCATCGCCATCGACAAGACCGTTCTCTACGCGCGCACGCGGCGCGAGATGGACAAGTTCGAGGGCGCCTTCTGGTCCGGTGAATCGCTCGAGGAGCTCTACCGCACGCTCGCCGGCAAGCCGAACCATTCGATGGCCGCCCTGTTCGTCGCGGCCATGCGCGAGTGGAAGCGTTCGTTCGAGGGCAGCGGCCGCTCGATCGCCGGGCTGCAAATGCGCATCGAGAAGGTGATGCAGGTGTCGATCGCGCGCGAGATCGAGCGTCTGGAACGGCGGCTTCTGGTGCTGGCCACCGTCGGCTCGGCCGGGCCCTTCGTCGGCCTGTTCGGCACCGTGGTCGGCATCATGACCAGCTTCCAGTCGATCGCCGCCTCGAAGAACACCTCGCTGGCGGTGGTCGCCCCCGGCATCGCCGAGGCCTTGTTTGCGACCGCGATCGGCCTTGTCGCCGCCATACCTGCGACCATTTTCTATAACAAGTTCGCCGCCGAGGTGAACAAAGAGACGCAGCGCCTCGAGGGGTTCGCCGACGAGTTCGCCGCGATCCTGTCGCGCCAGATCGACGAGCGGGGGTAGCGCATGATCCCGAAAAGTGGACACCGGTTTTCGGGCAAGATCATGCGCAATGATGGGGTCTTCCGATGGCCGTGAACGCCGGCACTCCCGCCATCGGCTCGGGCCGCCGCGCCCGTCATCGCCGCAGCGTCATGGCGGAGATCAACGTCACGCCGATGGTCGACGTGATGCTGGTGCTGCTCATCATCTTCATGGTCTCGGCGCCGCTTCTGACGGTCGGCGTGCCGATCGACCTGCCGCAGACGCAGGCCAAGAGCCTCGACCAGGACAAGGAGCCGCTCACCGTCTCGGTCAACGAGAAGGGGCAGGTGTTCCTGCAGAATTCGGAGATCGACGTCGACGAGCTGGTCGCCAAGCTCCAGGCCGTGGCGCAGGCGCGCGGCGGCACCGAGGCGCGCATCTACGTGCGCGGCGACAAGAAGGTCGACTACGGGACGATGATGCGCGTGATGGGCCGGCTCTCCGGCGCCGGCTTCCACCGCGTCGCGCTGGTGACGGAATTCGAGCAGGGCGGAACGGGCAAGTAGAGCTGTGATGCGAAAGGCGACAGCGATCTCGGCAGGGCTCCACGTGGCGGTGCTCGTGTGGGCGACCCTGTCGCTGTCCGGCAAGGCGCTCGAGGCGACGCCGCCCGACGCGTTGCCCGTCGACATGATTTCCGAGAAGGACTTCTCGCAGATGACCAAGGGCGCCAAGGACGCGCCCAAGCCGGTCGAGAAGCCCAAGCCTTTGGTCGAGAAGAAGGCCGAGCCCAAGCCCGAGATCGAGGACATCAAGCCGAAGCTGACCGAGAAGCAGGAGGTCAAGGCGGCGTCGCAGAAGCCGCCCGAGCCGCCGAAGCCGCCCGAGCCGAAGAAGCCGGAAAAGCAGGAAGCCAAGGCCGACGACAAGAAGCCCGATCCGAAGCCGGAAGAGAAGAAGCCGGACGAGATCGCCAAGGAGATCAAGAAGGAAGACGACAAGAAGCTGAAGGAGGCGAAGGCCGAGCCGAAGCCGATGCCGCCGAAGAAGCCGGTCAAGAAGCCGCCGGAGTTCAACCCCGACAAGATCGCGGCGCTGCTCGATCAGCGCGACCCGCAGCGCCACGCCGCGACCGGCAGCGAGATGAACCCGAACGCCACGCTCGGCCGCGCCAAGGGGCTCGCCGCGCAACTGTCGCAGAGCGAGATCGACGCGCTACGCGAGCGCATCAAGCAATGCTGGCAGCCGCCGCTCGGCGCCGAGGATGCGGCCGACCTCCAGGTCGTCTTCCACGTGATGTTCAACACCAACGGAACGGTGCTGCGCGGCCCCGACGTGGTCGAGGGCGCGCCGTCGGCGCTCGGCCCGGTGTTCGCCGAGAGCGCGCGCCGCGCCATCCTGCAATGCCAGCCCTACACCATGCTGCGTCCCGAGCACTATGCGCAGTGGCGCGACATGGAAATGGTCTTCAATTTGCGCGACATGTTCCGCTAGAGAGAGAACAGATATTCCGATGACCGATGCATTCTTCTCCTCTCCGGCGCTGTCGCGCCGGCGCCTCATGCAACTGGCCGCCGGCACGAGCCTCGGAGCCGCGGCCGGGCTGTTGACGCCGCCGGCGCGCGGCGCGGTCCGCGTCGACATCAACCAGGGCAATCCGCAGCCGATCTCGATCGCGCTGCCCGACTTCCTCCCCGGCGCGCCGGCCGAGGCCGACACCGCGCGCGGCGTGACGCAGATCATCACCAGCAATTTGCAGCGCTCGGGCCTGTTCGCGCCGATCAATCCCGCCGCCTTCATCGAGAAAGTCACGAACTCCGACGCGGTGCCGCGCTTCGCCGACTGGCGCACGATCAACGCGCAGGCTTTGGTGACCGGCCGCATCACCCGCCAGGGCGACGGCCGGCTCAAGGCCGAATTCCGGCTGTGGGACGTGTTCGCCGGCCAGCAGCTCGACGGCAAGCAGTACTTCACGACGCAGGACAACTGGCGGCGCGTCGGCCACATCATCTCCGACGCGATCTACGAACGATTGACCGGCGAGAAGGGTTATTTCGACAGCCGCGTCGTGTTCGTCGACGAGACCGGGCCGAAGACGCACCGCGTCAAGCGGCTGACGATCATGGACCAGGACGGCGCCAACGTCCGCTACATCACGCGCGGCGACGATCTGGTGCTGACGCCGCGCTTCAACCCGTCGACGCAGGAAATCACCTATATGTCGTACGGGCAGGAAGGCCCGCGCGTCTATCTGCTCAACATCGAGACCGGGCAGCGCGAGATCGTCGGCAATTTCCCCGGCATGACCTTCGCGCCGCGCTTCTCGCCCGACGGCCAGCGCGTCATCATGAGCTTGCAGCAGGGCGGCAACGCCAACCTGTTCACGATGGACCTGCGCTCCAAGCAGACGACGCGGCTGACCGACACGCCGGCCATCGACACCGCGCCGTGCTACTCGCCGGACGGCAAGTACATCTGCTTCGAGAGCGACCGCGGCGGCTCGCCGCAGATCTACGTGATGGCGGCGGGCGGCGGCCAGGCGCAGCGTATCTCCTTCGGCGAGGGACATCACTCGACGCCGGTGTGGTCGCCGCGCGGCGACTACATCGCCTTCACCGGCCAGGCCGGCGGGCAGTTCTCGATCGGCATTCTCAAGCCCGACGGCTCGGGCGAGCGCGTGCTCACCGCCGGCTTCCACAACGAGGGGCCGACCTTCGCGCCGAACGGCCGCGTCATCATGTTCTTCCGCGACCTCGGGCCGGGGCCGTATCTCTATACGATCGACATCACCGGCCGGAACGAGCTGAAGGAGCCGACGCCGAGCTTCGGTTCCGATCCGGCGTGGTCGCCGCTGCTGTCGTAGCAAGACACCGCTCCGCAGCCGGTCTCCAGCGTGAAACTGTTGCTTCCCGCCCACGCCGGCGCGAGGAAGCGCGCGCCGCCATCGCCGCGCCTTAAATTCACCGTGTCTTAACCATCACTGACGGTTTACGGGGCTCGCGAGACTTACAGCGACCTCGGCAAGGTTCCATCAAGGTTGATGGAACGTTCGCTTAACGAACGCGCTGCTAGACATTTTCAAGCGGCGTACCGCGTCCGGATGCGGCTGCGCCCTTGCAATGTTCCGTACGGGTGAAGCGTGCTTCGCTGCGCGTCAATGGAGTCAACCGGTATGATCGCTTTCAGGAAAATGCTGCACGGGGCGAAATTCGCAGCGGTGTTCGCCGCCGCTTTGGCGATCTCGGCCTGCGCCAACAATCCCGACCAGAACGCCCAGGCCAACGCCGCCGGCATGGCGACGCCGGGCAGCCAGCAGGACTTCGTCGTCAACGTCGGCGACCGCGTGTTCTTCGACACCGATTCGTCCGACCTGTCGCCGACCGCCCGCGCCACGCTCGACAAGCAGGCGCAGTGGCTCAACCAGTATTCGCAGTACGGCCAGTTCACGGTCGAGGGCCACGCCGACGAGCGCGGCACCCGCGAGTACAACATCGCCCTCGGCGCCCGCCGCGCCCAGGCGGTGCGCGACTATCTCGCCTCGCGCGGCATCTCGCCGAACCGCATGCGCACGATCTCCTACGGCAAGGAGCGCCCGGTCGCGGTGTGCAACGACATCTCCTGCTGGTCGCAGAACCGCCGCGCGGTGACCGTGCTCGGCGCGAGCTCCTGACGCGGGATGACGGCCTGACGCCTGGACGGGCGGCGCCTCCGCGCCGCCCGTTGTGTTGAGCGCCCCACGCCAAATCGCCGCCGGATAACGGGGTTTTTCGCGACGGACACAATTTCGACGCAGCCCGTCTTATGCTACCGGTCTTCCCGTATTCGGCCGAACACCGGCATTCAAGGTCACATGACGCGCTCCTTTCACCGTCTCCGCTTCGCGGCGCTCGTCGCGCTGGCGATTCCGTTCACCGCCGGCGCCGCGCTGGCGCAGGACCGGCCCGGTTTCCTCGACAACATCTTCAACCGGGGCGATGACCAGGGTCAGCAGCAGGCCGCGCCGCAGCAGGGCGGCGGCAATGACATGGCGATGCGGCTTGACCGCATCGAGAATTCGCTGCGCCAGCTCACCGGCAATATCGAGCAGCTCCAGTTCCGCAACCAGCAGCTCGAGACGCAGGTGCGCGAGTTGCAGCAGCGCGCCGGCATTGCGCCGCAGGCGGCGCCGGGTCCGCAGCCCGGCTCGCTGATGCCGCAGCGGCCGGCCGGACAACCGACGCCGCAATCCATGCCGCAGCAAGCGATGCCGCCGAACGCGGCGCCAGGCCAGCGGTCCGACGCCTTCGATCCGCGCCAGCATCCGACCGCGCCGGGCGCACCGCGCGTGCTCGGCACCGAGACGGCTTCGGCCGGCCCGGTCAACGCCGCGCCGCCGATCGGTGCGCCGGGCGGCCGTGAGGCCGGCGCTCCGCTCGATCTGTCGAACGTGTCCGAGCCGCAGCCCGCCGCCGCCAACGGCGCGCCGGGGCAATTGCCGCCGCCGCCCGCGAGCAATCCGAGCGCGACCGGGTCGCGGCTCGCGACGCTGCCGCCGTCGGCCAAGCCGCAAGACGAATACGACATGGCCTACGGTTACGTGCTGCATAAGGACTACGGGCTGGCGACGCAGGCCTTCCGCGACTTCATCCGCAAATATCCGGACGAGAAGCTGATCCCGGACGCGCAATATTGGATGGGCGAGGCGCTGTACCAGCAGCAGCACTATCGCGACGCGGCGGAAGCCTTCCTCGCCGTGTCGACGAAATACGAGCGCTCGGGCAAGGCGCCGGACTCGCTGCTGCGTCTCGGCCAGTCGCTGGCGGCGATGAAGAAGAAGGAAGCCGCCTGCGCCACGCTCGCCGAAGTCGGCCGCAAATATCCGAAGGCTTCGGCCAGCGTAAAGCGCTCGGTGGCGGCCGAGCAGAAGCGGGTGCATTGCTGAACCGCCACTGTCGTTCCGGGCGAGTGCGAAGCACGAGGCCCGGGACCCACACGCCGCAGCCCATCGAGTGTGCACGGCGTATGGGCCCCCGCTTTCGCGGGGACGACAAATCGATCACAGCCTAGAATGCCCCGCCGGATCTGACCGGCAGCGGGCGACCTGCATGGCCTTTCAACACAGCGAACCGGTAGCGGCGGACGAAGCGGCTTCGCTTTTTGACGATCTCTCATCATGCCCGGCACTCGTGCTGGCGGTGTCCGGCGGGCCGGATTCGACGGCGCTTCTGTGGCTCGCGGCGCGCTGGCGCAGCGGCCTGAAGAAGGGCCCGGCGCTCGTCGCCGTCACGGTCGATCACGGCCTGCGCAAGGAGGCGGCCGCCGAGGCGAAAGCGGTGGGCAGACTCGCGCGCAAGCTCGGCGTCGCGCACCTCACTTTGCGCTGGACCGGCAAGAAGCCGAAGACCGGCGTGCCGCAGGCGGCGCGCACCGCGCGCTACCGGCTGCTGGCCGAGGCGGCGCGCAAGGCCGGCGCGCCGGCGGTGCTGACCGCGCATACCTTGGACGATCAGGCCGAGACGGTGCTGATCCGCATGAGCCGCGGCAGCGGGATGACCGGGCTGGCGGGGATGGCGCGGGTGTCGGCGCTGCTGGATTCAACCGTCCAACTCATCCGCCCTTTGCTCGGCATCCCGAAGGCGCGGCTTGTTGCCACCCTGAAGGCGGCGCGTGTGCCCTTCGCCGACGACCCGACCAACCGCGATCCGCGCTTCACGCGGGCGCGGCTGCGCGGGCTGATGCCGCGACTGGAAGAGGAGGGGCTCGGCGCCGCCCGGCTGGCGATATTGGCGCGGCGGCTCGCCCGCGCCGAGGCGGCGCTGTCGCAGGCGGCGGCGGCGGCCTTCGAGCGGCTGGCCGCACCGGCCGAAAACGGCGCCATCGCCTTCGGCCGCGCGGGGTTCGCCGGCCTGAGCGCCGAAATCGCGCTGCGGCTCATCGGCCGGGCCATCGACACCGCTGGCGACGAGGGGCCGGCGGAGCTCGGCAAGCTCGAGGCGCTGGCGGCGGCGCTTTCCGCCGCGCTGCCCGGCCCGAAGGGCCGGTTTCGCCGCAGCCTCGCCGGTGCCGTGGTGTCCCTGACCCCGGCAGCGGTCACCGTGGAGCGGGCGCCGCCGCGGCGCAGCCGGGCCTTAACCAAGCGCCGAGCCGGGCCGCGGAAGGGCGGCAATAGGCGCTAGATTATTGGAAATCAGGGCCTTTCCATGCGCCGGACCGGTCCCTACATTGACGTGACGTGACGTCGCCACAAAGATTCGTCATAAACGGGACGGCCGCGGCTCCGGTCTGCGCGGCGGGTAAGGACGCCTAGATGAACGCCAATCTTCGCAATTTCGCCCTCTGGGTGATCATCGTCCTCCTGCTGCTGGCGCTCTTCACGCTTTTCCAGAACCCGGGCCAGCGCACCACCGCCCAGGACATCTCCTTCTCGCAGCTCTTGACCGAGGTCGACCAGGGCCGCGTCCGCGACGTGACCATCCAGGGTCCCGAGATCCACGGCACCTTCGCCAACGGCACCGCGTTCCAGACCTACGCGCCGTCCGATCCGGGCCTGGTGCAGAAGCTCTACACCAAGGGCGTCTCGATCACCGCGCGGCCGCCGTCAGACAACGTGCCGTGGTTCGTGTCGCTGCTCGTCTCGTGGCTGCCCTTCATCGCGCTCATCGGCGTGTGGATTTTCCTGTCGCGGCAGATGCAGGGCGCGGGCGGCAAGGCGCTCGGCTTCGGCAAGTCGCGCGCCAAGCTTTTGGCCGAAGCGCACGGCCGCGTGACGTTCGACGATGTCGCCGGCGTCGACGAGGCCAAGCAGGATTTGCAGGAGATCGTCGAATTCCTGCGCGACCCCGGCAAGTTCCAGCGCCTCGGCGGCCGCATTCCGCGCGGCGTGCTGCTGGTCGGCCCTCCGGGCACCGGCAAGACCTTGATCGCGCGCGCGGTGGCCGGCGAAGCCAACGTGCCGTTCTTCACGATCTCGGGTTCCGACTTCGTCGAGATGTTCGTCGGCGTCGGCGCCTCGCGCGTGCGCGACATGTTCGAGCAGGCGAAGAAGAACGCGCCGTGCATCATCTTCATCGACGAGATCGACGCGGTCGGCCGTCATCGCGGCGCCGGTCTCGGCGGCGGCAATGACGAGCGCGAGCAGACGTTGAACCAGTTGCTGGTCGAGATGGACGGCTTCGAGGCGAACGAGGGCATCATCCTGATCGCCGCGACCAACCGGCCCGACGTGCTCGACCCGGCGCTCTTGCGTCCTGGCCGCTTCGACCGCCAGGTCGTGGTGCCGAATCCGGACGTGGTCGGCCGCGAGCAGATCCTGAAAGTGCACGTGCGCAAGGTGCCGCTGGCGCCGGACGTGAACCTGAAGATCGTCGCGCGCGGCACGCCCGGCTTCTCCGGCGCCGATCTGATGAACCTCGTCAACGAGGCGGCCTTGATGGCGGCGCGGCGCAACAAGCGCATGGTGACGCAGTCGGAGTTCGAGGACGCCAAGGACAAGGTGATGATGGGCGCCGAGCGCCGCACTTTGGTGATGACGGAGGAGGAGAAGCTCCTCACCGCCTATCACGAGGGCGGCCACGCCATCTGCGCGCTGAACGTCAAGGCGACCGACCCGGTGCATAAGGCGACGATCATCCCGCGCGGCCGTGCGCTCGGCATGGTCATGCAGCTGCCCGAGCGCGACAAGCTGTCGATGTCGCTCGAGCAGATGACCTCGCGCCTCGCCATCATGATGGGCGGCCGCGTCGCTGAGGAGATGGTGTTCGGCAAGGAGAAGGTGACCTCGGGCGCCGCGAGCGACATCGAGCAGGCGACCAAGCTCGCCCGCATGATGGTCACGCGCTGGGGCCTGTCCGACAAGCTCGGGACCGTCGCCTATGGCGAGAACCAGGACGAGGTCTTCCTCGGCTATCAGGTGTCGCGCCAGCAGAACATTTCCGAGGCGACCGCGCAGACGATCGACGCCGAAGTGCGGCGGCTGGTCGAGGCCGGTTACGCCGAGGCGACGCAGATCTTGACCGACAAGCGCGCCGATCTCGAAGTGCTGGCCAAGGGCCTGCTGGAATTCGAGACGCTGTCGGGCGACGAGATCAAGGACCTGCTCGCCGGCAAGCCGCCGGTGCGCGAGTCGGTGATCGAGCCGTCGGGCCCGCGCTCATCGGCGGTGCCGCCGGCCGGCAAGCCGCGCTCGGCGCCGCCGCCGACCGGCGACGTCGCCCCGCAGCCGCAGGGCTGAGGTTTTGCAATTTGAGCTGAAATCGGCCGGGCTTGCGCCCGGCCGTCTTGTTTCTGTTACAATGGCTGGGCCGAATCCGGGTTCAGCTTGAGCGATCCGATGACAGCGAAAACCGAGACCATCGAAGTCGATGCCGACACTGCGGCCCTGTTGAAGGCCCGTGCCGAGGAGCGCGGCGTGTCTGTCGCCACGGTGGTGGCGGAACTCGTGCCGGCGGAGGACGACGGGACGTCGGTTACCGAGATGGATCGCCGTTGGGCCGCCGTCGAATCGGGCGAGCCAACAATTCCGCACGAGGAAGTGCGCGCGTGGCTTCAGACCTGGGGCACGCCGGACTTCAAGCCCTGGTCCAAGCGGTGAACGTCGAATGGTCGGCTGACGCAGTCGCCGATCTCGATCGTTTCGCTGGTTTTCTGCAAAGCCGCTTCCCTACAATGGCGCAGATTGTCGGGCGAGAGATCGCGCGAAAGGTGGACCTGCTGGTCCAAAGGCCGGAACTCGGACGCCCTTTGTCCGCCCATCGGGATCGCCGCCAGATCGTCGTGCGCGTGCTCAACGCGTCCTACATCGTTCAGTATCGTTTGCTGGCTGACCGACTGGTGATCTTGCGCGTCTTTCATGGCCGGGAAGCACGGGATCGTTGACCACGGCGTCTGGCGCTGCATGCTGCCGCGCCGCGTTCAATCCGATATCGCACCTGCCATGAGCCCGCCGGCGGTTGCCCGGCCGCCGCTTTTACGGTCAGTTCGCGCCATGAGCGCCATCGATTCCGCGAAGGACACACCGCACTGGACGTGGGCCGGGCTCCGCCTCGGCATGCGGCGTGGGCTGACCATCACGCCGGGCGTGATGGTGTTCGGCCTCGTCGTCGGCGCCGCCGCCGAGCGGCACGGCCTGTCGGCGTTCGAAAACATCGCGATGAACCTGCTGGTCTATTCCGGCATCGCGCAACTGGTCGCGCTCGAGATATGGCCGAAGACGATCACCTGGGGCGCGGTCGCGTCCTTCGCGCTGCTCGCGGGCATCCTCGGCGCGCGCATGGTGCTGATGGGCGTCGCGATCCGGCCGTGGTTCGGCCGCCTGCCGAAATGGCAGGCCTATCCGCTGCTGTTCTATCTCACCGACGCGAGCTGGCTGATCTCGATGCGCTACCACGCCGAGGGCGGGCGCGACCCGGCGGTCTATCTCGGCGCCACGATCAGCATCACCGGCGGCTGGATGGCGGCGGTGATCGCCGGCTATTCCCTCGGCGGCTTCGTCGCCGACCCGCAACGCTACGGCGTCGATCTCGTCATGCCGGTGTTCTTCGCCGCGATGCTGGTGCCGCTGTGGACCGGCAGGCGGCGCGCCTATGGCTGGATCGTCGCCGGCGCGGTGGCGGTCGCGGTGCAGCACTTCGTCGACGGCTGGTGGTTCATCGTCGCCGGCTCGCTGGCGGGGTCGCTGGCCGGCGCCTTCCTCGACGCGGAGCGCGCATGAGCGACGATCTCGGCGCCGCCGGCGTGTGGCTGGTCATCGCGGCGATGGCGGCGGTGACCTATGTGACGCGCATCGGCGGCTTCGTCATCATGGGCTATGTGCCGCTGACGCGGCGCGTGCGCGCCTTCCTGCAGGCGCTGCCGGGCGCGGTGGTGGTGGCGATCGTGCTGCCGATCGTGGTCAAAGGCGGCGGCCCGGCGGCGCTCGCGGTCGCCGTGTCGCTCGCGGTGATGGCATGGCGCCGGAACGACCTGATCGCCGTCATCTGCGGCGTCGCCGCCGCGGCGCTGGTGCGGGCGTACTGATCCGAGACGGATTGCGCCAGATCAACGGCGCTCCCTCGTTTGGCTGCTTTGATCGCCGGATCGCAGCGACGTGGAGAGCGGCAATGATCAATCCCAACAAGGCCGGGCTCGCGCTCGGCGGGGTGCTTGGCCTCTATCATCTCGGCTGGGCGGTGCTCATCGCCTTTGGCTGGGCGCAGGTCTTGATCGATCTCGTGCTGTGGCTGCACATGATCAAGCCATTCGTCGTCGTCGAAGCCTTCAGCCTCGGCCGCGCCGCGGGGCTGGTGATCTTCACCGCGGCGACCGGCTACGTGCTCGGCTGGCTGTTCGCGGTGCTGTGGAACCGCGCGCACCGGTGAGCGACAAGGCGGCCGCCGCGCGTGCTACGCTCCGCGCATGCCGCTGCAGAACCGTGTCTCACCCTTCGGCGAATTGTTCGCCACGGCCGCGCGCGGCACTTTGTTCGGCAATCGCGGCGGCAGGTTTCATACCGATGACAAGACGCTGACCGCGCGGCGCTGGACGTCGCGGCAGTGGATTTGCTGCGTGCTCGATTTCAAGGGCCGCCAGCGCGACGTGTGGGGCCGCTATTACACCGAACTGTTCTTTCTCGACGAGGTGACGGCGTTCGCCGCCGGGCACCGGCCGTGCTTCGAATGCCGGCGGAGGGATGCCGAGCATTTCGCGCAACGGTTCGCGGGGAAGGGGCCGCGCGCGAGCGCCGACGCCATGGACGACATCCTGCACCGCGAGCGGCTGAATGGCCGCGCCAAGCGCACGCACCGTGCCCGGCTCGACACGCTGCCTGACGGGGCGATGGCCGTCCTCGACGGCGAACCGTTCGCCCTGCGCGGCAAACGAATGCTGCACTGGACGGCGCAGGGCTACGACACGGCGCGGCCGCGCCCGCGCGGCACCGAGGTCGAGGTGCTGACGCCGCCGTCGATCGTCGCGGTCCTCGCGCGCGGCTACACGCCGGCCTGGCACCCGAGCGCCGGAACACTGATTTAGATCAAAAAGAGGTATACAGGATACATCTATAAATCGGCGGCCCGCCGGAGGATCAGCCATGTCGACACCCGCCGCCCTGCAACGCCGCCGCGAATACACCGGCCCGGCACTGTTCGCCTACGGCTTCCGCCCGTTCTTCCTCGCCGCCGGCGCATGGGCTGCCTTCGGCATCCTGCTGTGGCTGCCGCAATATCTCGGCCTCCTGAGCCTGCCGACCGCCTTCGGCCCGCTCGACTGGCACATCCACGAGATGCTGTACGGCTACGTCGCGGCCACGGTCGCCGGGTTTCTGCTGACCGCGATCCCGAACTGGACCGGCCGCCTGCCGGTATCGGGCTGGCCGCTCGCCGCGCTCGCCGCGCTGTGGCTCGCCGGGCGCGTCGCCATCCTCGGCTCGGCCGAGATCGGCGGCATCGCCGCCGCCGCGATCGACGTCAGCTTCCTCGTGACGCTCGCCGCCGTCGCAGCGCGCGAGATCGTCGCCGGCAAGAACTGGCGCAATTTGCGCGTTCTGGTGATGATCGGCGTGCTCGCGTTCGGCAACATCGTCTTCCACGCCGAGGTGCTCGTGAACGGCAGCGCCGATTACGGCATCCGCATCGCCATCGGCGCGGTGATCCTGCTGATCTCGCTGGTCGGCGGCCGCATCGTGCCGAGTTTCACCAACAACTGGCTGGCGCGCAACAATCCGGGCCGCCTGCCGGCGCCGTTCTCGCGCTACGACATGGCGACGATGGCGGTCTCGGCGATTGCGATCGTGGCGTGGATCGCCGCGCCGGCGCACGCCGTCACCGGCGGCCTGCTGCTCGCGGCCGGCGCGCTGCAATGCGTGCGGCTGGCGCGCTGGGCCGGTTACCGCACCTTCCGCGACCGGCTCGTCCTCGTCCTGCACATTGGCTACGCCTTCGTGCCGCTCGGCTTCCTGCTGATCGGCGTCTCGGCGCTGACCGGCTTCATCCCGCCGAGCGCCGGCATCCATGCCTGGACGGCAGGCGCCATCGGCCTGATGACGCTCGCGGTGATGACGCGCGCCACGCTCGGCCACACCGGCCAGGCGCTGCATGCGGGACCGGCGACGCAGGCGATCTATGCCTGCGTGCTGATCGGCGCGCTGCTGCGCGTCTGCGCCGCCGCGCACGGCTCGATGGTCCTGCTCGAAGCGGGCGGCACGCTGTGGATCGCGGGCTTTGCCGGTTACGTGCTGGTCTATGCGCGGCTGCTGGTCATGCGCAAGCCGGCCTGGGCGCAGGCGCGTTGCTGATTACGCCTGCGGCTGCGGCTGCGGCTGTGGCGTGCGCCAGGTGACGGCGACGATGGCGGCCATGATCGCCAGCATGATCGCGATCATGGCGACGCAGGCCGGCCAGCCGCCGACGGTCCACGCGACGCCGCCGATGCCGGCGCCGAAGCTGCCGCCGAGATAGAAGCTCGTCACGTAGAGTCCGACCGCCGACGAGCGCCCGACCTGCGCGGTGATCGCGACATAACCGGTCGACACCGCCTGGCACAGCATGCCGCAGCAGGCGCTGATGCTCAGGCCCACCAGAATGAGCCAGAGCGGCTGCACCAGCGTCAGCGCGATGCCCGCCACCCAGATGCCGATCGCCAGCAGGACGAAGCCGCGGCGGCCGAAGCGGCCGACGAAGCGGCCGGTCATCGGCGTCAGCGCGGTGCCGCTGAGATACGTGACGAAGATGATGCCGAGCAAGGTCGGCGACAGATTGTAGGGCGGCGCGGCGAGGCGGAAGCTGATGAAGGTGAAGGCGGCGAGGAAGTTGAACAGCACGCCGAAGCCGACCGCGAAGGTCGCGAGCAGCTGCGGATTGCGGAAGTGGCCGAGCATCTGCCGGCCGGAGGCGACGAGGCCCGACGATTTCACGAAATTTCGCTCGGGCGGGAGGAGTTTCGCGACGATGACGGCGCCGACCACCGTCATCGCCGCGAGCACGCACAAAGCGAAGCGCCAGTTCACCGCGTCGGCGAGCGCGCCGGTGAGCAGCCGCCCGGTGAAGCCGCCGAGGCTCGAGCCGGAGGTGTAGAAGCCGGTGACGGCGGTCGCTTCCTTCGGGCTCAGTTCCTCGCCGATATAGGCGACCGTCACCGCGAACACCGGCGGCATCGCCAGGCCCTGCACGAAGCGCCAGAGAATGAGGCTGTCCAGGCTGCTCGCCAGCGCCGACATGACTGTCGGGATCGCCAACACCACCATCGCGGTGACGATGACGCGCTTGCGGCCGAGCACGTCGGCGACGGTGCCGGAGAACGGCGCAATCAGCGCCACCGCCAGAGTGCTGGCGGTGATGATCGCCGAGATCTCCTTCGCGCCCGCGCCGAACTCCTGCGACAGCAGCGGCAGGATCGCCTGCGGCGAATAGAGGTTGATGAAGGTGCAGAAGCCGGCGACGGCCGCGGCGATGCGGATGGCCAAAGTGCGGCGGCCGGAGGCGGCGTTCATCTGGTGGGGAACCAAGTGGGGGCGGGGTCTCGCATGCGGGCCTTGCTATGCATGGCTTTGCGCGCGGGCGCTATGGGCCGCGGCGGGCGGCGGGCGTCCGCCGGACGCATGGCTAGAGGCCGAGCGCGGCGCGCGCCAGCGTGAGCGTCGCGCCGGGCGTGTCCGCGGCATCCACCGTCGTCCAGTCGAGACGGCCGAGATCGTAACGCTCCTGCTGCCGCGCCACATTGGCATCGGCGTCGGAGGCGTCGGCCTGCCGCGCGCCGATGCGCCCGACGCGGGTGTCGAGGCCGGCGGCGAGGAACAGGCCGTGGAACGCGGCGGCGCCGGCGGCTGTGCGGATCGCGTCGCGCTCCTCGGCGCGCGCATAGACCGCGTCGGCGATGGCCGAATGGCCGGCGGCGAGCACACGCCGCGCCTTGTCCGCGATCGCCGCATAGACCCGCGCCGTCGTCTCCGCGCCGTAGGCGTCCGGCGGCAGGCGCTCGGTCTCGGCGACGCCGCAGAGGCGTTTGCGCTCGACGTCGCTGCGCAGCACCACCGCGCCCGGCAGCGGCGGCACATGCGCGGCGAGCGCGCGGGCCAGCACCGACTTGCCGGTGCCGGAGAGGCCGCCGACGGCGACGAGCCGCGGCTGCGGCGGCGCGATCAGGCGGCGGGCCAGCGCGAAGTAGTCGCGCGCCTGCGCCTGGCGCTCGGTGCTCACCTTGGCGCGGATCGCCGCGCGCACGGAGAGAAACAGCGGCAGCGCCGCCAGCGCGTCGAGGTCGCTCTCGCGTCCGCTCTCGGTCAGGTAGCGGTTGAGCACGACGGTGGCGGCGCCGGCGCGGCCGCACTCGATCAGGTCCATGAGCAGGAAGGCGAGATCGTAGAGGAGGTCGGCGGTGGCGAAGCGGTCGTCGAACTCGATGGCGTCGAACAGCACCGGCGCATTGTCGATCAGCGCGATATTGCCGAGATGCAGGTCGCCGTGGCAGCGGCGCACGAGGCCGTCGCGTTCGCGTGTGTCGAGGAGGGGGCGCACACGGTCGAGCGCGCCGCGCGTCGCCTGCGTCAAGGCTGTGACGTCGTCCGGCGGAAACAGAGTTGGCGTCTCGCGAAGCTCGGCGTCGTTCTGCGACACGATAGCGGCGAGCACATCGGCGAAGCCGAAGCCTTCGACCGGCGCCGCTCTGGCGTGCGCGGCGGCGACGGCGCGGCCGAGCGCGTCGGCGACCGCGTCGCCGATTGCGTCCCGCGCGGCGAGGCGGTCGAGCGTCGCGGTCTCGTCGAAACGCGCCATCTCGACCGCCCATTCGACAGGGTCGCCTTGGCCGCCGAGCGCAAGGGCGCCGTCCGCCTCGCGCGTCACCGCGAGGAGGCGCTTGTAGAGCGCCGGCGCATAGGGACGGTTGACCGCAAGCTCGGCCTCGCAGGCGGCCTTGCGCTTGTCGAGCGTGGTGAAGTCGAGGAACGGGAAGCGCACCGCCCGCTTGATCTTGATCGCCCGCGCTCCGGCCAGGAAGACGGAGGCGGCATGCGTGTCGACACGCGTGACCGGCGCGCCGCCGTGCGTCGACGGCGCGGCGAGGAAATCGAGGACGGCCTGTTGCGAGGGGGCACTCATGCAGGGCGGACGCAGCCTGATATAAGTCAAACGGCCGGGCGGCCCGGCATGACATAGATGGGGCCCAGTCTAGACGATGGAGCCCGTCCCGTGACGACGCTGCCGCACAATTTCAAGCGCATCCGGCTCAACCTCGCCCGCTCGAAGGAATTCCCCCAGGGCTCGACCCGCCACGGCTACGAATTCGTCGCGCCCTTGAAGGCCGACGGCCACATCGACGAGGCGCAGTGGAAGAAGGACCGCGCCCATTGCCGCGTCCGCCGCTTCTGGGCCGGGCAGCCGGACGAGATCGGCATGCTCGTGCACAAGCCGGGCGGGCCGGAGCACGCCCGCTGGGTGTTCGATTACGACCAGACCGCCGAGGAGGACGACGAGAGCGGCTACCGCTTCGGCGCCCACGCCTTCCGGACCGGCGAATACGTCTCGATCCGCGGCGAGGACGGCGAGATGCATACCTACCAGGTGGCCGCCGTCGAGCCGGCGACCTGAATTTTCTCCACAGCGGCAATGTGCAGCAGCGAACCCGGGAACCGTTCGTGCGTTGATGCCGAGGGGCGTCATCGCGAGAACGGCATTTCATGCGTGCGCTCACCGTCCAGCCCGGGACGCCGAATTCCATCGACCTTTCGACCGTCCCGCAGCCGCCTTTGAGCGACGGCGCGGTGCTGGTGCGCGCGCTGGCGCTCGGCGTCTGCGGCACCGACCGCGAGATCATCCGGGGCGACTATGGCTGGGCGCCGCCCGGCGAGGAGCGGCTGGTCCTCGGTCATGAATCGCTCGGCCGCGTCGAGGAGGCGCCGCCGGGCTCGGGCTTCGCCAAGGGCGATCTGGTCGCCGGTATCGTGCGCCGGCCCGATCCGGTGCCGTGCCCGGCCTGCGCCGCCGGCGTCTGGGACATGTGCCGCAACGGCCAGTACACCGAGCGTGGCATCAAGGAGCGCAACGGCTACGGCTCGGAATTCTTCCGCGTCGAGCCCGATTTCCTGATCAAGCTCGACCCCTCGCTCGGCATGCTCGGCGTGCTGATGGAGCCGACCAGCATCGTCGCCAAGGCCTGGGAGCACGTGCTGCGCATCGGCGCGCGCGCGCCGGCCTGGACGCCGCGCGTCGCGCTCGTCACCGGCGCCGGGCCGGTCGGCCTGCTCGCCGCCATGATCGGCGCGCAGATGGGGCTCGAGATGCACGTGCTCGACCGCAACAAGACCGGGCCGAAGCCGAAGCTGGTCGAGAAGCTCGGCGCGATGTTCCACCTCTCTCTCGACGGTCTCCGCCCCGATATCGTCATCGAGTGCACCGGCGCGCCGCCGGTCATCCTCGACGTGTTCGGCCGCACGGCGCCCGACGGCATCGTCTGCCTCGCCGGCGTCTCGTCCGGCGGCCGCGAATTCCCGCTCGACGTCGGCGACCTCAACCGCAGCATGGTGCTGGAGAACCATGTCGTGTTCGGATCGGTCAACGCCAATCGTGGCCACTACGCCGCCGCGGCCGATGCGCTGGCGCGCGCCGACCGCGACTGGCTCGCCGGCCTCATCACCCGCCGCGTGCCGCTTGCCCGCTGGCGCGAGGCATTTCAGCCGCAGGAGGACGACATCAAGGTGATCGTCGATTTTTCCGCATGAGCGGACCCGCCGCGCTGCCGTCCCGCATCGAGGACTACGCCATGATCGGCGATCTCGGCACCGCCGCGCTGGTGTCGCGCGACGGCTCGATCGACTGGCTGTGCTGGCCGCGCTTCGACAGCGACGCCTGCATGGCGGCGCTGCTCGGCACCTCCGAGCACGGGCGCTGGAAGATCGCGCCGGAGCAGGAGGGCGCGCGCGTGACGCGGCGATACCGGCCGGACACGCTGATCCTGGAGACGCGGTTCGAGACCGACGCGGGCGCGGCGACGCTGATCGACTTCATGCCGCCGCGCCGCGGCAATTCGCACGTCATCCGCATCCTCAAGGGCGAGCGCGGCTCCCTCGCGTTTCGCACCGAGCTCGTGATCCGCTTCGGTTACGGCGCCATCGTGCCCTGGGTGACGCGCATCGACGCGCAGACTTTGCGCGCCGTCGCCGGGCCGGACATGCTTGTGCTGCGCACGCCGGTCAAATTACGCGGCGAGAATATGAAGACCGTCGGCGAAGTGACGGTGAGTGCGGGTGACGAGGTGCCGTTCGTCCTCTCCTGCGGCCTGTCCTACGAGCCGCTGCCGGAGGAATGCGACCCACGCGAATGCCTCGGCGCGACCGAGGCGTTCTGGCGCGACTGGGCGCAACGCAGCAAGATCGGCGGGCCGTGGAAAGAGGCCGTGACGCGCTCGCTGATCACGCTGAAGGCGCTGATCTACGCGCCGACCGGCGGCATGACCGCGGCGCCGACGACGTCGCTGCCGGAATGCGCAGGCGGCGAGCGCAATTGGGACTACCGCTTCTGCTGGCTGCGCGACGCGACGCTGACGCTGCTGTCGCTGATGAACGCCGGCTACTACGAGGAAGCGCATATGTGGCGCGACTGGCTGTTGCGCGCCGCCGCCGGCGCGCCGCAGCAGCTCCAGATCATGTACGGCCTGCGCGGCGAGCGGCGCCTGACCGAATGGCAGGTGCCGTGGCTGCCGGGCTATGCGAACTCGCGTCCGGTGCGCATCGGCAATGCCGCGCACAACCAGAGGCAGCTCGACGTCTACGGCGAGGTGATGGACGCGCTGTACCAGGCGCGGCAGGGCGGGCTCGGCGCTAACGAAGCCGGCTGGGATCTCCAGCAGGAGCTCGTCAGGCATCTTGAGCGGATTTGGGCCGAGCCCGATGAGGGGCTGTGGGAAGTGCGCAGCGGCCGCGAGCATTTCACCTATTCCAAGGCGATGGCCTGGCTCGCCTTCGACCGCGTCATCAAGAGCGCCGAGACGTTCAAGCTGCCGGGGCCGCTGGCGCATTGGCGCGAGGTGCGCGAGACCATCCACCGCGACGTCTGCGCGCGCGGCTTCGATCCGGCGGTGAATTCCTTCGTGCGCGCCTATGGCGGCAAGGAGCTCGACGCCAGCCTGCTGCTGCTGCCGGCGATCGGCTTCCTGCCGCCGGACGATCCGCGCATCGCCGGCACGATCGCGGCGGTCGAGCGCAACCTGGTCGTGGACGGTTTCGTGCTGCGCTACGACACCGGCACCGCCGACGACGGCCTGCCGGCGGGCGAGGGCGTGTTCCTGGCGTGCAGCTTCTGGCTCGCCGACGCATATCTGATGACCGGCCGGCGCCAGAGGGCGGAGGCGCTGTTCGAGCGGCTGCTGGCCTTGCGCAACGACCTCGGCCTGTTGAGCGAGGAATACGAGCCACGTTCGCGGCGGCTGGTCGGCAATTTCCCGCAGGCCTTCTCGCACCTGGCGCTGGTCAACACCGCCAGCAATCTTGCGCACCGTGAAAAACCGGCCGAGCAGCGCTCCGACGTGAAGGTCGACGGCAAGGAAAAGGCGCAAGTCTGAGCGACGGTCACTTGACCGCGCGCCGCCTGCCCGGGGAAAGTCCGCGCTCGCCGCCGCGTCAGGCGGTCCAATGGCTCAACGCCAAGGAGGAGCGCGTGTTACTCGACGTTCGAACCTATACCTGCCATCCCGGCCGCCTGCATGCGCAGCTCGAACTGTATCAGAAATACGGCTATCCGGTGCAGTTGCGCTACATGGGCGAGCCGCTGATGTACGCGACCGCCGAGAGCGGCGACTTGAACACGATTACTCATGTATGGGTCTATGCCAGCGCCGCCGACCGCGAGGACAAGCGCGGCCGCATGGCCAAGGATCCGGCGTGGAAGACGTATCTCGCCGAGAACGGCAAGGCCGGCAACGTCGCCGCGCAGCGCAACGTGCTGATGACGCCGACGTCGTTTTCGCCGCCGATCGCGATGCCGAAGATACACGGGTAGCGATCAGCGCGCCGTCTCGGTCAGCCCCGAAGGCGGGCCGTCGATCGCGGTCCAGCCGCCGTCGACGGCAAGCGCCGTGCCGGTGATGTAGCTCGCCGCATCGGAGGCGAGGAACGCGACCGCCGTCGCCACTTCGCCGGGCTCGCTCCAGCGGTTGAACGCGGTGTGCGCCGCGAGCTTGTTGAAAATCTCCGGCCGCGCCTTCAACGGCTGCACCAGCGCGGTGTCGACGATGCTCGGCACCACCGCGTTGACGCGCACATTGTGCTGGCCGAGTTCTGACGCGAGGCCGCGCACGAGCTGCGTCAGCCCGGCCTTGGTGGCGCCGTAGATGGCGAGCCCCGGTTCGAGCGTCGTCGCGCGCATCGACGAGGTGGCGATCAGCGAGCCGCCGTTCTGGTCGCGCATGATGCGGCCGAAGGCGCGCAGGAACAGGAATACGCCGCGCAGGTTCAGCGCCACGATGCGGTCGAATTCGTCGTCAGTGTAATCGAGGAACCATTTGCGGATGTGCATCGCCGGGGTGGTGACGGCGATGTCGACACGGCCGGCTTTCGCCGCCGCCGCGGCGAGCCGCGCCACGTCATCCGCGGAACCGGCATCGACGACATGCGCCTGCCCGCCGATGCCGGAGGCCGTGTGCGCGACGCCGGCTTTGTCCTTGTCGGCGCAGATGACCCTGGCGCCCAGCGCGGCCAGGGCCTCGGCCGAGGCCTTGCCGATGCCCGAGGCGGCCCCGAGCACGACCGCGGTCTTGCCGGTGAGGTCGAATAGGCCGCGGTAGCGCGCAAGCCGCGCGGCCGTATCGTCATTCGTTTCCGTCATGGCCCGTGTCCCTAGACCGCGCTCGCGCGCCGCCCCCCGATCGTCTATAGCTTTGGCGGTTTTTCGGCCCCATTCCAAGCGGAACGAACAGTATGCGATCCAACGACGGCGCGCGCTCCGGCGGCCAGATCCTGATCGATCAGCTCGAAATCCACGGCGTGCGCCACGCCTTTTGCGTGCCGGGCGAAAGCTATCTCGCCGCGCTGGACGCGCTGCACGACAGCAACATCAAGCTCACCGTCTGCCGCCACGAGAGCGGCGCCACGATGGCCGCCGAGGCGATCGGCAAGGTCACCGGCCGGCCCGGCATCTGTTTCGTCACGCGCGGGCCGGGCTCGACCAATGCGTCGGCCGGAGTGCACATCGCACGGCAGGATTCCTCGCCGCTCATCCTGTTCGTCGGCCAGGTCGGCCGCGAGATGCGCGAGCGCGAGGCGTTCCAGGAGCTCGACTACCGCGCCGTGTTCGGCAGCATGGCGAAATGGGCGACCGAGATCGACGATGCTGCGCGCATTCCGGAGATCGTGTCGCGCGCCTTCCACGTCGCCTGCAATGGCCGGCCCGGGCCGGTGGTGATCGCGCTGCCGGAGGACATGCTGCGCGACCGCCTCGTCGTGCCGGACGCGACCGCGTTCGAGCCGGTCGAGACCTGGCCCGGCCAGACCGACATGAGCCGGCTCCAGAAGATGCTGTGGGCGGCGAAGAAGCCGGTCGTCATCGTCGGCGGCAGCCGCTGGTCGGAGGCCGCCTGCGCCGCGCTCGCGCGCTTTGCCGAGCGATTCCAGTTGCCGGTCGCGACGACGTTCCGGCGCGGGCATTTGTTCGACTCCGCGCACCCCTGCTACGCCGGCGACTTCGGCATTGGTCCCAATCCAAAATTGCTGGCGCGCGTGAAGGGCGCCGACCTCGTGCTGCTGATCGGCGACCGCATGAGCGAGATGCCGTCGCAGAGCTACACCTTGTTCGGCATTCCCGAGCCGGGCACCAAGCTCGTTCACGTGCATCCCGATCCGGACGAGCTTGGCCGCGTCTATCATCCGGCGCTCGCGATCAACGCCTCGGCGACGGCGTTCTGCGCCGCGCTCGAGGGCTTGCAGCCGCCGAATGAAATTCCGTGGCGCGGCGAGAGCGACACCGCGCACGCCGACTTCCTCGCCTGGACCGAGAAGGCGACGCCGCAGCCTGGCGCAGTCAATCTCGGCGAGGTACTGGTCTGGCTGCGCGGCAACCTGCCGGAGGACGCCGTCGTCACCATCGGCGCCGGCAATTTCTCAGGCTGGGTGCATCGCTTCTATCGCGTGCGCAAATACGGCGGGCTCATCGGCTCGACCTCGGGCTCGATGGGCTACGGCTTTCCCGCCGCGCTCGGCATGCAGACGCAGTTCCCGCAGCGCACGGTAGTGTGTGTCGCCGGCGACGGCGACTTCCTGATGACGGGGCAGGACTTCGCCACGGCGGTGCAGTACGGCCTGCCGATCATCGTCGTCATCGCCGACAACGGCCTCTACGGCACCATCCGCATGCACCAGGAGCGTGACTTCCCCGGCCGCGTCGTGGCGACGGAATTGCGCAATCCGGACTTCGCGGGCTACGCGCAGGTGTTCGGCGGCTTCGGCGTCAAGGTCGAGAAGACGGCGGACTTCCCGGCCGCCTTCGCCGCGGCGAAGGCCTCGGGCAAGCCGTCGATCATCCATCTCAAGATCGATCCCGAGGCACTGACCATCGGCTCGACGCTGTCGGCGATCCGCGAGAAGTCGCTCGCCCGCGGCGGCGGCAAGGGCGGCGATCCGCGGTGACCTGACCGGGACAACTAGGCCGGTCGCGCTTGCCCTCGAGCCGTGAATCACCGTTCACTCATTCCATGCCGTATTGCCGCACGGAGAACGTGGTCCGCCGGCTCGCCGCGCGAGAGCAGGCGATCCTGACCGCGGCTTTGGCGCTGGCGGGAGAGGGCGGGATGGAGGCGGTGCAGATCGCCGCCGTGGCGAGCCGCGCCAATATCGCCGCCGGCACCGTCTACCGCTATTTCCCGTCGAAGAACGATCTCGTCGGCGAGGTGATCGCCACCGTGTCGGCGCGCGAACTGACGGCGATGCGCGCCGCCGCCGACACCGCGCCCGGCCCATTGTCGGCGCTCGCCGCCGGCATTGCCGCGTTCGCCGGACGCGCGCTGGCCGAGCGCAAGCTCGCCTGGGCAGCGCTGGCCGAGCCGGTCGACGCCGCGATCGACGTTCTGCGGCTGGATTTCCGCCGGGCGATCGCCGCCGAGCTCGCGGCGCGCATCGAGGCGGCGCGCACGCGGCAACTGCTCCCGGAGCAGGACGTGGGTGCGGCGGCCGCGGCCGTCGTCGGCGCCATCGTCGAAGGCCTGATCGGGCCGCTGGCGCCGCAGCCGGCCGATCCGGGCGCGGCGCGCGAGGCGGTGCAGGCGATCATGGTGATGGCGCTGCGCGCGCTCGGCGTGATGGACGCGCGCGCCCGCGGCCTCGTCGCGCAGGTGGCGCTGCCCTAGGGCATCGCCTCCGGCGGCACCTCGGCGAGCGGCAGCGTCACCACCTTGACGCTGCGCTCGGTCGGGTCGTCGGCGACGTGGAAGCCGAGTTCCTCGCACATCTGCAACATGGTCGCGTTCTCGCTCAGCACCTGGCCGCGCACGATCGCGAGTCCCTTGTCCTTGGCGTTGGCGATCATGTGCTTCATCATCAGCCAGCCGAGGCCGTGACCTTTCAGCCGCGTGCGCAGCAGGATGGCGAACTCGCCGGCCTTGCCGTCCGGGTCGTCGTGCAGGCGGACGACGCCGAGCATGCGTCCGCTCGCCTCTTCGATGGCGATGAAGGCCATCGCCGTCCGCGGGTCGTAGTGGATGAGCTTGTCGATGACCTCGTGCGAGACCTCGCGCATCGGCGCGAAGAAGCGCAGGCGCAGGTCGTCGGCGGTGACCTCGGCGAGGAAATCGGGATAGAGCCGCGCGTCGTCGACCGTCAGCGGACGGATGAAGACCTTCTCGCCGTCGCGCAAGGTGACCTGGCGTGAGCGCATTGGTGTCGTCCCGGGCGAGTGCGAAGCACGAGGCCCGGGACCCATACTCCGCAGCCCATCGATAGACTGCGGCGTATGGGTCCCCGCCATCACAAGTCGGCTATAGCCGACTTGTGCACTATAGCGGCAGACATCGGGTAAACCCGATGTCTGCGGGGACAACAATAAACGAAGCCGCCATCCCCTGGGCGGTATCAATGCGACATCAGCACCGGCACGGTCATCGATTCCAGAATGCCGCGGGTCGCACCGCCGAGCACGAACTCGCGCAGCCGCGAATGGCCGTAACCGCCCATGACGATCAAGTCGGCGGCGGAATCTGCCGCATAGGACAGGATCGTCGAGGCGACGTCGATGTCCGGCGAGGTGATGCGCTTGACGTCGACCTTCAGGCCATGCCGCGCGAGATGCTGGCCGAGATCGGCGCCGGGCACCTCGTCGCTCTTGCCGCGGCCGGACGCGATGATCACCACCTCGACTTGCTTCGCCTTCCTCAAAAGCGGCAGCGAGTCGGCGACGGCGCGGGTGGCGGCACGGCCGCCGTCCCAGCACACCAGGGCGCGGTCGAGCTTGATGCCGCCCTTCTGGATGAACGGCACGAAAATCACCGGCCGGCCGGATTCGAACAATGCCGCCTCGTCGACGATCTCTTCCGGCACGGTTTCCTCGCGTTCCGGCTGCCCGACCACGACCAGATCGAAGCGGCGCGCCAGGCGGCCGAGCTGGTCGGCGGCGCCGGACAGGGTGGCGGTGAGGATGCGGTGCTCATAGGAGACGCCGGCGCGGCGGGCGCGCTCGTCGAAGCGCGCGACCGCGGCCTTGGCCTTGCCGCTCGCCTCGGCGCGCTGGGATTCGATGAATTCCGGGGGAATGCCGCCCATCACCGCGCCGGGGATCACCGGCTCGTAGGCGAAGGCGAGGCCGAGCACGTGCGCGCCGAATGTGTCGGCTATCGAGATGGCAAAGTCGCCGGCCGGGTCGCGCTCGCCCAGCCCTAAATTGACAATCAGATCCTTGATCATGGCAGGTCTCCCGAACGAGCAAATGCGCTCATAGGATCATGATGCCGCTTCCGCCCGGGCCCGGCCTTGACGGACGTCAAACCGGGGGAACGGGTATGCGCGGCCGAGCGTCGGGCGGGCTACTTCTTCTTCCCGTCGGGGCCGAACTGGCTGACATAGGCCCAGAGGTTCTCGACGTCCTTCGGGTTCTTGATGCCGGGGAAGATCATCTTTGTGCCCGGGATCATCGCCCGCGGATCGGCGATGTATTTCTCGAAATTCGCCTTGTTCCAGACGATGCCGGAGTTCTTGTTGGCGTCGGAATAGCTGAAGGCGGGCGCGGTGCCGGAATGGCGGCCGTCGAGGCCGTTGAGCTCGGGACCGACCTTGTTCTTGGCACCTTCGCCGATCGAATGGCAGGGCACGCAGCGCTTGAACACCTGCTCGCCGGCGGCGGCATCCTGCGCGCGGGCCGCGCCCGTGACGGTCCAGGCGGCGGCCACCAGCGCCGCCACGGCGATATGAGCCTTCATTGTATTCCTCCGAGCGATCCGGCAGGCGCGGGCGTCGAGGCCCACCCTGTACGCGGAGGTTGTGCCAGCCCACTGTGTTCCGCGTCAAACGCTGGTAGTGTCCGGCCGGACAAGGCCGGGGAGACGAATTCATGTCGGTACTGATGCCGGAGCCGGATCGGGCGGTGCTCGACCGCCGGGCGCGGATCGTCTCGACCCTGCGCCAGCTCGTCCATGGCGAAGGCGTCATCGACACCGAGCGCGAGATGCGCCCCTTCGAGAGCGACGGGCTGACCGCCTACCGCCAGATGCCGATGGTGGTGGTGCTGCCGGAGACGACCCGGCAGGTCTCGGAGGTGCTGAAATACTGCCACCAGGAGGGCATCAAGGTGGTGCCGCGCGGGGCGGGAACCTCGCTCTCCGGCGGAGCGCTGCCGCTCGCCGACGGCGTGCTGCTCGGCATGGCCAAGTTCAACCGCATCCGCGAGATCGATTTCGCCAACCGCGCCGCTGTGGTCGAGCCAGGCGTCACCAATCTCGGCATCTCGACCGCGGTGGCGCATGCGGGCTTCTATTACGCGCCCGATCCGTCGTCGCAGATTGCCTGTACGATCGGCGGCAACATCGCCGAGAATTCCGGCGGCGTGCACTGCCTGAAATACGGCATGACCACCAACAACGTGCTCGGCTGCGAGATCGTGCTGATGGACGGCGAGATCCTGCGCATCGGCGGCAAGCATCTCGACTCGGCCGGCTACGACCTCATGGGCCTTATCACCGGCTCGGAAGGCCTGCTCGGCGTCGTCACCGAGGTGACGGTGCGGCTTCTGAAGAAGCCGGAGACGGCGCGCGCGGTGCTGGTCGGTTTCCCGACCTCGGAAGACGCCGGCGAATGCGTGTCGAAGATCATCGGCGCCGGCATCATTCCCGGCGGCATGGAGATGATGGACAGACCCGCCATCCACGCCGCGGAAGAGTTCGTGCACGCCGGCTATCCGCTCGATGTCGAGGCGCTGCTGATCGTCGAGCTCGACGGGCCGTCGGCCGAAGTCGACCATCTCATCGGTCGCGTCGAGGCGATCGCGCGCCAGTGCCGCGCGGTGTCGGTGAAGATTTCGCGCACGGAGGAGGAGCGGTTGCTGTTCTGGGCCGGCCGCAAGGCGGCATTCCCGGCGGCGGGGCGCATCTCGCCGGACTATTACTGCATGGACGGCACCATTCCGCGCGCGAAGCTGCCGCTGGTCTTGAAGCGCATGAAGGAGATGTCGGCGAAGTACGGCCTGCGCGTCGCCAACGTGTTCCACGCCGGCGACGGCAACCTGCATCCGCTCATCCTCTACGACGCCAACAAGGAGGGCGAACTCGCCCGCGCCGAAGACTTCGGCGCCGACATCCTGAAGCTCTGCGTCGAGGTCGGGGGCGTGCTGACCGGCGAGCACGGCGTCGGCGTCGAGAAGCGCGATCTGATGCCGGCGATGTTCTCCGAGATCGACCTCGCCGCGCAGCAGCGCGTCAAATGCGCCTTCGATCCGAAGGGCCTGCTCAACCCGGGCAAGGTCTTCCCGCAGCTGCACCGCTGCGCCGAATTGGGCCGCATGCACATTTCCGGCGGCAAATTGCCGTTCCCGGATATTCCCAGGTTTTGAGGGACGTGATGACTGCTGGACCGGATGACATGCGCCGCGACAAAGATCTGTACTACCCCACGCCCGAAGAGTTGAGTGCGATTGACGAAGCACTTGATGCAGTCAAACGCGGTGAGATCGCGACTGATGCAGAGGTCGAGGCCGTGTTTGCGAAGTATCGTCGGGCGTAGATCGATGGCTCAAACGAGGTCGAAGATTCGCCGCGGGCAGGGCGGTACTCCCTCTCCCCTTGGGGGAGAGGGTTGGGGTGAGGGGGCACGTGCTTCTCAGGGCTTCGCGCCCCCCTCACCCGGCGCACTTCGTGCGCCGACCTCTCCCCAAAGGGGAGAGGTGAAGCGCGCCCGTGGTGTGTCCTTCCCGCACATCCAACTTCCATGACCGACCGTCTCAAACCCCGCGACGCGCGCGACGTCGAAGAGGCCCTGCGCTGGGCCGTCGCCGAGGAGAAGCCGCTCGAGCTCGTAGGCCAAGGCTCGAAGCGCAATATCGGCCGGCCGAGCCAGACCGACCTGACGCTCGACCTCTCGGGCCTCACCGGCGTCACGCTCTATGAGCCGGAGGAACTGGTGCTGTCGGCGAAGGCCGGCACGCCGATCGCCGAAATCGAAGCGCTGGTTGACAAGCATGGCCAGCAGCTCGCCTTCGAGCCGGCCGATTACGGCGCGCTGTTCGGGCAAGAGCCGGGGCAGGGCACGCTCGGCGGCGTGGTCGCGGCGAACCTCTCCGGCCCGCGCCGCATCAAAGCGGGCGCGGCGCGCGACCATGTGCTCGGCGTCACCGCCGTCACCGGCCGCGCCGAGACGATCAAGACCGGCGGGCGGGTCGTGAAGAACGTCACCGGCTACGACATGTGCAAGATCCTCACCGGCTCCTGGGGCACGCTGGCGGCGATGACCGAGATCACGATCAAGGTGCTGCCCAAGCCCGAGACCGAGGCGACCGTGCTGGTGACCGGTCTGACCGACGCCGACGCCTGCGCGGCCATGTCGGCGGCGACCGGGACCTCGGCCGACGTCTCCGGCGCGGCCCATCTGCCCGATCACGTCGCCTCGTGGTTCTCGGGCCTGCCCAGGGCCGAGGCGGCGACCGTGTTCCGGCTCGAAGGCGTGGCGCCGTCGGTGGCGCACCGGCGCGAGCAGCTCGCCGCGCACCTGAAAAGCTTCGGTCCCGTCGCCATCCTGGAGCAGGACGCCTCGCGCGCGCTGTGGCGCGACGTGCGCGACGTGAAGCCCTTCGCGGTTGCCGCGGCGCGGCAGCGGCCGCTCTGGCGCATCTCGACCGCGCCGGCGCAGGGCCACCGCGTCGTCGACTTGATCACGCCGGCGGCGCAGATGTTCTACGACTGGGGCGGCGGCCTGGTCTGGGTCGCGATGCCCTACCAGGACGAGCCGGACGCGGCATCCGTGCGCACGGCGGTTGCCGAGCTCGGCGGCCATGCGACGCTTCTCCGCGCGCCGGCCGCGGTGCGCGCCGCGGTCGAGGTGTTCCAGCCGGAGGAGGGGGGCATCCGCGCGCTCAGCCGCCGCGTGAAGGAGAGCTTCGACCCCAAGGGCGTGCTCAATCCCGGGCGCATGTGGGCGGGGGTGTGAGATGCCTTGGAAGACTGTAACGACCGATATGATCGTGGACTCGATGATTAGAGCGAATTTGGAATTTGAGAAGATTTCAGGAGGCTATTGGACAGGGGACTACGGCATAGAGCGGCCTCTAGCATATTTCATCGGGCGTTACATACACGATCAGACAAACCTTATGGTGACTCTGGAAGAGCATGTTCCTAACGTCGGCCCCATCGACATAGCGATATGGAACACAGTTCAAGAAGATCTTGAATGCTTTATTGAGGTCAAAAAGAATATTAGTAGCGGCGGAATAAAGGAGAGCGAAGAGGGACTATTGACTGATGCTAGAAGGCTCGCGCGTACATTCAGCAGCGGGCACTTTTCACCAAAACGAAATTGCGCGGCTCGTGTGCGGATTCCGCAGTTTGGCTTCATTTGCCTTTATTTCCAAAAAAATGGATTTCCGAATTTCGAACGCATCGAGAACGATCTGGATTCTCTCGTCGAGCTGCTCGCGGCGCTCCCCGTCCAAGTCCTGGACAAAAGTCTGACTGTAAGTTCACGAAAATCATTTGACGCTCAGTGGCATATAGGAGCGCTTTGTTTGAGACTCGGGGCGTCTGCGGACTCTAGCTCATGAAAAAATGTTAGATGCAAACCACCTTCACCCTGGCGCAACTGGCCGACCCGCAGACCGCCGAAGCGGAGAAGATCCTGCGCGCCTGCGTGCATTGCGGCTTCTGCACCGCGACCTGCCCGACCTACGTACTGCTCGGCGACGAGCTCGATTCCCCGCGCGGCCGCATCTACCTGATCAAGGAGATGCTGGAGCAGGACCGGCCGGCGACGGCCGAGGTGGTCAAGCACATCGACCGCTGCCTCTCCTGCCTGTCGTGCATGACCACGTGCCCCTCGGGCGTGCACTACATGCACCTCGTCGACCACGCCCGCGACCACATCGAGAAGACCTACAAGCGCCCGTTGACCGACCGGCTGATCCGCGGCCTCCTGGCGCGCGTGCTGCCGGACCCGGCATTGTTCCGCTGGGCGGCGGTGGCGGGCCTCGTCGGCAAGCCGTTCGCCCCGGCGCTGAAGGCGCTCGGCCTCAAGCGCCTCGGCGCCATGCTCAGCCTGACGCCGGGCCACGTGCCGGCGCCGCCGTCCGACCGCCGCCGCAAGGTCTATCCGGCGGCGGGGGAACGGCGCGGGCGGGTGGCGCTGCTCGCCGGCTGCATCAATCCGGTGCTCGCACCGTCGACCAACGAGGCGGCGATCCGCGTCCTCAACCGTTACGGCATCGAAGTGGTGATCGCCGAGGGCGACGCCTGCTGCGGCTCGCTGGTGCATCACATGGGCCGCGAGGCGCAGGCGCTCGGCCAGGCGCGGAGCCTGATCGACGCCTGGACGGTCGAGATCGAGGGCGAGGGGCTCGACGCCATCCTGATGACCGTGTCGGGCTGCGGCACGGTCGTGAAGGACTACGGATTCCTGCTGCGCACCGACCCGGCTTATGCCGAGAAGGCCAAGCGTGTCTCGCGGCTTGCCAAGGATGTCAGCGAATACCTGTCGACGCTCGATCTCACGGCGTCGGGCGGCGCGCAGCCGCTCACGGTCGCCTATCACTCGGCCTGTTCGCTGCAGCACGGACAGAAGATCGCCACGGCGCCGAAAGAATTGCTTTCCAAACTAAACTTCATCGTCAAAGATGTGCCGGAAGGGCATTTGTGTTGCGGCTCGGCGGGCACCTACAACATCCTCCAGCCCTCGTTGGCTGACAGGCTGCGTGACCGCAAGGTCGCCAACATCGAACGGCTCGAGCCGGATGTGGTCGCGGCCGGCAATATCGGCTGCATCACGCAGATCGCCGCCGGCACCGCCATTCCGGTCGTCCACACGGTCGAACTCGTCGACTGGGCGACCGGCGGGCCGGTGCCCGAGGGGCTCAGCGATCTGGCCGAGGGCACGCGCACGGCTGCCGCGGCCGGCTAGGAGAAGCGAGGCTTTCGGGCGCTCCGACGCGCCGGCGGTCTCGCCTGACGTCAGCGTGGGTAAGCGTGGTTTGACCATTCCGGAGGACACAAGGTCATGGCGAAGAAGCGCAAGAAGGCGAAAGCGAAGAAATCGAAGAAGGCGATGAAGCGCGCCGCTCCGGCGCGGAAGAAGAAAACGGTGAAAGCGAAGGCGAGGAAGCCCGCGAAGAAGAAGGCCGCGCGCAAGCCGGCCGCCAAGAAGCCCGCGCCCGCTCCGGCGCCGGCCCCGGCAGCGCCCATGATGCCGCAGATCCTCTCGACGCTGGGCGGCATGCTCGGCGGCGGCAAGGACGGCCAGTAGGCAATCGCTCCCGGCGGCCGCCCGCAACGGTGCGGCCGCCGGTACTCCTTGCCCACTTCGGGGCCGCGCTGGACAGGCCGCGCGCCGCGGCGTCCCCCGATTGCAACGTCATCGGGCGCCGCTTAGCATGCGCCTGCACCGGTTCCCGCGGGGATGTGGGGGCCGTCTTTCTTCAAAGACTTCAAGACGATCGAAAAGGGAGCCTCGAGTATGGCAGCGCGCAAAATTCTGATCATGGGAGCGTCTTACGGGTCGCTGCTGGCTTCAAAGATCCTGTTCGGCGGCCACTCCGTGCATCTCGTCTGCCTGCCGGCCGAAGCCGACCTGATCAATGCCGAGGGCTTCCGCGTCTATCTGCCGGTCAAGGGACGGCAGGACCGCATCACGATCGACTCGCGCAAGCTGCCGGGCAAGGTGACGGCCGGCGGCGCGGCCGGCGTCAACCCCGGCGACTACGACCTGGTCGGGCTCGCGATGCAGGAGCCGCAGTACCGCTCGCCCGGCGTGCGCGAGCTGCTCGACGCGGTTGCCAGGTCGAAGGTGCCGTGCATGTCGATCATGAACATGCCGCCTTTGCCTTACGTGAAGCGCATCCCGGGCCTCGACTACGAGGCGCTCAAGCCGGCCTTCACCGACCCGACGGTGTGGGACAATTTCGATCCCGGCCGCGTCACCTTGTGCAGCCCGGACCCGCAGGCGATCCGCCCGCCGGACGGCAAGGCCAACGAGCTTCTCGTCACGCTGCCGACCAACTTCAAGGTGGCGAAGTTCGCCGACGACAAGCACACGCAGATTCTGCGCGACCTCGAGAAGGACATCGACGCGGTGCGCTACGAGATCGACGGCGCCAAGATCGAGCTGCCGGTGAAGCTGCGCGTGCACGAGTCGATCTTCACGCCGCTCGCCAAATGGTCGATGCTGCTGGCCGGCAACTACCGCTGCATCACCAAGGACGGCATGCGAACGGCGCAGGAGGCGGTGCACTCCAACATCGCCGAGGCGCGCGAGGTCTACAACTTTGTGTTCGACCTCTGCGTAAAGCTCGGCGCGAAGCCCGAGGACCTGGTGCCGTTCGAGAAATACGCCGCGGCGGCGCAGAGCCTGTCGCGTCCGGCCTCGGCGGCGCGCGCGCTGCAAAACGGCGCGCCGAACATCGAGCGCGCCGACAAGCTGGTGCAGCTCATCGCCAAGCAGAAGGGCATGCAGAACGACAAGGTCGACGCCATCGTCGCCCTGGTCGACGCGCGCCTTGCCGCCAACCGCAAGAAGGCGGCGGCCTGACCGCTCGCGCGAACGGCGGCCACGAGACAACCCTGCCGCGGCCTCGCGGCGGGGTTTTTTTATTTCGCATTTACGCGCGGCGCCGTGAATTGCAGGCCGGGCGCCAACCGGCAATCGGCATTGTGACCGCGGCGCAACAGGGCGTCCTATTCCTGTCAACAAGGGCCTTGAACGCCCAAAAAGGCAGCACCTGCCGAAATCTTCGCCTTGCCGCTCCGGAACTGCAAATGCGTAACTCCACGCAACGCGCGTCCTGTTGCGTCCGGGTCGATCGCGCCGGGGTTTGAATTCGGCACGCAGGGTCGCGGGCTTGTATCGGCGGAAGTCCGATCGAACCGTGAAGGGGCAGGCTCGATGAAGAAGGTTGTGGTGTCATTGGTTGCGGCGCTTGCGGTGTCGGCGGCCGCGCCCGCATTGGCTTCGGACATGCCGGTGAAGGCCGCGAAGGCGCCGGTTGTGGCCGCGCCGCCGTCGCCGTGGGACGTCGCCTTCGGCGCGGCGATCATGAACGATTACGTCTGGCGCGGCGTCACCCAGTCCGGCCACAAGCCGTCCGTCGCGGCGTATTTCGAGCCGCGCTACAACATCGACGCGAACTGGCAGCTCTATGCCGGCATCTCCGGCGAGAGCATCAAGTTCGCCAACAACGCCGCGGCGGAGATCGACTTCTACGGCGGCGTGCGTCCGACCTTCGGCCCGGTCGCGTTCGATGTCGGCTTTTGGTATTATTATTATCCCGGCGGCACCTGTTACGCCGGTAACGCCGCGTGTCCCGCGACCATCCCGAACGGCAACGTCGCCAAGTCGGTCGCCAGCTTCTACGAAGTCTACGGCAAGGTGACCTACACGATCGGCGACTTCGCGCTCGGCGCCAACGAATACTATTCGCCGAATTTCCTCAACACCGGCGCCTGGGGCAACTACGCCTCCGGCACGATCAAGTACACCGCGCCGGAGAAGCTCGCGCTCGGTCCGCTCGGCTGGTACGTGTCCGGTGAGTTCGGCCGCCAGTGGCTCGGCACCAGCGATGCGTTCTACGGCGTGCCGGCCTTCCCGAACGGCATCGACTACAAGGATTACAACACCTGGAACGTCGGCATCGGCTTCACCTACAAGGTGTTCACGCTCGACCTGCGCTACAGCGACACCGACCTGAACAAGGGCGACTGCAACGCCTTCACCAGCGATCCGGGCGGCTCCGGCACCACCAACGTCACGCCCATCAACCCGACCGGCGTCGGCTCCAACTGGTGCGGCGCGACCTTCATCGCCAAGCTGTCGGCCGACCTGACGCTCGGCAGCCTGAAGTAGGCTGAGGCAAATTTGCGGAGGCGGCGGCCGGCAGCGGCCGCCGCTTTCGTTTGTGCGGGCCGCTATTCGGCCGGCGTCAGGCTGGCTTCGCTGAGCGTGTGATGGTCGCCTTCGCGCACCAGCGCGAGGCGGCGCCGGTGGAAGGCGGCAAGCGTGCCGCGATGGCCGATCGAGACCACGGTCGCGTTCGGCAGGCGCTCTCGCAGCACGCGGTAGACCGCGGCTTCCGCCGCCTCGTCGAGCGAGGCGGTGGCCTCGTCGAGGAACAGGAAGTCCGGCGCGTGCAGCAGCGCGCGGGCGATGCCGAGCCGCTGCTGCTCGCCGAGCGACAGCATGCGGTTCCAGTGCGCCTCCTCGTCGAGTCGCCCGGCCAGCGCCGGCAGGCCCGCCGCGGCGATGGCTTCCGCGATGGCCTTGTCGTCATAGGCGCCGCTCTCGGCCGGATAGGCGACGGCGGCGGCGAGCGGCGCGATCGGGAAATACGGCCGCTGCGGCAGGATCATCACGCGCGCGTCCTTCGGCAGGTCGACGCGGCCGTCGCCGAACGGCCACACGCCGGCCAGCGCGCGGAACAAGGTCGACTTGCCTGTGCCGGACGGGCCGGTGACGAGCACGTGCTCGCCGAGCCCGATCGAGACGTCGCGGGCGTTCACCAGCGGCACGCCGTTCGGCAGCCGCACCGCCAGGTCCTTGAAGGCGACGGCCTTCGCCTCGCCCGTCGCGACCGCGATGCCGGCCGTCGCCGACGCCAGTTGCCGCGCCGATTCCATCGACTGCTCGAAGCCGGAGAGACGCTCGATCACCGCGCTCCATTCGGCGAGGCTGCGATACAGCGTCACGAACACCGACAGCGCGCTCTGCACCTGGCCGAAGGCGTTGGCCGTCTGCATCAGGCCGCCGAGCTGCACCTTGTTGGCGAAATAGGCGGGGCTGACCATGATGAACGGGAACACGACCGCCGCCTGCGAGTAGCTGGCGGTGAAGAAGGTGAGCTTCTTCTGCCGCGTCATCAGCGCGTACCAGTTGGCGACGACATTGCCGAACCGCATCAGCAGCCGCTCGCGCTCGGCTTCGTCGCCCTCGAGCAGGGCGATCTGCTCGGAGTTCTCGCGCACGCGCACGAGGTTGAAGCGGAAGTCGGCCTCAAAGCGCTGCTGCTGGAAGTTCAGCGCGACGAGCGGCCGGCCGATGAGATGCGTCAGCGCCGTTCCGAAGATGGCGTAGATAAGCGCCGCCCACACCAGATAGCCGGGGATGTCGACGCCGAACAATGTCAGCGGCGCGGTCTTCGACAGGCCCCACAGGATGATGAGGAACGAGAACAATGTCACTGTCGAGTTGAGAAGCTGTAGCCCGATGGTCAGCGTCAGCTCGATGAACTGGCGGATGTCCTCCGAGATGCGCTGATCGGGGTTGTCGGCGGCGTCGCCCTGCAACTGCATGCGGTAGTGCACCGACTGCGCCAGCCACTCGCCGAGATAGACGCGTGTCATCCAGCGCCGCCAGCGGATTTGCAGCCACTGGTTCAGGTACAATTGATAGACCGCGAGCAGGATGAAGGCGGCGGCGAGGATGCAGAAATAGCCGAGTTGATAGACGAAGGCGTTCCAGTTGTGCTCCTGCAGCGCGTTGTAGAACGCCGCGTTCCACGAATTGTAGAGAACCGTGATGCCGACGATGGACAGTTCGATCGCCACGACCGCGGCGAGCAGGATGCGTCCGGGCCAGCGGTCCTCCGAGCTGAAATACGGCGCGGCGATCCGCCAGACGATGGCGAGGGTCGAGAGCATGCCTCTCACGGGGGGCTCCTGTCGGTCTGTCCGCCGTATTCATAGCTGAATCCCGAGGCGGGCGAGTGGGCGGACGGTCCTGCTGCTGACGCAGGAATGCGGCGGGCAAGAGGCCGCCGGCGGGCCGCGGCCCATGCCGAAGCGCGCGCTGGCGTGGCAAAAATTGCCGCAGACGCCGCCGCCGCCTCGTGTATGTTTCGGGCGGAATAAAGGGGGATTTACGTGACGGACACCGAGCTGACCGCGCTCACCGCCATCGAGGCCGCCGAGCTGATCGCCGCAGGCGAACTGACCTCGGAGGCCTATGTCGGCGCCTGCCTCGACCGCATCGCCGCCATGGACGGCGACGTGCGCGCCTTCGTGCATCTCGATCCGGACGCGGCGCTTGCCCAGGCGCAGGCGCTCGACGAGCGCCAGCGCGACGGCGGGCCGCTCGGGCCACTGCACGGCGTGCCGGTCGGCATCAAGGACATCTTCGACACGGCGGACTATCCGGCCGAGTGCGGCTCGCTCGCGCTCAAGGGCCGCCGGCCGCGCGAGGACGCCGCCGCGGTGGCGCGGCTGCGCGCCGCCGGCGCGGTGATCATCGGCAAGACGGTGACCACAGAGTGCGCCTATTTCCATCCCGGGCCGACGCGCAATCCGCACGACCTGACGCGCACGCCGGGCGGCTCGTCCTCCGGCTCGGCCGCGGCGGTGGCGGCGGAGATGGTGCCGCTCGCCATCGGCTCGCAGACCAACGGCTCGGTGATCCGGCCGGCGGCGTTCTGCGGCGTCTATGGCGTCAAGCCGACGCACGGCACGATCTCGCGCCACGGCGCGATGCTTCTGTCGCGCGCGCTCGACCATGTCGGCACCTTCGCGCGCTCGCTCGGCGACAGCGCGCTCCTGCTCGAGGTGCTCGCCGGCCACGATCCGCACGATCCGGACACGCGGCCGCTCGCGGCGCCGAATTTCATGGCCATGACGGCGGACGAGCTGGAGGCGCCGCCGCGGCTCGCCTTCGTGCGCACGCCGGTCTGGGATAAGGCCGACGCCGGCACGCATGCGGCGTTCGAGGCGCTCGCCGCCGAGCTCGGCGACGACGTCGAGGAGGCGGCGCTGCCGGACGACATCGCCGCCGCCTGGGACGACCATCGCGTCGTGATGGCGACCGACATGGCGCACAATCTCGGCGCCATGGTCGCGCGCGGCGGCGAGGCAAAATCGAGCGAGGCGCTGCGCGCGATCCTGTCCGAAGGCGCCGAGACCTCGGCGGTGCGTTATCTCGCCGCGCGCGACCACGCGCTGCGCTACCGGGGCGCAATCGCCGCGCTGCTCGCCGGCTACGACGCCATCCTCACGCCGGCGACGGTCGGCGTCGCGCCGGTGGGCGAGGCGACCGGCAGCCCGATGTTCTGCTCGCTGTGGTCGTTGTCCGGCGTGCCGGCGGTGACGCTGCCGCTGCTCAAGGGCAAGGCCGACATGCCGCTCGGCGTGCAATTGATCGGCGCGCCCGGCGACGACGCGCGGCTCCTGCGCACGGCGAACTGGGTGGTGGAGCAGCTGACGGAGTGAGGCGGCCTACGCGGCAAGCTCGCGCTTGAGGAAGGCAATCGTGCGCTGCCAGGCAAGGCCGGCGGCCGCCTTGTCGTAGCGGCTCGACGTGTCGTTGTTGAAGGCGTGATTGACGCCAGGATAGACGTCGATCTCGAATTTCTTGTGGTTCGCCTTCAGCGCAGCCTCGAAGGCCGGAATTCCGGCATCGATGCGCTCATCGAGCCCCGCATAGTGCAGGAGCAGCGCCGCCTTGATCTTCGGCACATCGGTGGCGGGCGGCTGTACGCCGTAATAGGCGACGGCGGCGTTCAATGAAGGCTCGATGACCGCGACACGGTTGACCATGCCGCCGCCCCAGCAGAAGCCGACGGCGCCGACCTTGCCGCTGGCGCCGGGCGCGTGCCCGAGCACGGTCACGGCCGAGGCGATGTGGTGCGCGGTTTCCTTCGGGTCGAGCTTCGCGATCATGGCGCGCGCTTTATCCTCGTCGGCGGGTGTGCCGCCGAGCGGCGACAGCATGTCGACGGCGAAGGCGCAAAAGCCTGCGAGCGCCAGACGGCGCGCGATGTCCTTGATGTGCGGATTGAGGCCGCGGTTTTCGTGCACGACGATCACCGTCGGGCAGGGCGCCTCGCCCTTGGGCCGCGCCAGATAGGTCGCGATCTCGGTGCCGGCGGCCTTGTAGTAGACGGTATTGGTGTCGAGCCGCGGATCGTTGGCGGCAACCGTCTCGGCGCGCGCGTATTCGTTGGTCAGCAGAGGGAGCAGCGCGAGCGCCGCGGCTGTCGATCCGGCGATCTCGGCGAGGCGCTCGACGAAGGCGCGCCGGCTCAGTTCGCCGTGCGTGAACCGATCATAGAGATCGATGATCTGTTGATTCATCGTGCGAAAGCCCCGAAGTGGTATACGACAAGTCCGCAATATCGCCTAGATTGCTTTCAATAGAGCATTGACGAGCGGTTGTGCCGCATTCGTCAAGACCGCGCGCCGCGTCCGCGGCGCCGATCCGGAGAACATGATGCGGAAATTTCGTGCACGCTGTTGCGCGCGTGCTGGACTCGTCGTCTTTCTGACGCTCGCGGCGCCGGCCCTGGCAGAAGTAGTATTTCCATACGACCAGCAGCTCATGCTCGAGGTTGCGCCGATGGGCCGGGTGCGGCGCGTGCCGAGCGTCACGATCTCCGCCGACGGCACCGCGCGGCTCGAGCTGTGGTGCCGGACGGCGACGGCGCGCGTGGCAGTCGAGGGCGGGGCGATCCAGATCGCGCCAGCGCCGCTTTCCGACGCGCTGCCGCAATACATGAGCGACGGCCAGTGCTCGCCGGAGCGGATGGCGGCCGACGCCGATCTCGTCGGCGCGCTGGCGCAGGTGTCGCGCTGGCAGGTGGCGGTCGGCGTCGTCACACTGGAGGGGCCGTTGCCGCTGCGCTTCCGCCCGTCCGACCACTGAGGCGGCGAGCGCGGCCGGGGAAGCGGCCCGGCAGCACGATCTGGTCCGCCTTGTCCTCCGGCTTGACGAAGACGGCGATCACCTCCGGATGCCCCGCCTGGATCGCCGCCTCGAGCGCGTCGATCGCTTGCTCGATATATGGCGCGGTCATGCTGTCGCGGAATTCCAGGCTCAGCGCGACGACGACCTGATCCGGCGCCATGTGCACGGTGAACACGATCTGCGCGCGCTCGATGCCGTCGATGCGGCTGGCGGTGCGCATGATCGCCTGCCGCAGGTCGGCGCTCGCCGGCTCCCCCATCAGCAGTCCCTTGCTCTCCACGGCCAGCATCAGCGCGGTCACGCCGAGCACGGCGGCGATGCCGAGCGAGGCGACGCCGTCGAGCACCGGCAGGTCGAGGCGTTGCGCAAAGAAGGTGCCGAGGAAGGCGATCGAGAGGCCGACCAGCGCCGCGCTGTCCTCGAACAGCACGATGAAGGCCGGCGGGTCCTTCGACCGCCGCAGCGCCTCGAAATAACCGGCCTCGCCCTTGGCGCGGTGGAATTCGCGCAAGGCGAAAGCCCAGCTCGCGCCCTCGAACACGAAGGCCGCGGCAAGCACGACGTAGGCGGCGAGCGCGTTCTCGATGGCGTGCGGGCGTAGGATGTGATCGACGCCTTCGTAGGCGGTGACGCCGGCGCCGAGCGTGAACATCAACAGCGCGACGATGAAGCTCCAGAAATAGAGCTCACGGCCGTAGCCGAGCGGATGCAGCGCGTCCGGCGGCCGCTCGGCGCGCTTGAGGCCGTAGAGCAGGACGACCTGGTCGGCGGTGTCGACGGTGGAGTGGATCGCCTCCGACAGCATCGCGGAGGAGCCGGTCCAGAAGGCGGCGGCGAACTTGGTCACCGCGACCAGCAGGTTGCCGGCAAGCGCGGCATGGACGACCAGTCTCGATGCGGGTGCCGCGGCCATGCGCGCTCAACGCGCGGAGTGGAACTTGGGTTTCATTGACTTCGTCATGTCCGGCCTTGTGCCGGGCTTCGACGGCTCGCTTGCTGGAGCTGGAAGGCGTGGATGGCCGGCACAAGCCCGGGCATGACGAGGAGAACGGATTGCAAAAAAAGGGGCCGCACGAGGCGGCCCCTTCCGTCTGTCAGGTTGACGGGCGTCGCTTACATCATTCCGCCCATGCCACCCATTCCGCCCATGCCGCCGCCGGGCATCGCCGGAGCCGCATCCTTCGGCAGCTCGGCGACCATCGCCTCGGTGGTGACGAGCAGGCCGGCGACCGAGCACGCATCCTGAAGCGCCGTGCGCACGACCTTTGCCGGGTCGACAATGCCCTTGGCGATCATGTCGACGTACTCTTCGTTCTGCGCGTCGAAGCCGAAGGTCTCGTCCTTGTTCTCGAGGATCTTGCCGACGACGATCGAGCCCTCGACACCGGCGTTCTCGGCGATCTGCCGGATCGGAGCCTCCAGCGCCTTGAGCACGATGTTGATGCCGGCCTGTACGTCCGGGTTGTCGTTGGCGATCTTGCCGACCGCCTTCTTGGCGCGCAGCAGCGCGACGCCGCCGCCGGGGACGATGCCTTCCTGCACCGCGGCGCGGGTGGCGTTGAGCGCGTCCTCGACGCGGTCCTTCTTCTCCTTGACCTCGATCTCGGTCGCGCCGCCGACGCGGATCACCGCGACGCCGCCCGCGAGCTTGGCCAGGCGCTCCTGCAGCTTCTCCTTGTCGTAGTCCGAGGTGGTTTCCTCGATCTGCGCCTTGATCTGCTGCACGCGCGCCTCGATGTCGGCCTTCTTGCCGGAACCGTTGACGATCGTGGTCTTCTCTTTCTCGATGATCACCTTCTTGGCGCGGCCCAGCATGTTGAGAGTCACGTTCTCGAGCTTGATGCCGAGGTCCTCGGAGATGAGCTGGCCGCCGGTGAGGATCGCGATGTCCTCGAGCATGGCCTTGCGGCGGTCACCGAAGCCCGGCGCCTTGACGGCCGCGACCTTCAGGCCGCCGCGCAGCTTGTTGACGACAAGCGTGGCGATCGCCTCGCCCTCGACGTCCTCGGCGATGATGATGAGCGGCTTGCCCGACTGCACCACCGCCTCGAGCACCGGCAGCATGGCCTGGAGGCCCGAGAGCTTCTTCTCGTGCAGGAGGATGTAGGCGTCCTCGAGCTCGGCCAGCATCTTCTCGGCGTTGGTGACGAAGTAGGGCGAGATGTAGCCGCGGTCGAACTGCATGCCCTCGACGATCTCGACCTCGGTGTCCATCGCCTTGGCTTCTTCGACGGTGATGACGCCTTCGTTGCCGACCTTCTGCATCGCCTGCGCGATCATCTTGCCGATGGTGGAGTCGCCGTTGGCCGAAATGGTGCCGACCTGCGCGACCTCGGCCGAGGAGCCGACCTTCTTGGCGCGCTTCTCGATATCCTTGACGACGGCGCTGACGGCGATGTCGATGCCGCGCTTAAGATCCATCGGGTTCATGCCGGCGGCAACCGACTTGGCGCCTTCACGCACGATCGCCTGGGCGAGAACGGTGGCGGTGGTGGTGCCGTCGCCGGCCATGTCGTTGGTGCGGGACGCGACCTCGCGCACCATCTGCGCGCCCATGTTCTCGAACTTGTCCTCGAGCTCGATCTCCTTCGCCACCGTCACACCGTCCTTGGTGATGCGCGGCGCGCCGAACGACTTGTCGAGCACGACGTTGCGGCCCTTCGGGCCGAG
>Ga0134125_10000774_pt1 | contig 41803 bp, 36 predicted proteins | sample KB31751_FD_96464 | JGI IMG/M metagenome (GOLD analysis project Ga0134125, IMG submission 96464) | Terrestrial soil microbial communities with excess Nitrogen fertilizer from Kellogg Biological Station, Michigan, USA - KB3-175-1 | ecosystem: Environmental > Terrestrial > Soil > Unclassified ...
CCGGCGGCGGCCATGTGGTGGATGCCGTACTCGATCCCGTCGATCAGCCGGGTGAGGCCGTAGGCGAGGTGCCAGGTGTAGGTGGGTGCGGTCACCTGGTCGCGGACGACCGTGACCTCGCTCATGCTTTCGCCCAGCCGCAGCATGGTGGCGACGAAGTTCTTGCCGTGGATGCCGTAGAGGCCGGAGGAGCGGACGATGAAGTGGCGCTTGTTGGCCGCCGCGGTCGCCTCCTCGCCGGCGAGCTTGGTGCGGGCGTAGGCGGAGAGCGGCGCCGGCTGGTCGGACTCCACGTAGGGAGCGCCCTTCTCGCCGTCGAAGACGTAGTCGGTGGAGACGTAGAGGACCGCGGCGCCGACCTCGCGCGCGGCGGCGGCGACGTTGCCGGCGCCGGCGCCGTTGACCGCGAAGGCCCGGTCCTCGGCCGTCTCGGCGCCGTCGACGTCGGTCCAGGCGGCGCAGTTGACCACCATGTCGGGCCGCTCGCGGTCGAGCCGGCGACGGACCCCTTCGGCATCGGCGACGTCCATCCGGGCGCGATCGAGGCCGACCACGTCGTGCCCGGCGTTGGCCGCCGACGCGACGAAGTCGCGGCCGAGCATCCCGCCGGCCCCCGCCACCAAGACCTTCATCGCTTTTCCCCCGCGTTCCGCGTCATCTCAAGGCGCCAACAGGCTATTGCCGGCGGAGCCCGCCTGCGGTGCGGACGGTTCGACCCCGAGCGCCTGGCGGAACGAGTACCAGGCGGCCCGCGGGGTGCCGTCTTCGCGCAGCAGGCCGGCGTAGCCGTCCCAGTGGCCGGCGCTGTCGAAGTCGCGCAGGCTGTACCAGGTAGCCACTTCGATCCGGTCGGCGGCGGCGACATCTTCGATCCAGCCGAAGGCCCCGGTCACGAGCGCGGCCTGTTCGACTTCGTCCACCGGCCCGCCCCCGGCCGGGAACCCTTCGATGCCACGCACCGGCCAGCCGAACTCGGTGATCCAGAGCGACTTCGCCTCCGCGCCGAGCGCTCGGTCGAGGTAGCGGCGGGCGCCTTCGACCCCGCGGATCAGGCCGATCATGCCGCTGTCGAAGGCGTAGGGATGGATCGCGACCCCGGTCACGTTCGGCGAGAGCGCGCCCTCGGGCGCGGCCTTGGACATGAACGAGGCGAAGCCTTCGCCGAGCTCCAGGTTGAGCCCGCCGACGAGGACGTCGGTCGGCGCCCCGCTCACCGCGAGCGCCCCCGCCTGCAGGTGTTCGGCGGTGTAGGCGAGAAAGGTCCCGTAGCTCTGCGGCTGCACGCAGGTCCCCGCCGCCGGCTCGAAGGGCTGGCCGATCGCGGCGCATTCGGCTTCGCCGAGGAGCGGGTCGTTTTCGGGCAGGTTCGGCTCGTTCCAGACTTCCCAGGCGCTGATCGGCGTCGGGTTCGGCTTGCCGAGCCAGAAGCTCCCGCCGGGCCCGTACCGTTCGGCCAACTGCTGCACCCAGATCCCCCAGGTCCCCCATTCGGGATCGCTCGGCAGGAGGAAGCGGTTGCCGAACGGGCTGGGTCGGACGATCGTCGGCAGGATCGTCAGGCCCCGTTCCCAGGCGGCGCCGACGAGCGCATCGTCGCCGGCCCAGTCGCCGTAGGTCAACGGCACGTGGTAGATCCGCGCCCCGGACTGCTGTGCGGCATCGAGGTTGGCGAGGCTGTTGTCGCCGTTCCAGTCGACGCCGAAGCTGACCGCACCCGCCGGCGAGGCGAGTACGAAGAGAAAGAGAATTCCACCTACCAGCGTCCCCAGCAGGCCGGCGGTCCGGCCGCCCGTCACTGGATTTCGATCAGGGAGTTGTCGCCGACCAGCAGGCGAAGGGTCTTCGGCAGGCCGTCGCCGCGGGTCAGCTTGACGTTGCGGCCGAGGAGGCTGGCCTCCATCCGGGTGCCGAGGTCCTCGACCGTCGAGTTGGCGAGGACGATCGAGTGCTCGACCTCGCAGCGGCGCACCGCGACCTCTTCGCCGATCGAGGTGTAGGGGCCGATGAAGGCGTCTTCGACGGTCGCGCCCGGACCGATCACGGCGGGGCCGCGGACGATCGAGCGGACGATCCTCGCCCCCGGGGCGATGACCACGCGGCCTTCGACCTTGGACTCCTCGTCGACCTCGCCTTCGACCGCCTCTTCGAGCTCCTCCAGCACCAGGCGGTTGGCCTCGAGCATGTCGGCGAGCTGGCCGGTGTCCTTCCACCAGCCGCGCACGACCTCGGACTGGACCCGGCAGCCGTCGTCGATCAGGGTCTGGATCGCCTCGGTGATCTCGAGCTCGCCGCGCCAGGAGGGCTCGAGCCGGCGAGCCGCGTCGAAGATCAGCGGGCTGAAGAGGTAGACCCCGACCAGGGCGAGGTTCGAGGGCGGATCCTTGGGCTTCTCGATCAGCCGCACGATGCCGCCCTCGCCGTCGAGCTCGGCGACCCCGTAGGACTGCGGGTCGTCGACCGGGGTGAGCAGGATCAGCGCGTCGGGATCGTCTTTGCCGAAGGTGTCGACGAGCCCGCGGATGCCGTCGCGGAGGAGGTTGTCACCGAGGTACATGACGAACGGCGAGCCGCCGATGAAGTCCTCCGCGGTCAGCACCGCGTGGGCGAGGCCGGCCGGCTTGTCCTGGACGATGTAGGTGATCCGGGCACCGAACCGACTGCCGTCGCCCGCCGCCTCGCGGATCTCGTCGCCGGTCTCCGGGGCGATGATGATCCCGATCTCGCTGACGCCCGCGTCGACCAGCGCCTCGATGCCGTAGAAGAGGACCGGTTTGTTCGCGACCGGGACCAGCTGCTTGGCAGAGGTGTGGGTGATCGGGCGCAGACGGGTGCCGGCGCCGCCGGAGAGAATGAGTCCCTTGAGGGGCTTCATGTCAGGCTGGAACCCTAGCCACTGTCGGTCGGATCGGTGAAAACTTGCATTTACATCCCCAACTTCAACGGCGAGCGCCATCTCGATCGGGTTCTGCGCGCGCTGCGGGAGCAGACGGTCGGGGCCGAGGTGGTGGTCGCCGACAACGGCTCGACGGACGGCTCGGCGGAGCTGGTCCGCGGCGAGTTCCCTGAGGTCCGGCTGCTCGAGCTGGGCGAGAACCTCGGCTTCGGTCGGGCGCTGAACCGGGCGATCGAGGCGCACCCGGCCGACGCGGTGATCCTGCTGAACAACGACACCCAGCCTGAGCCGCGCTTCGTCGAGGCGCTGCTCGACGGCCTCGGCCCGGGCATCGACTCGGTGGCCGGGGTGCTGCTGCAGGAACGGGCCCCGGAGTTGATCGACTCGGCCGGGGTGCTTGCCGACCGGACGGCGATGGGCTTCGACCACCTGCACGGCGAGCCCGCCACGGTCCTCGCCTCGGCCGCCGACCCGCTCGGGCCGACCGGCGGCGCCGCGCTCTACCGGCGCGAGGCCTTCGCCGCGGTCGGCGGCTTCGACGAGCGGATCTTTCTCTACTACGAGGACCTCGACCTGGCCTTGCGACTCGCGAGCGCCGGAGGGCGCTGCCGGCTGGCGCCGGAAGCGCGCGCGCTGCACGCCTATTCGGCCAGCCTCGGCGCCCGCTCCGGAGCCAAGTTCGCCCGCACCGGCTGGAGCCGCGGTTACCTGCTGCGTCGCTACGGGGTGATGCGGGCGCCGACGGGCGCCGCCCGCGTCCTCCTCGTCGAGGGGGCGATCTGCGCCGGGCAGCTGGTCAAGGCGCGGACCACGGCCGGGCTGCGCGGGCGGGTGCGCGGCTACCGTGCCGGCGCCGGGCTGCCGCGGCGCGAGTTGCCGGCCACCGGGCTGTTCGAGATCTCACCGCTCGAGGCGCTGCGCCACCGCGCCGGCCGCGGCTGACGACGCCGCCGAGCGGCAGGCGGGACTGCGATGATCCCCCGGTGGCCCCCGAGACGAGCACGGACCAGCCGGAGCTGGAGAGGCTCCGTGCCGAGATCGCGCGGCTCGAGCGCACGATCGTCACCCAGCGGGAAGAGTTCGACCGTGAGCTGGTCCGCCGCGCCTTCGAGATCGGCCGGCTCGAGGCGGAGCGGGATCGGGGCGCCGAGTTCGAACGCACGCTGAGCTGGCGCGTGACCGCCCCACTGCGCGGCGCCGGCGGACTGCTGCGCGGAAGACTGCGGCGCTGAGCCGGCGGTGCGCTCCTTGATCGACCAGTTCGAGTCCACCCTGCGCCGCTTCCTGTTCGCGCTGGTGCGCTGGCTGAAAGCGCACCTGTCGCCACGCTCGATCGATCGCCTGAAGCGGCTGCGCCAGATGAGCCGCGAGGTCCGCCAGATGCGGGTCCGCCCGCCCGACCCGGCGGAGCTGCGCGAAGCCGCCCTGCAGGAAGTGGAGGCGCTGCGGATCAACCCAGTGATCTCGCTGGTGATGCCGACCTACCGCACCGACCTCGCCTACCTCGCCGAGGCGGTCGATTCGGTGCGCGAGCAGTACTACTCCGGCTGGGAGCTCCACATCGTCGACGACGCCTCCGGCGACGCCGGGCTGACCGCGGCGCTGGAGCGGTACGCGGCGACCGACGAGCGCATCCACTTCCACCCGCTGAGCGAGAACCGCGGCATCAGCGGCGCGACCAACGAAGGCCTCGCCCATTGCGAGGGCGAGTTCGTCGGCTTCCTCGACCACGACGAGACGCTCACCCCCGACGCCCTGCTGCGGGTCGCCCAGGCGCTCGCGGCCGATCCCGGGACCGACGTCGTCTACTCCGACTCCGACAAGCTCGACCTGCACGGCAAGCGCGCCGACCCGTTCCTGAAGCCCGATTGGTCACCGGTCTACGCGCTCGGCGCGATGTACATCGGGCACCTGCTGGTCGTGCGCACCGAGATCGCCCGCGCGGTCGGCGGCTTCGACTCGAGCTTCGACAAGATCCAGGACTTCGAGTTCATGCTGCGGGTCTCCGAGCGCACCGACCGGATCGTCCACATCCCCCAGGTGATCTACCACTGGCGGGCGATCCCCGGCAGCATCGCCGCCGGCGCCGAAGAAAAGTCCGGCGTGCCGGAGCTGCAGGCCCGCGCGGTCAGCGCCCACCTCGATCGACTCGGGATCGAGGCCCAGGCCGTCCCCCACCCGACGATCCCGCACCGCGCGGTGCTGGCGCCCCGCGACGGCGGCCCGGCGGCGAAGGTCAGCGTGATCGTCCCGCTCGCCGGCGGTGCCGCGCCGGGACGCCTGCTCGCCTCGCTGCGCACCGCCGACCCGGCCCCGCTCGAGGTGCTGCTGGTCGGGCTCGAGGGCGAGGCGCCCGCCGGCGCGACCGCGGTCGAGGCCCCGCCCGGCCCCTTCAACCGGGCCCGCGCCGCGAACGCCGGCGCCCGCGCCGCGAACGGCGACCACCTGCTCTTCCTCGAAGCGGCCGCCGAGCTGAGCGACCCCGACACGCTGGGCCAGCTTCTCCTTCATGCCGCCCTACCCGGGGTCGGCGCGGTCGGGCCGATGCTGGTCCGCCCCGACCGGCTGGTCGAGGCGGCGGGCGTCGCGATCGGTCTGGAGGAGCCGGCGATGCCGCTCGACCCGGGGATCGCGGCCGACTCGGACGGCTACTACGGCTCGCTGCCCTGCTCGCACGAGGTCGCCGCCCTCTCCGCCGCCTGCCTGCTGGTCGGCCGCGCCGACTTCGAGGCGGCGGGCGGCTTCAACGAGAACTACTCCTCCGAGTACGACGACTACGACCTCTGCCGCCGGCTCGCCGCCCGCGGCCTGCGCTGCGTCTACGCGGCCCGCCCTCAGGTCGTCACCCACCGCACCCCCGCCGCCCGCCGCCAGGCGACCGACATCGTCGATCGCGCCCTCTTCGTCGACTGCTGGTACGACGACCTGCTGGCCGGCGACCCCTACTTCAACCCCGCCTTCAGCAGGAAGCGCGCCGACCACGCGCCGGCCGGCTGGCGCGAGCGGGTCTACCGGGCGAGCACGCCCCTGGGGCGCCGATGAGGGTCCTGATCATCTACTTCGGGCCGTTCGACGTGAACAGCGCGATCCAGGCTTTCCACTTCGGCAACGAGCTCACCGAGATGGGCTGGGACGTGACCCTCTGCGGGCGGGGCGACCCGTCCCGGATCGAGTCGGTCGGCAAGCCGCGCTTCCGCTGCATCGCGCACGAGGACCTCGACCTCGAGCTCGCCCGCTGCAAGCGCGAACCGCGGGAGACGATCGTCTTCGCCTGGACCCCGCGCGAGCGGGTCCGTTGGCTCACCCTGCACGCCTGCGAGGAGCTCGGCGTCCCCTACGTGATCCACCTCGAGGACAACGAGGAATACCTGCTCGAAGCGGTCACCGGGCGGCCGCTGCCCGAGCTGCAGGGGCTGCCGATGGCCGAGCAGGACGCGCTCACCGATCCCGACCTGACGATGCACCCGACCAACCACGTCGGCTTCATCCGCGACGCCGCCGGGATCACCGTGATCACCGAGGCGCTGAACGAGTTCAACTTCGGCCACCGCCCCCACCACGTGGCGCGGCCGGGGATCGACGCCGAGCGCTTCCGTCCCGACCTCACGCCGCCGGTCAGCCGGGCCGAGCTCGGCCTCGCCGAGGACGACTTCGTCCTCGTCTACCACGGCACCATCCACTTCGCCAACCAGCACGAGATGATGAGCCTCTACCTGGGGGTCAAGCTGCTGCAGCGGCGCGGCCACAAGGTCCGCCTGGTGCGGCTCGGCCACACCGAGTTCGGCGGGCCCGATCCGGCCTCGTTCCGGGCGCTCGGCGACGGCGTGGTGGAGCTCGGCCCGGTCGTCTGGCGCGACATCCCCGCCTACCTCGCGCTCGCCGACGCCTACGTCCAACCTGGCCCGCCCGACGTCTTCAACCGCTACCGGCTGCCGTCCAAGCTGCCGGAGTTCCTGGCGATGGGGCGGCCCGTTATCTTGCCCCACTGCAATATCGGTGACGACCTGACGCACGGGGAGAACGCACTTTTGTTGGAGGAAGGAAACGGCATCGAGATCGCGGCGCGAGTCGAAGAGCTGCTTGGCGACCGCGAGCTGGCCGCCCTCCTCGGGCGCGGATCCCGTGAGTTCGCGCTCGGCAACCTGGACTGGACCGCCAACGCCAGAGGCCTGGGCGAGTTCTTCCGCAAGATGACGGCCGGCGCGGAGCAGGCGGCATGAACTTCGAGCAGGCGATGCAGAAGGCGCGGGCGCGGGCGGCCGCCTCGCCGCGGATCCGCAAGCTGGCGGGCAAGTCACCGCTGGTGACGGCGCCGCCACCGAGCGCCCCGGATGAGACCAGCAACTCCTCCTACTGGGTGATCCCGGACGAGGCGATGTGGCCGATCGCCGAGGCCTACGACTCCTTCGAGGTGCCGACGCTCGGCTATGGCACCGTCCGCGACTTTGCCGACTCGACCGAAAACATCCCCGGGCTGGCGGGCGCCAACTTCGACATGAAGGACATGCAGCGCTGCTGGATGACGAAGGCGATCGTCGGCACCGTGCCGCGCGGGTCGAAGCTGCTGGAGATCGGCGCCGGCGAGCCGCTCGTCGCCGGGCTGCTCTCGCGGCTCGGCTACGACGTCACCGTCGTCGATCCTTACGACGGCAGCGGCAACGGGCCGCGCGAGTTCGAGCAGTTCAAGGCCGCCTACCCCGACGTCCGCTTCATCCGCGAGCAGTTCCCGCCCGCCGAGGAGCTGGGCGACGACTTCGGCGCCGTCTACTCGATCTCGGTGCTCGAGCACGTGCCGCTCGAGGCCCTCGAGGCGGTCGTCCCCGCCGCCCGCAGGATGATCAGCGGCGCCGACGGCCGCTCGGTCCACGCGGTCGACCACGTGCTCGCCGGCTGGGGCGCGGACACCCACCTCGAAGGGCTGCGCAAGATCGTCGAGCTCCACGGCCTCCCGCTCGCCGACCTCGACCGCACGATCGACCAGCTCCGCGACGACCCCGAGACCTACTTCGTCTCCGCCGAGTCCCACAACCGCTGGCGCGGGGGGCTGCCGTACGACAGCTACACGATGCGGCGCATCGTCTCGGTCAACATCAACGCCGGCGCCTGAGCCCTCCCGGGCAGCCTCCTGGGACTACAGCCGCTCGGCGATCCGCGGCGCCTCGCGGAGGAACACCCAGACGCCGAGCACGACGACGCCGATGAAGACGACGATCGCGGGCACCATGTGCAGCCAGCCACCGGCGGCGGAGACCGCGCCGGGGGCGTTCGGGTCGATCACCCAGTGGCGCGCCTGCTCGAGGATCGGCGTCAGCGGGTTGATCAGGAGGATCGTGCGCAGCGTTTCCGGCAGCCCTTCGAGGTCGATCGGGTAGATGATCGGCGAGCCGTAGAAGAGCGCCTGGGCGACGACGACCCAGATCACCCCGACGTCGCGATAGCGCACGTTGAGCGCCGAGAGCAGCATCGAGACGCCGGCGGTGAGGAGCATCAACGGGATCAGGACGAGCGGGAAGAGCAGCCAGGTCCACATCGGATCGACCCCGGTGACGAGCAGGAAGAAGAGCACCGCGACCAGGTTGAGGCCGAGCGTGAAGAGCGCCAGGACGGCCGGCGAGAGCGGGATCACGAGGCGCGGGAACTGCGTCTTGCGGACGATTCCCTCCTGCGCCAGCACCGAGCCGACGCCGCCGCCGGTCGCTTCCTGGAAGTAGCTGAAGAGGACGATGTTGAACAGCAGCAGCACCGTGTAGTGGGGCACGTTGCCGAAGCGGATGATCTTGGTGAAGACGACGTAGAGGACGCCGAACAGCATCAGCGGCCGGGCCAGCGACCAGAAGTAGCCGAGCGCGGTGCCGAAGAAGGTCTTGCGGAACTCGTTCAGCGAGATCAGCCAGAGGAGGTCGAAGAAGCGCCGCCGCCCACCGCCGAGCGCCGACGGGCCGCGGACCAGCTCCAGCTCCGGGTTCTCGGCCGGCGGCATCGAGACGCTGCCGACCTCACCGCTGACCGCGCTCACGAGGCCTCCTCGACGGTCGTCGTGACCTCGGACTCGAGCGCGACGACGCCGGGCAGCGCGTTGCCGAAGACGACGAAGTCGAGGACGTGGGGCGCGTGCAGGACGATGTCGCCGTAGTTGTGGTTGCGGTAGACGAAGCACTGGGCGTAGTAGCGGCCAGGCGCCATCGGGTTCTCCACCGTCGCCTCGATCGTCACCCGCTGACCGGCCTCGAGCCGCATCGGGCCGCCGTCCTCGAGATCCTTGCCGACCCCGCCGATGCTGACCCCGTCGGCATTGACGAAGGTGAAGCCGAAGCTCGGCCGCTCGATCGTCCGGTCCGCCTCGAAGACCGCCTCGAGGCGCAGATCGTCACCGGTCTCGACGCTCTTCACCTCGCCGCCGTCGGCACCGAGCAGGCGCGCCTCGACCATCCGCAGTTCCGGCGCCTCCCCGAAGTCCTCCGCGTCGCCGGCACCCGCGGAGGCGTTTTCGAAGTTCAGGCGCAGGTAGCTGCGGGCCACCCCATCGGGGTCGCCGCTGTCGGCGACGACGCCATCGTGCAGCAGGATCGCCCGGTGGCAGTAGTGCTCGACCGCCGCCATGTCGTGGGTCACCAGGATCACGGTGCGGTCGGAGTCGCGGATCTCGTGGAAGACGTCGGCGCACTTCTGCTGGAAGGCGGCGTCGCCGACCGCGAGGACCTCGTCGATCAGGAGGATCTCGGCGTCGGACTGGATCATCACCGAGAAGGCCAGCCGCACCAGCATGCCCGAGGAGTAGTTCTTCAGTTTCATGTCGACGAAGTCCTCGAGTTCGGCGAACTCGAGGACCGCGCCGAGGCGCTGCCGTGCTTCGCGCCGGTGCAGCCCCATCATCACGCCGTTCAGTTCGACGTTCTCGACCGCGGTCAGCTCCGGGTTGAAGCCGACCCCGAGCTCGATGAACGGCGCCAGCCGGCCGGCCATCCGCACCGTCCCCGCGTCGGCCTTGTAGATCGAGGCGAGGATCTTCAGCAGCGTGCTCTTGCCCGAGCCGTTGCGCCCGACGATGCCGAAGAACTCGCCGCGGTGGACGTCGAAGGACACCCCGCGCAGCGCGTGGAGCAGCTGCTGCTCCTGGCGCGAGAAGGCGGTCAGCCGCTCCTTCAGCGAGTCGACCTTGTGGCTGGCGATCTGGAACGACTTCTCGATCTCGCGCGCCTCGATCACCACGGGCTCGCTCGCGAGGTCACGGGCGGTCGCCTTGCCGCGGATCGATGATTGGGTGTCGGTTGCCATCTCTCGGGTTGCTCTAGGGTCGCCCAATGGTCGCAGGAGGCGCCCCGGTCCAGAGTGCCCATCGCCGTTCGGTGACCTTCTCGGGCCCACAACTCGACTGGTGGCTGGCGCTGGCGGCGCTGGCGATCGGCCTCGTCATCTATCTAACCGGCGACCGCACCAATTGGAGCGGCGGCTTCGGCTTCGACGGCCGTTTCTATGGCGAGCTGGCGAAAAACTTTCCCTCCGCCGTCTTCGCTCACGGCACCGTCATACCGCCGGGGTGGACGCCGGAACCCTACACCGGTATCCAGGCGCACGGAGTCGACTCGTACTACATCTTCCGCATCTTCCCCTCGGGCTTGGTCTGGCTGGGGCTGAAGCTGACGACGCTGACGCCGACCTACGGCCACATCATCGGCCTCTTCGCCGCCCTTAACGCCTTCATGTTCGCCCTTGCCACCTGGTGCTGGTGCCGCTGCGCCGCGCTGCTCGGGCTGGGGGACCGGGAGAAGGTGCTCGGCACGATCGCGCTGCTGATCAACTTCGCGGTGATGCGGGTGGGCGGCTACACGCCGGTCCTCACCGATCAGGTGGCACTCGGCCTCGGCGCCCTCACGCTCTACTTCTGGCTGCGGGGCTGGACGCCGGCGCTGGCGGTCACCGTCTTCCTGCTCTGCTTCACCTGGCCGCTCTCGTTCCTCACCGGCGGCGTCCTGTTGCTGCTGCCCGCACGGCGCGGCATCAGCTTCGCCCAGCGCTCCGAGGAGCCCTCGTCGTGGGGCCGGTCATGGCGGGGCATGAGCCGCTTCTCGGCAGCGGTCGGCGCGGTCACCGGGGTCGCCGCCCTGGTCACGGTGATCGTGCTCGACCACGGCGGCAGCCGGGTCAGCAGCGAGGGGAACGAACAGCTCAATCAGCTCTTCCCCCTGAGCGCGGTGATCACCGGTGCCTTCGTCTTTGCCGTCGTCGGCTTCTTCCTGCCGCGGAACCCACGCGACCTCCTGGCGCTGGTGCGGTCGCTGAAGCCGTCGCGCATCGTCCTCGCGGTCGGCGTCGTCGCCGCGGCGCGGATCATCGGCAAGATCTTCGCCCAGCGCGCCGGCTACGACTCGGCGCAGATCCTCGAAGAAGAGTTGTGGTGGACGACGCTCGACCCGGGCGTCTTCATCGTCATCTTCGTCGGCTACTTCGGGCCGCTGCTGCTGGCGCTGCTGTTCGACCTGCCGCGGGCGGCCCGCGACGCCTGGCGGCTCGGCCCCGGGATGGCCGCGATCATCGCGATCGGGGTGCTCGGCGCGCTCAGCACGCAGGCGCGGGAGGTCGCCAACATCTACCCATTCCTGCTCCTCCCCGGCGTCCTCGCCTTCCGCCGCTTCTTCGGACTCGGCAACCTCGCCCTCGCCGGCTTCTTCGTCGTCGCCCTCGCCTGGAGCCGGATCTGGCTCTACATCGGCCCGATCGAAACCTCGCTCGCCGCCCTGCTGCACTTCCCGGCCCAGACCTACTACATGGCGCAGGGCCCCTGGACGACCCCGGCGACCTACGCGATGCAACTCGGCGGAGTCGTGCTCACCGCTGCCGTCGGAGCGGCCGCGCTGGGATACCGGCGACGGTCTCGCCCGCCGGCACGTCACGGCTGACCACCGCTCCCGAGGCGACGACCGCGCCGCGGCCGACGGTGATCCCGGGCAGCAGCGAGGCGCCGGCGCCGATCGCGGCGTCGTCCTCGATCGTCGGCGGCTCGAACCCGCGTACCTCGCCGAAGGAGTTGTCGTTGGTGGTCGCGACCATGGTCGAGACGAAGACGCGACTGCCGATCGTCATCTCGCCGGTCAGGTGGGACTTGTCCATCACCCGGGTCTCCTCGCCGACCGTGACGCCGGCGTCGAGGGTCACGCCTCGGCCGAGCGCCGTGCGGGCGCCGATCCGCGACTGCTCGCGGATCGAGGCGCCGTCGCCGAGCAGAACCTCGGCGCCGACCTCGACGTCGTAGTAGACGACGACGTTGACCCCGATCGCGCCGCCGGCCCCGATCACCACCCGCCGCTCGAAGACAGGTTCGCGGGCGACGATCCCGGCGGCCTTCGGCGCCCGACCGAGCACGCTGCCGGGGAGCACCTCGGTGCCCGCACCGACCTCCACCCCGGCGCCGATCACGACGTGCGGATGGATCGCCACCCCGTCGCCGAGGATCGCGCCCTCGCGGACGACGGCGAACTCGGCGATCGTCACGCCCTCACCGATCGCCTCGGTCTCGACTACTGCGCTGCGGTGGACCGCGGACATCGGGCGGCGATCCTAGCGCTGCGCTAACCTGCCGGCCCTCTTGGGCATCGATCAATGCAAGCTGGTCGAGCTGCCGGTCATCGAGAACCCGCAGGGCCACCTCACCTTCATCGAGGAGGACCGACACGTCCCCTTCTCGATCGCCCGCGTCTACTACCTCTACGACGTCCCCGAGGGCGCGGCCCGCGGCGGCCACGCGCATCGCGAGCTGGAGCAGCTGATCGTGCCGATCGGCGGCAGCTTCGACGTGATCGTCGACGACGGCTCCGAGCGCCGCACCTTCCACCTCGACAACCCGCACCTCGGCCTCTACCTACCGCGGCTGATCTGGCGCGAGCTGGAGAGCTTCTCGGCCGGCTCCTTCTGCCTCGTCCTCGCCTCGGCCTGGTACGACGAGGCCGACTACTACCGCGACTACGACGCGTTTCAGGCGGCGCTCGGCGAGGCCTGACCCGGGGGCTTGACGCCGACGAAGACCGCCACCTTGCGGTCCTCGAGATGCTCCCTGGTGGGCGCGTCGTCGATCCAGTCGAACTGCTCGAAGACGGACGGGAAGCCGGCGTCGATCATCGTCCGCAGCAGGTCGTCGCGCTCGAGCCAGAAGCTGCGCGCGTTGCCGAGCGAGCTCCACGGCCCGGGTACCTCACCGAACCAGCGACCGCGGCGCCCTTCGTGCTCGCTCAGCTCGTCGTCGAGCAGTTCGCCGAAGGTCTCCAGCTCCCGCCCCTCGACCGTGGCGAAGTTGGTCGGCACGATCAGGAGCCGGCGGGTCGACCGTCCCAGCTCGTGGAGGAAGGCGACCGGCTGATCGAGGTGGTACAGGAGCCCGGCGCAGAGGATCGCGTCGAAACTGCCGTGGGCCTCGAGGTTGCGGACGTCGTCCTGGACGAAGCTGAGATTGTCGAGGCCGACCTGCTCGGCGACCCCGCGGCAGATCTCGAAGTTGTCGGGCTGCCCCTCGATCCCGACCACCTCATACCCCGCCCGGGCGAGGAGCACCGAGTAGCCGCCCTCGAGGCAACCGAGGTCGGCGACCCGGGCCCCCGGCCGGCAGAACTGCCGGATCGTGCGCAGGTAGGAGGCGGAGAGCGGCTCGGTGCCGATCTCCGGCGCCCCGGGCAAGGTCCAGTGGCCAGGCGCGATCTCGAAGTTGTGGGCGGTGAAGTTCACTCGATGATCGGGGTGCCGCCGTGCTTCCAGTCCTCGGCGGAGGCGCGCCGGGTCTCGTGCTTGTCGAAGACGACGTCCTCGATCATCCCGATCCGCACGCCCGCGAGGATCTGCCGGCGACAGAGCGACCAATCGTTCGGCTCGTCGTAGATCGCGTCGGAGAGCTCCATTTCGATGAAGTCGAGGCCGCCGTGGTAGAGCGCGCCCTGCAGGCCCCATTCGCCGAGCTCGGGCGGGAACTTGCCCAGCGTCATCGGCTCGCCTGCGGCGAAGTTCACCTGCTGGAGGCCGTAGACGTGCTCCCAGCGATTCACGCGGGCGGCCGCCAGCAGCGTCGCGGTGTGGTCGGGCCGCAGCGCATCGTCGTCGCCGAGCCCCCCGATCCAACGCCCTCTGGCCCGCCGGAGACCTTCGTTGTAAGGGGTCGTGCCGATCACGTACCAGCGCTTCGAGGGATCTTCCGAGTAGGGGCCGCGCAGGGTGAGGTTGTAGTAGCGCACCCGCGGGTCGCCGACTTCCTCGATCGCCCTCGCGGTCTCCGGCGGCGCGGCATCGCCGACCACGATCACCTCGACGTTCTCGTAGGTCTGCCCGAGGATCGAGGGCAGCGCCACGTCGCGCAGCGTCTCGTATGAGGTGTAGGTGGGGATGATGAAGCTGACCAGCGGTTCGTCCTCGGTGAAGGCGAGCTCGTAGTCGTCGCTTTCGCGCAGCGCGTGGAGCCGGCGTCGGTTGGCGGGCTCCTCGTCGTAGATGTGGCGGGAGATTTCGCCGGCCCGCGTCGCGTGGGGCTCGATCCGCCGCAGCCGGTGACGCATCTCTTCGATTTCCGCGTGGGCGCGGCCGAGGTCCTCGCGCAGCGTGCGGATCGCCTCCTGGGCGCCGTCGAACCCGCCCGCCATGTTCGAGTTGGTCTCGTCGAAGAACGGCTGCAGGCGCCGGTCGACCCAGTCACCGAAGGATGCCGCGAGGCGGCTGCGCAGGCTCACGGCCGCGAATGCTAACCCGCGCCAGGACGACCGCGCAGAGCCTCGCGCAGCGCCGCGACCACCGCGTCACGGCCGGCGTCGGGCAACTGCGGATACATCGGCAGGCTGAAGGCCCGGTCGGAGAGGCGCTCGGCGACCGGGAACTCGCCGCGGCGGTGACCCTCGGCCAGGTAGGGCGGCGCCAGGTGAGGAAGGACGGGATAGTGGACCAGCGCCTGCACACCGCGCTCGCCGAGCGCCGCGATCGTCGCGTCGCGGTCCGCGGTCCCGGCGACGAAGAGGTGCCAGACGGGCTCCGCCCAGGCGGGCGGGACCGGCAGCTCGATCCCCTCCTCCCCCGCCAGCGCCTCGCGGTAGTGGGCGGCGATCGCGCGGCGGCCCTCGTTCCAGCGGTCGAGGTGCGGGAGCTTGACGCGCAGGGAGGCGGCGCCGATCTCGTCGAGGCGCGAGTTCACCCCGGTCGACTCGATCTCGTAGCGGTTGCGCATGCCGTAGTTGCGGAGCAGGCGCAGTCGTTCGGCGAGCGCCGCGTCGTTCGTCGTCACCGCACCGCCGTCGCCGACCGAGCCGAGGTTCTTCGCCGGGTAGAAGGAGAACGCCGCGGCGTCGCCGAGGGCGCCGGCCCGGGTCCCGTCGGCGCGCGCGCCGTGCGCCTGGGCGGCGTCCTCGAAGAGGAAGAGGCCGCGTTCGGCGGCGAGCGCGCGCAACGGCTCCATCGCCGCGGGCTCGCCGCGCAGATGGACCGGCACGATCGCCGCGGTCCGCTCGGTCACCGCCGCCGCGGCCGCCGCGGGGTCGATGTTGTAGGTCGCGGCGAGCACGTCGACACCGACCGGCGTCGCCCCGGTCAGGCTGACCGCGGTCCAGGTGGCGATCCAGGTGTAGGCGGGGACGATCACCTCGTCGCCGGGCCCGACCCCGGCCGCTTTCAGCCCGAGCTCGAGCGCGCTCAACCCGCTCCCCACCCCGACGCAATGCTCGACGCCGCAGTACTCGGCAAAAGAGCGCTCGAATTCCTCCAACTCGTTGCCGAGCAAGAACCAATCGGACTTCAGAACCCGCTCCAGAGCGGCCTCCAACTCTCCGCCCAGTTCCTCTCGGGCCGAGCCCAGGTCGACGAATGGCACCGTGAACGTCACCCGGCGAACTGTAAGTTACGGGCCGTGGTTTCCGGCACCGAGGCAGCTCGTCCTGGCGCGAGCCGAGCGAGCGCACCCGATCGGCGCGTCGCCACCGCCACCCTGATCGCGCTCGCCTGGGCGGTCGTCATCGCCGGCGCGCTGCTCCTCTACTGGGGCTCGAAGCTCACCTTCTTCCTCGACGACTGGGAATTCCTCGTCTACCGGCGCGGCTTCGACGCCCACTCGATCCTCGACCCCCACGGCGAGAACATCGTCGCCGGGCCGATGCTGGTCTACAAGTTCCTGCTGGCGGTCTTCGGCATGGGCTCGGCCTTCCCCTGGCGGGTCGTCCTGATCGGCTCCTTCCTCACCGCCGCGGTCCTGCTCTTCGTCTACCTGCGCCGGCGGGTGGGTCAGCTCGCGGCCCTCGCGGGCACGCTGGTGGTCCTCTTCCTCGGAACGGCCTGGGAAGACCTGCTCTGGCCCTTCCAGATCAACTACCTGGTGGCGATCGCCGCCGGCATGGGCGCGCTCGTCGCCTTCGATCGCGAGGACCGCCGCGGCGACATCATCACCTGCGCGCTGCTCGTCCTGGCGATCGTCTTCTCCAGCCTCGCCCTCCCCTTCCTCGCCTGCTTCCTGGTGTTGATCCTGCTCGGCGAGGACCGCTGGCGGCGCCTCTGGGTGGTGGCCGTGCCGGCGGTCGTCTTCGCGATCTGGTGGCTGGGCTGGGGCCACAACGCCGAAACCGGCTTCACCATCGCCAACGTCGCGAAGTCACCGATCTACGTCCTGAACGGGTTCGCGTCGTCGATCGCGGCCGTCTTCGGCCTCGCCACGCCGACCTCGGAAAACATCTCCGGCGGCCTCGAGTGGGGCAGGCCGCTGCTGGCCGTCGCCGTCGTCCTCGCCCTCTTCCGCATCTACAAGGTCGGCGTCTCGCGCCAGTTCTGGGGCATCCTCGCCCTCGGCCTCTCCTTCTGGCTGCTCGACGCCTTCTACGCCGAGGAAGGCCGGTCCCCGGTCTCCAGTCGCTATGCCCTGATCGGCGTGATCATCGTCATCCTGCTCGCCGCCGAGCTGCTCCGCGGACTGCAACTTCCCCGCAAGCCCGCGGTCTGGACCCTGGTCCTGATCGGCGTCGCGACCGTCGCCTCGATGGCCAGCAACATCTATTACCTGCATCAGGCCTACGACTCCTACCACCAGACCAGCATCCTCGAGAAATCGGCGCTGGGCGCGGTCGAACTGGCGCGCGGCCACGTCGCCCCGACCTTCCTGCTGAGCGAAGAAGTCACCGGCACCGGATACGTCTCGATCGAAGCCGGCGCCTACTTCGCCGCCCGCGACAAGTGGGGCTCGGCGGGCTACGACGAGGCCGAACTGGCCGAAGCCCCGGAACCCGGCCGCTACTCCGCCGACAAAGTCCTCTTCGAAGGGGAGCGGGCGAAGGTGACCGACGCCACCGCCTCCGAACTGCCCTCCGGAGCGCCGGAGACCGCCGCCGGACCCGGTGAATTCGAGGTTCCGGTGGCCGGCTGCGTCACCGCGACCCCGACCGCAGGCGTCTCACCACTGCTCGACCTGCCGCCCGGAGGCGCCTTCGTCGAGGCCGGCCCCGAACCGATCACCACCGTCTCGCTGAAGCGCTTCGCCGACGGATTCCCGATCCAGTTTCATGAAGGGGTACAGAGCGAAGAAACGATCGCTCTGGCGCTACCCGCCGACCGGTCCAGTGTTCCGTGGAAGATGCAGCTTGAAACGACGGGACCGGCGACCGTCTGCGGTCGCGGTCGGTAGACGAAAGGTGACGGAATGAAGCTGTCGGTGGTGATGCCGGCTCACAACGAGGAGGGCTCGATCGCGCGGACCCTGCGCGGGATCGCCGACCACCTGGAGGCCGAGGGGATCGATCACGACATCCTCGTCATCGACGACGCCAGCAAGGACCGCACCGCGGCCGTCGTCGCCGAGGTCGCCGTCGACCACCCCCAGATCCGCTGCGTCCGCTCCCACAACTCCCCCGGCTTCGGCTTCGCGGTCCGCGCCGGCCTCGACCTCTTCGAGGGTGACGCGGTGACGATCGTGATGGCCGACGGCTCCGACTCACCGGTGGACATCGTCGCCTACTACCGCCTGCTCGAGGAAGGCTATGAGTGCGCGTTCGGCTCCCGCTGGGTGCACGGCTCGGTGGTGATCGACTACCCGCGCTCGAAGCTGATCATGAATCGGATCGTCAACTTCTGCATCCGGCTGCTGTTCCGGCACGGCTACAACGACACCACCAACGCCTTCAAGGCCTACCGGCGCGAGGTGATCGAACACATCCAGCCGCTGCTCTCGCAGCACTTCAACCTGACCGTCGAGATCCCGCTGAAGGCGGTCGTGCGCGGCTACAGCTACGGGATCGTGCCGATCTCGTGGGCCAACCGCAGCGAGGGCGAGTCCCACCTCAAGATGAACGAGATGGGCAGCCGCTACCTCTTCATCATCCTCTACGTCTTCCTCGAGGCCCACCTGAGTCGCGGCGACTACCTGCGCGACGACTCGGCCGAGAGCCGCCCCCGCGGCACCTGGCGTGCCGTCGGCAACCGCAAATCTTAGATTCGATCAAAGGAGACCCCCGCCCCGTGAACTACGAGCGCCTCTACCACTACCGCTTCCGCGACATCGACCAGGGTGCCCGCACCGCGGTCTGGGGCGAGATCGCGCCGCACGTCTGGGAGACGATGGGGCGACCGACGACGGTGCTCGACCCGGCCGCCGGCCGCGGCGAGTTCATCGAGGCGGTGCCGGCGCAGGAGACCTGGGCGGTCGACGAGGTCGCCTATCCCGAGGCCGCCGACAAAGCGGTGACCAGACGGATCACCTCGAAGATCCAGGACGCCGACCTGCCGGCGGCCTACTTCGACGGGGTCTTCGTCTCCAACTTCCTCGAGCACCTGTACGACCAGGAGGCGATCGCCTCGTTCCTCGAACAGATGCGCGACACGATGAAAGCGGGCGGGCGGATCGCGATCATGGGCCCGAACTACCGCTACTGCTCGAAGGACTACTGGGACTGCGCCGACCACTACGTCGCCCTCACCCACGTGGCGATCGGCGAGCACCTCTACGCGGCGGGCTTCGAGCCGGAGCGGATCATCCCCCAGTACCTGCCCTACTCCTTCCGCGGGATCCTGCCGCCGATGCCGGCCCTGACCCGGATGTACCTGAAGACGCCGCTCGCCTGGAAGCTGCTCGGCAAACAGTTCCTCGTGATCGGGCGTCGCTGAGGCAACGCCCCCGGGGTCAGCCTTCGCCCGGGACGTCGGAGAAGAAGATCACCCGGTCGGGGGCCAAATTCCCGTCGGGGGCGGGCGGTTCGCTGGCGGCGACTTCGTGGAAGCCGAAGTGTTCGATCGCCGCGGGCATCTCCGGCCAGACTTCCGTCCTTTCCTGGAAGAACACCTTGGTCCCGCCATTTTCGCGCAGCTGCTCGATCGTTTCCTTCAGCTGCATCCTGGTCGGCATCGATGGCACGGCCGAGTAGGGCGTGACATCGTCGACGCCGAGCACGCGGCTCATCCGCTGACCCAGCTGCGCCAGCAGGGCCACCGGTTCACCAGGCTTCACGTAGGCCCCGATGAACGCCTCGTCGGCTGACGGCTGGAAGATTTCCGGGCTGTTGCGCTCGAGCCGGCGCACCGACTTCCAGGGGGCCGGGAACTGGGCCAGTGAGCAGACCATCAGGCCGAAGCCGACGAAGACGGCGAAATGAGCGGGCGAGGGACGGGTGCCCCGGCGCACCAGCTCCTTGGTCAGGACGACGAGCAGGAAGATGATCGCGAGGCCCCAGGCGGAGAACATCGCGATCAGGACCTCGTAATGGGAGCGACCGGCGTAGTAGGCCCCGATCCCCAGCCCGAAGACGCCGATCCAGGCCGGCGCTCCCACCTCCAGCCGGCTGTGGTCGGGTCGCAGCATCAGCAGCGTCGCGACGACCAGGGCGGCGCAGTAGGTCAGGTAGATGGCCACCCAGAACCCGAACCACGGCATCGGCAGCAGGTAGTAGCCGGCCAGGGCGAAGATGTGCGCGTAGCGGAAGACCAGCGCCACGTCGGGCAGCTCGCCGGTCCGGGAGAGCGTCACGATCGAGACGAGGACGAAGGCGCCCAGCAGCCCGAGGAGCGCTTCCCCGGCCCAGCCGAGGAGCCGGCGACGGGTGCGCGGCACATCGGCCGCCACGACCACCGCGATCGCGGTCGCCCCCAGCGCCGGGATGCCGAAATCGCCGTTGTTCAGCACCGCCAGGCCGGCGACCACGAAGATCCAGCCGATGCGCCGCGGTCGCTCGCCGGCGAGGTGGCGGGCCAGCAGGTAGAGGACGAAGAAAGGCCCGGCGTAGCGCAGCGGGAAGATGCCGAAGTAGTCGGCGAAGCTGTAGCGGAAGACCGGGTGGCCGCGGATGATGAAGAAGCTCGTGGCGAGGAATGGGAGGAACAGGAGCAGCGCCGCGATCGGGCCACCGGCGACCCGGCGGATGACCCCGTAGACGGCGAGCATCGCCAGCCAGGTGATGAACGCCATCGAGGTCGTGTAGGCGGCGAGCGAGCCGTTGCCGAAGTGCAATGGGATCGCGATCACGTACGGCCACAGCGAGCCGTACTGGGCGACGTAGTCGACCAGCGGCGTGTGGCCGTTGAGGACGGACAGGCCCTCGTCGAAGGTGTAGACGAGGGCGACGCTGCTCCCCGGCAGAGCATGGAGGACGGTGGCGTCGCGCTGGATCGCGGGCAGCAGCCAGATCGCGGTCGCGAGCGCGGCGACCGCGACGGCGCCCCAGCGCAGGACGCGGTCGCGGCGGGCGAGCAGGGTCCGCGCGCGCGCGAGGAGCGCCGACGTCCCCAGGGTGAGCGTGAACCCGATGCCGATCGCGATGGCGACCACGACGGTCGGCAGGGTGAAGTAGGAGATGTCGAGATGGACGCTGCCGAGGCGACAGAAGGTGGCGAGGACGAGGACGAGGACGAAGGCCAGCTGTTGGGCGAGCACCACGGGACGCGGCACCTCCAGGCGAAAGCGGCGCTCGTGCGCCCAGATCAGGAAGGCCGGCACGAACAGCGCGGCGAGCAGCGCCAGGAGGTAGCGGGCCTCCTCGGTGGGCTCCGGCCCGACGTATTTCAGCGCCGAGGGCCAGAAGTCGCTCGTCTCGACCGGGAAGAGCACCTTGCCCAGGGGCCCGCCCAGCAGCGCGACCAGGAGCAGGCCGACGGCGGCAGCCGGGGCTACGGCAAGCCACGCGAGGCCGGAGTCGGCGCTCCCGTCGTCCTCCCCTGGTGTCTGCCCCGCCAGCCCATCGACCATCGGCGCCATGATTTCGCATCCGACCGTCGCCGAGCGGCGCGGTACGCCACCAGCCCGTTCGATAGCCTCGCCCCGGTGAAGGCGGTGATCCTGGCAGGAGGCCTCGGCTCCCGGTTGAGCGAGGAGACCTCGACCCGGCCGAAGCCGATGGTGGAGATCGGCGGCAAGCCGATCCTCTGGCACATCATGAAGATCTATGCCGCGCACGGCATCGATGACTTCGTGATCTGCCTCGGCTACAAGGGCTACATGATCAAGGAGTTCTTCGCGAACTACTACCTGCACACGTCCGACGTCACCTTCGACCTGGCGGCCGGGACCACCGAGGTGCACCGCTCGGCGACCGAGCCCTGGAAGGTGACGCTGGTCGAGACCGGCGAGGACACGATGACCGGCGGCCGCCTGCGCCGCGTCCTCCCCTACCTCGGCGACGAGGACTTCTGCTTCACCTACGGCGACGGGGTCGCCAACATCGACATCGCGGCGCTGATCGCGTTCCACCAGGAGCAGGGACGCGAAGCGACGATCACCGCGGTCAAGCCACCCGGCCGCTTCGGTGCCCTCGACATCGAGGGGGACCAGGTCAACCACTTCGAAGAGAAGCCGCGCGGCGACGGCCTGGCGACCAACGGCGGCTTCTTCGTGCTCAGCCCCAAGGTCGGCCGCTTCCTCACCGACGACTCGACGATCTGGGAGCAGGGGCCGGTGCGCGGCCTGGCGGGCGAGGGACAGATGGCCTGCTACCGCCACGAAGGCTTCTGGCAGCCGATGGACACCCTGCGCGACCGCCAGGTCCTGCAGGAGCTGTGGGACTCCGGCTCGCCGCCCTGGCGAACCTGGGAGTGACGTGGCCGCCCCGCGAGGGTCCGTCGACCCCGACTTCTGGCGCGGCCGACGCGTCTTCCTGACCGGCCACACCGGCTTCAAGGGAGCCTGGCTCTCGCTCTGGCTGCAGTCGATGGGCGCCGCCGTCACCGGCTACTCGAACCTCGTCCCGACCGACCCCTCGCTGTTCGAGCTGGCCCGGGTCGAAGCCGGGATGGAGAGCGTCGAGGGCGACGTCCGCGACCCGGAGGCGCTCAACGCGGCCCTCGCCGCCTGCGATCCCGAGGTCGTCATCCACATGGCCGCGCAGCCGATGGTGCGCCGCTCCTTCGCCGAACCGCGGGCGACCTATGAGACCAACGTGATGGGCAGCGTCAACCTCTTCGAGGCGGCCCGCGCCGCCGCTGGCGTCCGCGTCGTCATCAACGTCACCTCGGACAAGTGCTACGAGAACCGGGAGTGGGACTGGGGCTACCGCGAGGACGAGCCGATGGGCGGCCACGACCCCTACTCCAGCTCCAAGGGCGCCGCCGAGATCGTCACCGCCGCCTACCGCCGCTCCTTCTTCTCCGACCCCGACGGGGCGCGGCTCGCCTCGGCGCGGGCCGGCAACGTGATCGGCGGCGGCGACTGGGGCGAGGACCGGCTGGTCCCCGACGTGATGCGGGCGGTGCTGGCGCAGGAGAGCGTGCGGGTCCGGAACCCGAACGCGATCCGGCCCTGGCAGCACGTGATCAACCCGCTGAGCGGCTACCTCGTCCTCGCCCAGGCCGTCTGGGACGACCCCGAGCTGGCATCCGGCTGGAACTTCGGGCCCGCCGACGAGGAGGCCCAGCCGGTCGGTCACCTGGTCGAGCGCCTCGCCGAGCTCTGGCCGGAGCGGGTCCGCTGGACCGTCGACGACGGCCCCCACCCGCACGAGGCCCACTACCTGAAGCTCGACTCCTCCCGCGCCCGCATGCGCCTCGGCTGGCGCCCCCTGGCCCCGCTCGAGGCCGGCCTCGCGGCGACCGCCGACTGGTATCGCGAGTACGAGGCCGGCGCCGACATGCGCCAGGTGACCTCGGCGCAGCTCGCTGCGCTCACGGGTACCTGACCGGCTGTCAGAAGCGCGCTAAGTCGCCTCCATCGCCTTGGGGGCGACGAAGGGCTCCATCTCCGAGATCGGGTAGCCGAAGGCGATCTTCGGATAGGCGTTGGCCTTCTCGTCGATCGCGACCTCGAGCAGGTGCGGGCCGTCGTGCGCCCACATCTCCGCGATCGCCCCCTCGACCTCGGCCGGGTCCTCGACCCGCCGGGCGGGGATGCCGTAGGCCTCGGCGACGGCGGCGAAGTCCGGCGCCGAGTAGCCCCAGACGGTCGACTGGTAGCGGCCGTCGAGGTAGGACTCCTGGAACTGGCGCACCATCCCGTGGCTGCCGTTGTCGAGGACGACGACCTTCACCGGCAGCTGGTTGCGCGCCAGCGTCTGCAGCTCCTGGATGTTCAGCTGGAAGCCGCCGTCGCCGTTGATCGAGACGACCGGGGCGCCGCTCGCGATCTGGGCGCCGACCGCCAGCGGCAGCCCGGAGCCCATCGCCCCCATCCCGCCGGAGGTGAGGAAGCGCTGTTCGCCCTGCAGCTCGACCGACTGGGCCGCCCACATCTGATGCTGGCCGACGTCGGCGACGTAGGCCGAGGCGCTCGGGTGGGCGAGCTGGTGCATCACCCGGTTGGGGTTGATGCCCTCGATCCCGGGGAGCTCGCCGGTGTCGGGCCACTGCTCGTGCAGGTCGGCGATCTCGGTGGCCCAGCCCGCGTGGTCGCCCGGCGTGCCCGTCGCCGCCGCGGCGGCGAGGTCGACGAGCGCCAGCGCCAGGTCCTGGACCAGCGCCTCGACCCCGGTGACCCGGTTGTTGATCTCGCCCGGGTCGACGTCGATGTGATGGATCTTGCCGCCGGCGATGAAGGCGTCGGTGTCGGCCCCGGTCTGGCGGATGTCGAGCCGGCTGCCGAGCACCAGCAGGGCGTCGCAGCGGGAGAGGGCGATGTTGGCCCAGCGGTTGCCGTAGGTGCCGATCATGCCGACCCGCAGCGGGTGGTCGTAGGGCAGCGCGTCGACGCCCATCAGCGAGTTGACGACCGGGACGCCGAGCTGGTCGACCAGCGCGCGGAAGGCAGCGACCGCGCGCCCGGCGCGCAGCCCGCCACCCGCCAGGATCAGCGGCCGCTCGGCCGCGGCCAGGTCGGCGACGGCACGGGCCGCGGCGTCGGCGCTGAGGGGATCGTGCGGTGGCTCGGTCGGCACCGGCCCCGCGGGCAGCGGCGCCTCGACCTCGGCCAGCTGCAGGTCGAGCGGGACGTCGACGAGGACCGGGCCGGGACGGCCGGAGCGGGCCAGGGCGAAGGCCTCTTCGAAGCGGGTCGGCAGCTCCTCGATCGTCTCCACCCGCCAGGCGGCCTTGGCGATCGGCGCCGCCATCGCCGCCACGTCGGTCTCCTGAAAGCCGAGCTGGCGGATCGGCCGGTCGAGCTTGCGCTCGTGGCGGTTGACCTGCCCGGTGATGAAGACCGCCGGGGTCGAGTCGAAGTGGCAGCTGCCGAGCGCGGTGAGCAGGTTGATCGCGCCGGGGCCGCTGGTCCCCATCGCGACGCCGGGCACCCCGTTCATCCGCGCGTGCCCCTCGGCGGCGAAGCCGGCGGCCTGCTCGTGATGGCAGGCGACGATCCGCACCTGGCCGTCGCGGTGGAGGGCGTCGATCAGGTTGACGATCATGCCGCCCGCGACTTCGTACACCGCGTCGACGCCCTGCGAGGCGAGGAACTTCGCGATCCAGTCGGAAGCGCGCAACTACTCGCGCTCCGCCGCGACCACCGGGTCGGCGCCATTCGAGCCGGCGCCGGCGCCACCGGTGAGGACGTCGTGGAAGCTCTCGATCATGTAGTCGACCATCGATTCGGTCAGCCCGGGGTAGACGCCGACCCAGAAGACGTTGTCCATGACGAAGTCGGCGCCCTTCAGGTCACCGACCCGGCGGTGCTCGCTGTTCAGGTAGGCGGGCTGGCGCACCAGGTTGCCGGCGAAGAGGAGGCGGGTGGCGATCTCCCGCTCGTTGAAGAAGCGCAGCACGGTGTCGCGGTCGACCGGGCACTCCTCCTTCAGCGCCACCGGGAAGCCGAACCAGCTGGGGTCCGACTGCGGCGTCGCCTCGGGCAGGATGAGGAAGTCCTGTAGGTCGCTCAGGCCCTCGTGGAGGCGGCGGAAGTTGGCTTTCCGCGCGGCGGTGAATTCATCGAGCTTGTCGAGCTGGGCGAGGCCGACGGCGGCCTGCATGTCGGTCAGCTTCAGGTTGTAGCCGACGTCCGAGTAGATGTACTTGTGGTCGTAGCCGCGCGGCAGCTCGCCGAGCTGGTGGTCGAAGCGCTTGCCGCAGGTGTCCTCTTTGCCCGGCTCGCACCAGCAGTCGCGGCCCCAGTCGCGGAAGGACTCGGCGTACAGCTTCAGCGTGCCCTTGTTCGTGAGGACGCAGCCGCCCTCCCCCATGGTGATGTGGTGGGCCGGGTAGAAGCTGACCGAGGCGAGGTTGCCGAAGCTGCCGACCGGTTTGCCGCGGTAGGTCGAACCGAGCGCGTCACAGCAGTCCTCGACCAGCCAGAGGTCGTATTTCTCGCAGAAGGCGGTGATCGCGTCGAGGTCGAACGGGTTGCCCAGCGTGTGGGCGACCATCACCGCCTTGGTCTTCGGCGAGACGGCCTCCTCGAGCATCGAGACGTCGAGGTTGTAGGTCGGCACGTCGACGTCGACGAAGACCGGCACGAGGCCGTTCTGGATGATCGGGTTGACCGTGGTCGGGAACCCGGTCGCGCAGGTGATCACCTCGTCGCCGCGTTCGAGCCGTTTGGCGCCGAGCTTGGTCGAGGTGAGGCAGGAGAGGGCGACGAGGTTGGCCGAGGATCCGGAGTTGACCAGGAGCGCGTGGCGCAGCCCGAAGATCTTGGCGAAGCGCTTCTCGAATTTGGCCGCCCAGGGCCCGGTCGTCAGCCAGAATTCGAGCGAGGAATCGACCAGGTTGACGATCTCGCGATCGTCGAAGACCCGGCCCGCGAAGCGGATCGGCGACTCTCCAGGCCGGAAATCTTCGTCACCGAAGGCCGCGTCGTGGTACTCACGGACCAGATCGAGGATCTGGCTGCGGAGCTCGGTGGCGCGCTGAGGATCAGGGCTCACCGTCATCCACGTTAGCAACCACGCGGACGTCCGCATGGACCAGTTCCTCGGACGGTCCTTCGACCGGTTGGCGCGGCCGCGGCGGGTTCAGAACCTGGCTGACGATGTACGAGGGCCGTCGCTTGATCTCCTCGTACATGTGGGCGAGGTAGGAGCCGATCACGCCGAAGCAGATCATCTGCACGCCGCCGATGAAGAGGACGACGACGATCAGGGTCGCGTAGCCCTTCGGCGCCGCGCCGGGGTCGGTGATCCGCAGCACGATCTCGACGATCCCGGCGATCACCGCGACCGTGGTGGTGATCGCCGCCAGCCAGACCATCAGGTCGAGCGGCGCGTAGGAGAAGGAGATGATCGCCCGGCGCGCCCATCCCATGTTGGCGAGGAAGTTGTTCGACGATTTGCCGAAGAGGCGCTCCGGACGGTCGTAGGGGATGCCGATCTGACGGAAGCCGACGAAGGCGCGCAGGCCGCGCACGAAGCGGTGCTTCTCCGGCATCTCGTTGATCGCGTCGACGGCTTTGCGGTCGAGGAGCGAGAAGTCGCCGGCGTCGACCGGCATCGGCACGTAGGCGGTGCGCTGGAAGACCCGGTAGAAGGCCTTGCGGCCGGCGTTCATCAGGGCCGGGCCCTCGCGGGTGATGCGCTCTCCGTAGACGACCTCGTAGCCCTCCTGCCAGCGGGCGAACATCTCCGGGATCAGCTCCGGCGGATCCTGCAGGTCGCCGTCGAGGAGGATCACCGCGTCGCCGCTGGCGATCCGCATGCCGCTCGAGTAGGCGCTCTGCGAGCCGAAGGCGCGGGTGTGGTGGATGACCGTGGTGCGGCGGTCGCGCTCGGCGAGCTCGGCCAGGACCCCCGGGGTGGGGTCGCCTTCCGGGCTGCCGGAGTCGACGAAGATGATCTCCCAGTCGACGCCCATCTCGCTGAACACCTTGGTCAGGCGTTCGTGCATCACCGGGATCGACTGGGCCTCCCGGTAGCAGGGAATGACGGCACTGAGCCTGATTTGATTCGCCGGACCCATGGCAGGAGACCTCAATCTAGCGACCACATCCCCCGAACCTCTCCCCCCACTCAGCCCGCTCGGGCTCGGGGCCTGGGCTTTCGGCGGTGTCGGCTGGGGGCCTCAGGACGATGAGGACTCGGTGGCGACGATCCTCCATGCGGTGGATCGCGGGGTCGGCTGGATCGACACCGCGGCGGTCTACGGCGGCGGCCACGCGGAGGAGATCGTCGGCCGCGCGCTGGCGAAGATCCCGGTCGCCGAGCGGCCGTTGGTCTTCACCAAGGCGGGCATCCGGATCGACCCCGACACCGGCGGCACCGATCGCGACCTCGGCCCGGATTCGATCCGCGCGGAGTGCGAGGCCTCGCTGCGGCGGCTCGGGGTCGAGCGACTCGACCTCTACCAGCTGCACTGGCCGGTCGACGAGGACGAGGTCGTCGAAGCGGCATGGTCGACGCTGGGCGAGCTGCGCGACGCGGGCAAGGTCCGCTGGGCCGGCGTCAGCAACTTCGACCTCCGGCTCTGCGAGCGCTGCGCGGCGATCCGGCCGCTCGACGCCGCCCAGCTGCCGCTCTCGCTGCTGGAAGAAAAGCCGGTGCGGAGCGAGTTGCCGTGGCTGGCGGGGCACGACGTGCCGACCATCGTCTACAGCCCGCTCGAGTCGGGGCTCCTCTCCGGCCGCTTCTCGGCCGAGCGGCTCGCCACCCTGCCCGAGGACGACTGGCGGCGCCGACGCCCCCGCTTCCAGAGCCCACAGCTGGAGCAGGCGCTGGAGCTGGTCGAGCGGCTGCGACCGCTCGCGGCCGAGCTCGGCACCTCGATCGCCGAGCTGGCGATCGCCTGGGCGCTCCACTTCGACGGCGTCGCCGGCGCTATCGTCGGCGCCCGCTCGCCGGCGCAGGTCGACGGCTGGATCGGCGCCGCCGGGCTCGAGCTCGACCCGGCCGCGGCCGCGTTCATCGCCACGGCGAAGGCTGAAGTCGGCTCCTAGCGTTATCGTGCCGCCCCGGTGATGCAGGGAAAGAATTCGGCGCCGGGCGATCGCTCGCCCTGGCGGCGGATACAGAACATGGTCGGGGCCGACCCCACGGTCACCGCGATCGCCGTCTACGCGCTCGTCTCGCTGGCCGCGCTGATCACCGCCTACTTCGGGATCTTCGCTGGGTTCGCGCCCTACGACGACGAGGGGACGCTGCTGATCACCCTCAAAGCCTTCGTCCACGGCGATCCGCTCTACAAGGAAATCTGGTCCGTCTACGGGCCCTTCTACTACGAGCTCTTCGGCGGCTTCTTCAAGCTCTTCGGGATCTCCATCACGGCCGACGCGGGCCGCTCGATCGTGATCTTCCTCTGGGTCGGCGCCAGCCTGCTCGTCGGCGTCGCCGCCCATCGGCTCACCGGCCGCCTGGCGCTCGGGATCACCACGATGGTCTGCGCCTTCGCCGCGCTGAACGTGCTCACCGCCGAGCCGATGCACCCACAAGGACTCTGCGTCGTCCTCCTCGGCGCGATCGTCCTCGTCGCGGTGAGCGGCGGCCGGCGCCGCAGCATCCTCACCGGGAGCGCCTGCGGCGCCCTCCTCGCCGCCCTCCTGCTGACCAAGGTCAACCTCGGGATCTTCGCGATCGCCGCCCTGGCCGTCGCCGCCGTCCTCACGGTCGAGCCGCTCCACCGTCGCGGCTGGCTGCGCTGGCTGGTGATGATCGCCTTCCTCGCCGTGCCCTTGCTCGTCCTGGACCGCGACCTGGACTTCGCCTGGGTCAGGGAATTCCTGCTCCTCGAGGTGTTCGCGGCGATCGCCGTCCTCGTCGCCGCGCGGCCGCTCTGGCCGGCTCGGGGCGAAGACGACGATGGGCTGATGCGCTGGATCCTCGCCGCGATCGCCGGCTTCATCGCCGCCTTCGTCGCGATCGTCGTGATCATCCTCGCCACCGGCCCGTCGCTCCACGACGTCTACGACGGGACGATCAAGCAGGCCTTCGGCATCCGCGACGTCCTCACCAGCGCCTTCCCCTTCCCCGCCAAGGCCGCCGTGGAGTGGGGAATCGCCGCCATCGTCGGGGCGGTGCTCAGCTTGCGACTGCGCCGCGCCGGCGAGGAAGGCAAGCCCTCGATCTGGCCAGGCCTGCTGCGCAGCGTCGCCGGCCTCACGATCCTCTTCTCCGTCGCGAGCATCGCCCCGCTCGGCCTCAACCCGGCGGCCGGCAACCCGGTGGTCCCGGCGATGGTCCTCGCCTGGGTCGCGGCGATCCCGCCCCTCGGCCGGATCGAGCCACCGCACCGGCGCCTGCTGCGCGTCTTCGTGCCGATGCTGGCGCTGGCCGAGTCGCTGCAGGTCTACCCCGTGCCCGGCAGCCAGATGGGCATCGCCGCCTTCTCCTTCGCCCTCGTCGGCGCCGTCTGCCTCGGTGACGCGGTGGTCGAACTGCGCGCCTGGAGTGCCGCGCGGAGCACCTCGGCGGCGGCCAACTACGGCGCCGTCGTCCCGGTGCTCGCGATCGCGCTGCCGGCGCTCTTCCTCCTCAACGGAATCCTCCTGCCCGGCACCGAACACATCTCCAACTATCGCCAGGAGAAGAAGCTCGACCTGCCGGGTGCCGAACTCCTCCATCTCCCCTCCGAACAGGCCGAACAACTCGAAGACGTGGTCGACCTGATCAAACAGCACCACTGCACGACGCTGATCGGCTGGCCGAGCGTCAACGCGTTCTACTTCTGGTCCGAACTCGAAGCGCCGCGGCCGACGCTCCCGAACGCCTGGGTGTACGCCTTGAACGAATCCCAGCAGGCCCAGGCGCTGCGCGAACTGAAAGCGTCGCCCCATCCTTGCGCGATCCGCAACGACGAACAGGCGGTCATGTACCTGAAAGGCCTGCCGCCGCCCGACAAGCCCCTGGTCAACTACGTCCTCAACGACTTCAAGCCGGATACCGAAGTCGGGCCCTACGTCTTCGAGCTGCCGCTGCCCGCGGCGACCGAAGGCTGAGCCCGCCCCGCTGCTGGAGGGTTGATTTCACGAGCGCCGCGGCCGGGAGGGGATCGGCCCGGGAAGGCGGCGCCCGGGGAAGGGACGGCCGAGGGACGCGGCCGTCTCGGCCACGGCCCGGGCAGGCTGTGGCCGTGGCCGAGACGGCCGGGGGTGCGGGGAGCGGGGGATCGTCACGAGGGCGTGCCGGATCCGTCACCGATGTCGGGTCCCGTCACAGAGGCGCCGGGAACGTGACCCTTCCTCCCGTCTTCTTCGGACGTCACGAGCACGTGACCCGGGTTTGACCCTCCTATAGGAGGGTCAAAGTCGACAGCGCGTCCCGGGGCCTCGATCTCGGCCCTCGGAGGGCCGGAAAGTGTGACGTTCCCGGCGTCTTCGTCGACGATCGGGGCTCCGGGGCGGCTCTTCCGCACGGACCCGTCCCCGAAGCGTGGACCCCGTCACGACCCGTGACCTCTTCCCTGAACCCCCTCACGTCCCGGGCGTCTCGTGGCGGCCACAGCCTGCCCGGGCCGCCACGAGACGCCCGGGACGCACCTCGGACGGCCGCCAGGGCCCCGAACCCCCCCGTCCCTCCCACGGGCTCGACCCCTAGGCGGCGGGTGCCAGCCAGCGGTCGACGTTCTGCTCGTACATCTCCTGCAGGATGTCGTCGATCCCGTAGCGCAGCTTGAACTCCGGGTAGTCGGCCTGGAACGGGGCCAGGTCGGAGATCCACCAGCGGTGGTCGCCGATCCGCGGCGCCTCCCCCATCTCCCAGGAGAGCGTCCGCCCGGAGACCCGCTCGCAGACCTCGATCGCCTCGAGCATCGAGCAGTTGGAGAAGCGCCCGCCGCCGATGTTGTAGACGGCGTGCGGCTTCGGGTTCTTGCGGAAGGCATCGAAGGCGGCGATCAGGTCGGCGCTGTGGATGTTGTCGCGAACCTGTTTGCCCTCGTAGCCGAAGATCGTGTACGGCGTGCCGGTGACGGTGCACTTCATCAGGTAGGCGAGGAAGCCGTGGAGCTTGGCGCCGGCGTGCTGCGGCCCGGTCAGGCAGCCGCCGCGGAAGCAGACGGTCGGCATGTCGAAGTAGTAGCCGTACTCCTGCACGAGCAGGTCGGCGGCCGCCTTCGACACCCCGAACAGCGAGTGGGTCGAGACGTCGATCGACATCGAGATGTCGATGCCTTTGTAGTAGGGATGGTCCTCGGGCAGCTCCAGCCGCTTCTCCAGCGACTGCAGCGGCAGCCGGTTCGGCGTGTCGCCGTAGACCTTGTTGGTCGAGGTGAAGATGAAGGGCGCGTCGATCGCGTGGGCGCGCGCCGCCTCGAGCAGGTTCAGGGTGCCGTTGGCGTTGACGCCGAAGTCGGTCTGCGGCTCGCTTGCCGCCCAGTCATGGGAGGGCTGCGCGGCGGTGTGGATGACCAGCTCGATCTGACCGGCGTGGCCGCGGAAGATCCGCTCGACCTCGGCCGCGTCGCGGATGTCGACGTTCTCCCACTTGAAGCCGTCGTGCTCGTCGACGAGGCGCCGGGTGACGTGCGAGGTCGACGATTCGGGGCCGAAGAAGCGGGCCCGCATGTCGTTCTCGATCCCGACCACGTCGAAGCCCTGCCCGATGAAGTGGTCGACAGCCTCGGAGCCGATCAGGCCGCCGGCGCCGGTGATGATCGCTACTGGCACAGTTCCTACTCCTTTTCCCCGTCTTGGGTGTCGATTTCGAGCGCCGCGGCGATTCGGTCCTCATCGGCGGCGATCCAGTCGTGGATGTCGGCGAGCACCTGGTGGGCTGAGCGCCTTGGCCTCCACTCGTCGAGCTCGAACAGCTTGGTGCAATCGGAAAGATAGATTGGCACGTCCCCCTGCCGGGTCTCGGCGACCGGGGCGATCGGGACCTCGTTGCCGCTCAGCTCCTGGCAGATCGCCGTCGTCTCGAGCAGCGACAGGCTGCACTCGCGGCCGCCGCCGGCGTTGACGGTCTGGCCGTCCCAGGTCGCCGGATCGAGAAGCTGACGCTCGACCAGGTCGACCAGGTCCTCGACGTGGAGGAGGTCGCGCACCTGCTTTCCATGTCCCCCGAAACCGATATATGAGAGCGGGTTGCGGAAGTGGTGGGCGAGCATCCAATGGGTGAACACCCCCTGGTCCACCTTGCCCATCTGCCAGGGGCCGGCGATCACGCCGAAGCGGTCGACCACCGCCGGGACGCCGAGCGCGGCCCGATACTCCTCGACCAGCAGCTCGGCCGAGAGCTTGGTCGCGCCGTAGAGCGTCCGCGCGCCCTCGAGCGGGAAGTCCTCGGAGATCCCGGCCGGGGAGACGCCGCGAAACGGCTGCTCGGCCGCGAGCTCGAAGCGCGTCTCGGCCTCCTCCAGCGCCAGCTCCACCTGCGGCTGCACCGGATAGACGCGGCTGGTCGAGAGGAAGACGAAGTAGGCCCCGTCGCGGCGGGCAAGCTCGAGACAGTTGTAGGCGCCGGTGAGGTTGGTGTGGACGAGATAGCCGGTGTCGCCGTCGACACCGCTCATCACCGACGGCTCGGCCGAGCACTCGACGATCGCGTCGAGCTTCGGCAGCGCCATCAGGTCGGCGGGCTCGCGCACGTCGCCCTTGACGAACTCGACCCCGGCCTCCTCCAGCCGTGGCAGGTTCAGTTCCGAGCCGCGCCGATAGAGGTTGTCGAGCACGACGAACTCCCAGTCGGGATGCCGGCCGGCAAGAGACACGGCAAGATTCGAACCGACGAACCCCGCTCCGCCGGTGATCAGGACCCTAGGCATGAATCGCGACGGTATCGCAGAGCCCCGCCATCCCGACGCTCCGAGTGCGCCCGACCGCGGCGAGGCTCACGTCTGGCGGGTCGAGCTGCCGACCCCGGGAGGGCGGGCGGCGGCGCGTGCGGCGCTGCGCGAGATCCTCGGCGCCTATCTGGGCGAGGCACCGGATGCGATCGCCCTGAAGGTCGGCGAGGCCGGCAAGCCCGGGCTTGCCGCATCGCCGGCGGCGCTCTCCTTCAACCTCAGCCACTCGCGCGGCCTGGCCCTGGTCGCGGTCGCCACGGGCGGGGTCGAGATCGGTGTCGACGTGGAGGGGATACGCCCACGCCGTGACCTGCTGCGGCTGGCGGCGCGCTGGCTGCCCGACGAGGACGCGGCGGCGGTCGCCGCGGCGGCGGACGACGAACGCGAAGGTACCTTCTACGCTGCCTGGACGCGCTTCGAGGCGCGGGCCAAGTGCACGGGCGCCGGACTCTCCGGGCCTCCTCCCGGCCCCGAGGTCGTCGCGTTGCCATTGAAGATCGACCGCGGCTACGCCGCCGCGCTGGCGACCGTCGGCACCGCCCCGACGAGCATCCGCCGCCTCGACCTCGCCCGATCGGGCACTCGTTGAGCGCGAAGTGCGCCGCCGCGCGTGCAGGGCGCTAGGGGTGGGTCTGGCCGTGCGTGATCTGCACGAAGGCGCGCCAGGAGGGCTTGGCGCGGAAGCCGGCGCCTGACTTGAACAGGCCGACCGAGTCGCAGAAGGCGCACGATTCGGGCAGGTCCTTCCAGGAGAACCAGTAGACCGATTTCAGGTCGAGCCTGGTGCGGTTGGCCAGCAGGTAGGAGTAGGCGCTGGTCAGTTCTTCGACCTGCCCGCGGACGCCGTGCTCGAAGGCGTCGATGTGGAAGTCGTTCTGCGAGCCCCACCCCATCTCGGTGATGTAGAGCGGCACCCGGTCGTGGTTCTCGACGGTCACGTCGTGGAAGCGTTCGACCAGTTCTTCGAGCTGTTCGGAGTCGATCGCGTACGGGTGCAGCGCGATGCCGTCGAAGTAGCTCTTGATGTTCGGGACCCGGTAGAGCTGTTCGAGGAATTGACTCGCCGGCATGCCCCGTTTGGCGCCCGCCGTCGGTTCGCCGAAGAGACCGGTGAGGATCACCTTGGCGCTCGGCTCGGCCCGTTTGATCGCCGGGGCCGATGCTTTGAGCAGGCGCGCGTAATCGTGCGGGCTGACCGGATAGGCGAAGTAGAAGAAGTTCGCCTCGTTCCAGATCTGCCAGTTGCGGATCGGCAACGGCTTGGCGATCGGCGTCAGCTTGGCGCCGGCGAGCTCGTAGACCGGTCCGTTCGCCTGCCTTTCCTTTTCTTCGCGGATCGTCGCCGGGGCGTGCATCTTCCAGAAGACGCCACCCGGTCCGTAGCGTTCGGCGGCCGCTTCGAGGAACTTGGTCCAGGCCTTGCGCTGAGCCGCGTTGTGGATCGGCAACGTCGTCGGCTTCTTCGCCAGCCAGGCCGGCGTGGCGACGACGAAGGGCAGCACGGTGAGGCCCTGCAGCGCGGCCTGTTCGACCACCGGGTCGAACCATTCCCATGCGTATTCGCCCTTTTTCGTCGGCTGGATCACCGACCAGGCCAGCGGCCAGCGGATCGTTTCGATCCCGCCCGCACGCATGTATTTGACGTCCTTTTCGGTCAGCCCCGTCTGCGGCGCGATCCCGAAGAAGCCCTTTGGCGCGCGTGGGGTCGCCGCCGCCGAGGCGGTGGTCGTCGTCTCCGGCGAGAAGACGTAAGCGCCGCCCGCGAGGGCGACGAGGACAAGTGCTGCTGCGAGCAGGCGCCTCAAAGGAGTTGAGCAGGATAGCGGGACGGGTCGGTCATCACGGGCCGGGGCAGTCTTCAACACGACTTCGCCCGAGATGTATCGGAGTAGTGACGAAACGAGAGATCAAGGTCGCTCGGCGGGCTGGAAGGTGCGGCGATAGGCGGTCGGGGTGGTCGCGGTGGCGCGGCGGAAATGGTCCCGCAAGGAGGCCGCGTTGCCGAAGCCGGCCCGCAGGGCGACGGTCTCGATCGGCAGGTCGGACTCCTCGAGCAACCGGCGCGCCTCGAGCACCCGGCGCGAGAGCAGCCACTGCAACGGCGTCGTCCCGGTCTCGGCGCGGAAGCGGCGGGCAAAGGTCCGCGGGCTGACGTTGGCGTGGCGAGCCATCTCGGCGACGGTCAGCGGCTCGGCGATCCGCTCGCGGGCCCAGGCGCGCGTCGCCTCGAAAGAGCCGTCGGCGCTCGGCTCGGCGGGGGTCTGCTCGGCGTGGAAGAACTGCGCCTGGCCGCCGTCGCGATGCGGTGGAGCGACCAGATGGCGGGCGACGCGATCGGCGCAGGCGACCCCGTGGTCGGCGCGGATCACGTGCAGGCTGAGGTCGATCCCGGCGCTCAGCCCGGCCGACGTGAGCACCGCGCCTTCGTCGACGAAGAGGACGTCGGAGTCGACCACGATCGCGGGGAAACACCGGGAGAGGTACTCGGCGTACGCCCAGTGGGTGGCGGCGTGACGGCCGTCGAGGAGGCCCGCGGCGGCGAGGGCGAAAGCGCCGGTGCAGACCGAGAGGACGCGGGCGCCGCGCTCGGCGGTGTCGCGCAGAGCCCCCAGCGCCGCCTCGGGTGGCGCCTTGTAGATCCCGTGGTAGCCGGGGACGACGACGGTGTCGGCGTCGTCCAGCTCGCTCAGGTCGCCGTGCACGCCGATCTCGAACCCACCCAGTTCGATGCCCCGGGTCGTGCTCACCGGCCGGCCGTCGATCGAGCAGGTCGAGAAGTCATAGAGCGGCCTGCCATCGGGGTCGACGGCCAGCGAGAACGCCTGCGCCGGCGCCGTCAGGTCGAAGGCGACAGTGTCTGGCAGACATAAGGCGACGACCCGATGTCGGGGCATGGCAGGAATCTATCGGGCATTGGCATTCCTGCCACTGGCCGACCGATCGCGGGACGGGCACGATTGCGGCATGCAGATCTCCGTGCTCGCCTTCCCCGGACTCACCGCCCTCGACGCGATCGGCCCCTACGAGGTCTTCCGCTCGGTCCCCAACTGGGAGGTCTTCTTCGTCGGCAAGGAGCGCGGTGAGGTCCGCACCGACGCCGGCAGCCTCGGGATCACCGTCGACCACGACTTCGCCGAACGCCCCGAAGCCGACATCGTCCTGATCCCCGGCGGCGAAGGCAACCGGGCGCTGCTCGAGGACGAGGAGACGCTGAAGTGGCTGCGCCACGTCGACGGCGGCACCCGCTGGACGACCTCGGTCTGCACCGGCTCGCTGGTCCTCGGCGCCGCCGGCCTGCTGGAGGGCAGGAAGGCGACCGGCCACTGGCTCTACCTCGACGGCCTGCGCGAGTACGGCGCCGATCCGGTCGGCGGCCGTTGGGTCGAAGACGGCAAGTACATGACCGCGGCCGGCGTCTCCGCCGGGATCGACATGGCCCTCCACCTGGTCGGCAAGGAGGTCGGGCCCGACTTCGCCCAGGCGATCCAGCTGGCGATCGAGTACGACCCGCAGCCGCCCTTCGACGCCGGATCGCCGGCGAAAGCCCCGGCGTCGGTGGTCGAGCTGGTGCGTGCCTACGAGAGCGCGTCGGCGCGGGGCTAGGTGGACGGGGCCCGGGGAAGGGCGTCTAGGCGACGGGCTGCGGGGTCGCCGACCCGGCGGCCGCCTCGGCGGCGGCCTTCTTGCCCGCGGCCTGGGCGGCGGCGAGGGTGACGGTCGAGCCGAGCACGCCGAGGGCGAGCGCCCCGAGGGCGACGCCGGCGCCGGTCTCCTCGAGCCCGAGCGCCCCGTCGACCGAGAGCGCCCCGGGGCCGCCGTCGACGAGCAGGAGCAGGGCGGCGATGATCGTCAGGTTGTACTCGTAGCCACCACCGGTCGACCAGAAGCCGTTCTTCAGGTGGACCGTGCGGATCGCCGTGGTCATCGTGCCGATCAGCGAGGCGGCGGCGAGCGGGGTGAAGGCGCCGAGAGCGATCGCGCTGCCGCCGAGCGTCTCCGAGAGCGAGGCCGCGTAGGCGTTCGCCCGCGGCGGCGCCAGGCCGAGATTCTTCATCATCCCGGTGGTCCCGTCGATGCCGGGGCCACCGAACCAGCCGAAGAGCTTCTGGGTGCCGTGGCCGATGAACGTGGCGCCGATGAACAGGCGGGCGAGCAGACGGGCGAACTTCATGCGGGTACCTCCGGGGGGGGAAGAAAGGGCGAAGAAAGGACAGCGGGGAAACTGTTTCTAAGGAAACAATACTGACGGACGGCTCAGGCCGGCGTCAGCTGAAGTACCCGCCACGGCCCCTCGCCGCACATCGCCTGCGTCTCCCCCGCCGCCCAGCGCGCCTGCAGGTCGGCGTAGTGCGGGCTCGCCGGATGACCCGACTCGCCGCTGAACATCTGCCAGCGCGAGCGGTCGGGATCGGTCGGGTCGGCGACCATCCGCCAACTCGGCGCCCAGACCGCTTTGTAAGGGTCGTTCGGGTCGTAGGCGATCTGGCTGACCGTCTCCTGGGCGCCGCCGGCCCGCACCTGCCGATTCAGCAGCCGGTGCAGGATCGGGTTCGCCTGGCCGAGCGCGTGCGGGAACTCCATCTCGTGCACGTCGCCCCAGCGCCAGCCGCCGGGGTCGGGACCGAAGCGGTCGGTGAGGTCGTCGAGCGCCCCCGCCAACGCCTCGACCACGAGATCGTCCCAGGGCCGGCCGACCAGTTCCTCGTCGGCCTCCTCCCAGAGGTCCATCAGGTGCGAATGCCAACGCCACGGTGAGGTGATGTGCGGGCTGAAGCCGTTGTCGGCGCGGTCGAGCCAGCGCTCGATCAGGTCGCGATCGCCGATCGCCGCGCGCGCCACCTCCCGTCCCAGCCGCAGGAGAAAGGCCTGGTAGATGGTCCCGGCGACGGTCTCGACATCGAGCCGCCCGTCCCAGGCGCGCAGGCGCTCGATGGCGGCGCGCTCGCGCTGGCCGGAGGGGTGCAGGCGGGAGAGGCGCCGCGCCGCCTCGAGGCCGGGCAGCGAGAGCACGTCGGTCTGCATCTCCGCAAAGCCATGAAGGTCATGTTTGTCTTTCCCAAGAAGCAGTTCCTCGATCCGCTTGGCGCGGAAGCCGTCGAGCCATTCGGAGGTGATGTGGTGCGGGTAGTCGTCGCCGACGATGCGGTTGTTGGCGGTGACCAGGTAGCCCGACTCGGGGTCGGTGACCTCCGGCAGCTCCTCGTAGGGGATCGTCCCCTCCCACTCGAACTCGCCCGTCCACCCCGGCTTCGGCAGGTCCGCGACACCGCCCTGGCGGAGCGGCAGCCGGCCGATCAGCTTGTAGCCGATCGAGCCGTGACGGTCGGCCCAGATCGCGTTGGAGGCGGGCGACGTGTGGCCGCCGACCAACTTCACGTACTCCGCCCCGGAGGTGACGTCGAGGAGGTCGAACATGCCGCGGAAGGCGGTCGGTTCGCGCAGCGTCTGCCAGGCGAGGGCGAGCGGCTCGGCATCGTCCGCCCCCAGCGCCTCGTTGACGATCGGCCCGTGGTGGGTCTCGCGGACCTCCATCGAGACCGGCCGGTCGCGACCCTTGACCTTGATCTCCTCGGTCCGCGTCTCCAGCGCCAGCCACTCGTCGCGGAAGAGGTAGCGATCGCCCTCGATCCGCTCGATGAAGAGGTCCTGGACGTCGCCCATCACGTTGGTGATCGTCGAGCAGACGTCGTTGCCCTGGCCCATGTAGACGCCCGGCATGCCGGGCAGCGAGGCGCCGCGAAGGAAGCGCTCGCCGCAGCGCAGCTCGAGCTCGTGCCAGATCGGCGGCATGCTCGGCGGCAGGTGCGGATCGCCGGCGATCAGCGGCATCCCGGTCACCGAGCGCGCGCCGGAGACGGCCCAGTTGTTGGAGCCGCTCGCCTCGGTGGCGAAGCCGAGTGCCTTGCGCACCGCGTCGATCTGCTCGACCAGCGGCAGGCCCTCGCCGTCCCAGGGCGTCTGTTCGACGATCGGGTTGTCCACCGGGTAGGTCGGGTCGAGCTTCGCGGTCAGCTCCGTGCCGAGGGCACGGACCATGTCGGCGCGCAGCAGCTCGCGCTCCCAGTTGGTCGAGAGGCCGAAGGCGAGGAGCTTGCCGAGGCTGAGGATGTCGACCGGCGTCCACGGCTCCCACGCGAGCCCGAGCAGGCGCATCTCCAGTGGCGGCGCCTTGGCCGCCGCGGCGCCCGCGTTGACCCCGGCGCAGAAGTGCTGGAGGAGCGCCCGCAGCTCCGGGTCGAGCTCCTCGGCCTCGCGTTCGGCGGCCCGACGGATGCCGAGCGTGCGGATCAGCCGGTCGACCGGCAGCGTCTCGGCCCCGGCGAACTCGGAGAGCCGTCCGCTGACCACCCGCTGGTAGAAGTGCATCTGCCAGAGGCGGTCCTGGGCGTGGACGAAGCCCTGGGCGAAGTGCATGTCCGAGCGCTCGTCGGCGTCGATGTGGGGGACGCCCCAGCGGTCGCGCCGCACCGTCACCGTGCCCCGCAGCCCGGGCACGCCTAGTCGCCCCTCTTCCTGGGGCAGCGCCCTTCGCGCCAGTCGCTGCCAGGCGATCGCGACCGATGCCGCCGTGATCCCCGCCCCGGCGACGCTCACCAAGAGACCGGCCTTGGCCACCTTCCTCACGTTCGCCCCTGCCATCGAATCATCTTGGCAGACGCCTGGCCGGCCGGCCAGTTTCTACTCGACCAGGTCGAAGGGAAGGCGCCCTTCGGCGTCGAGCTTTTCCAGATGGGCCTCCATCGCCATCGCCGCCATCGGCAGCAGCTCGACCGGGACGTCGTCCCAGACCGCGGCGAGGAGGGCGGCGCGGGAGTCCTCACCCTGATCGAGGCCGGCGAGGAGCCGGCGCTCGCGCATCATCCGGTGCTCGACGTATTCGGCCAGTTTCGCCTCCGGGTCGGTGATCCAGGGGCCGTGGCCGGGGCACATCAGCGCCAGGTCCGCGGCCTGCAGCAGCGCCAGCGAGTCCATGAAGGCGGCGAGCGAGTTGCCGCCCGGAGGGACGATCGTCGAGCCGAGCCCGAGCACCAGGTCGCCGCAGAAGCAGACGCCGTCGGCGCTCATGTAGACGACGTGGTCGGCGGCGTGCCCGGGGGTGGCGAGGGCGCGCAGGCCGCCGTGCTCCTCGCCGTCCTCGGCGAGGACCACCGGGGCGCCGAGCTGGTCGGCACCGGAAATGTGATCGATGTGGGAGTGGGTGATGAGGACGGTGCCGATGCCGCCCCGCTCGGCGGCCGCGGCGCGGAGCGCGTCGAGGTGTCCGGCGTCCTCGGTGCCCGGGTCGATCACCACGCAGGGGTCGGCCCCGTAGATGTAGGTGTTCGTGCCTTCCAGCGTCATCGGCCCCGGATTCGGGGCGACGACACGCAGGATCTCAGGATGCCCCGGGGCCTGCTCGGTCAGTCTTCGACCTCGGCGGCGATCGCCGCGCGGGCGTCGGCCGGCTCCAGCACGACCAGGTCGCCGGCGCCGCGGAGGATCTCCCGCACCAGCCAGGCCTTGCCCGCGTAGGGCAGCTCGACCACGACGGCACCGTCGGCGAGCTCCTCGACCACGGTCCGCTCCTCGCGCAGCCAGCGCGCCCGCTCCGGGGAGACCCAGACCCGGGCCACCTCGGCGGCGGGCACCTCGCCATGGGTCATCCAGCCCTCGACCCGGGCGAATTCCTCGATCTCCGGTCGCGGCTCGAAGGTGTCGCCGGTCATCTCGGCCTCTTTGATCCGGTCGAGCTTGAAGTGACGGACGCCGTCCTTCTTCAGGTCGTAGGCCTCGACGTACCAGCCCTCGCGGCCGTTCTGGAGACGGTAAGGCTCGATCCGCCGGGTGTTCAGTTCGTCCTCGTTCTCCTTGTAATAGGAGAGCTCCAGCACCTTGGAGTCGGCGATCGCCTGGTTCAGCAGCCGCGCGACGCTGGCGTCGCCGCCGCCCGCGGGGACGATCTCGAGGCCCTCCTCGGAGGGGTCGTGACCGAGCGCCTTGACGATTTTCTCGCGCGCCTTCTCCAGGTTCGACTGCGGCAGGTGGTCGCCGAACAGATCGATCGCCGCGACCAGCGCCTTCGCCTCCAACGGCAGCAGGCGCGCCGGGCGGGCGAAGTTGTCGCCGTATGGCTCCGAGTCGACCTCGATCTCGTCGCCGAGGATTTCGGCGTAGAGCACGTAGGTGCCGCCACCGAAGTTGACGACGTTCAGCAGCTCGACGTCCTCACGCAGCTCCTCCTCGGTCAGCTCGAGCCGTTTGCGCAGGTCGGCCACCTGCAGCCGTTCGCCGGCTTTCGCCGCTTCGATCAGCATCCCGGCGAGGGTGACCAGGCGGGCGAAGCGCTCGGGCCGGATCGCCGCGTCGCCGCGCCCGTTGGAGCGCGTGCGGCGGGGCGCGTCGCGCAGCGGCCGGTCGACCACCTTGGCGGGCTTGAAGCCGTTGTTGTGACGGTCGCGCAGGGTGGCGACCCGGGACTCGGTCTCCTCGCGCAGGTCGTCGGGGGCGAGCACCTTGGCGTTGGCGCGCCAGCGCAGCACCCAGGCGATCAGCTCGCGGTGCGAGGCGTAGTCGGTTTCGTAGATCTTGCCCTTGCCCGGCGCCTTGTCGGATGCTTTGGCCTCGCGCAGGTCGCCGTAGGCGCCGAAGTCGCGCTCGATCAGCCAGGCGATCCGCTCGCGGATCCAGATCTTCGCCCGGCCCTGGGTCTCCCCCAGCTGCCAGTCGGCGCGGCTGCCGTAGTCGCGGCGGTCGAAGTCTTCGGGCGGCGAGAAGTCGTGCTCGGCCTTGGTCGCGTAGCCGACCTTGCCCTGGATCCGTGAGAGGCGGAAGACGCGCACCGCCTCGCGCTCGTGCGAGTAGCCGATCAAGTAGAACTGCCCGCCGCGGAAGACCAGGTGGTACGGGTCGACCTAGCGCTTCGAGGTGTCGCCGCGCTCCATCGTGAAG